>Ga0153915_10003510_pt1 | contig 14383 bp, 16 predicted proteins | sample Opewatmetagenome_2_FD_107003 | JGI IMG/M metagenome (GOLD analysis project Ga0153915, IMG submission 107003) | Freshwater wetland microbial communities from Ohio, USA - Open water 3 Core 3 Depth 3 metaG | ecosystem: Environmental > Aquatic > Freshwater > Wetlands | place: USA: Ohio, Lake Erie... | reverse complement strand
CTGGCCTGGGGATCGGCCAGTTTGATCGAGGAAGAAACTTAAATAAAATATTTTATACTCAGGATTTAGACCTCCCCCTGCACCCCCTCCAGAGGGGGAGAAAAAGATGCCACCTTCTGAGAAAGGCACTCCTGAGTTAATAAGGGCTAGATTGTCCCCCTTTGGAGGGGGGAGGGGGAGGTTCTTGATTGAAGTTTCATAAAAGGGTGTCATGCCACCAGTTCCACTGGTGCTGATTGTCAGGGTCAAGACAGGAGGCCTGATCAGTATTCCGGCGGGAGTTCCTTCAGCCGGGCCAGGGAGAAGACCGGCCCGTCCTTGCAGACGTACTTATCTCCGATGTTGCATCTCCCGCATATCCCTATCCCGCACTTCATGCGCATCTCCAGGGAAAGGATAATCCTTTCGGGCGGGAAGCCCAGTTTCTGAAGCACAGGCTGTGTGAACCTGATCATGACCGGGGGGCCGCAGACAATAGCTATGGCGTTATCCGCGCCTGTTATCTTCTTTTCGGTTATGGCAGGGACAAAGCCTGTATTATATTTCCAGTCAGGGTCGGTCGTGCCGTCCACTGTGATGTGCATATTTATATCATCGCGTTTTTCCCATGCGGCGAGTTCGTCCTTATAAAGGAGCATGCCCGGGGTCCTTGCCCCGTAAACGACCGTGATGTCCCTGAACCTTGGGCGGTTATCAGGGTGAAGCATGTAGATAATGCTTGATCTTAAGGTTGTAAAGGCAAAACCGCCGCCGACGATTACAATGTTCCTGCCCTCCATCTCCTCCCACGGGTACCAGTTGCCAAGCGGCCCGCGGATGCCTATCCTGTCGCCTGCGCTCATATTGTGGAGGTGCCCGGATACAAGGCCGACCTTGTTAACCGTGAATTTCACAAATCCTTTTTCAGTTGGAGAGGAGGCTATGCCGATGGGGATCTCGCCCTTGCCAGCCACGGAGAGTTCGGCAAACTGGCCCGGTGTGTATGAAAAGGCCTTCTCATCTTCAGGATTCAGGAAGACAAACTTGAAGGTCTTGAGATTTTTATCTTCTGTCTCGGTTATTATCTCATCTATCCTGACAGGATAGGGCAGATACGGATTTTTCAATTGAATACCCCCTGGTCATCTTAATATTCGTTCATCAGGCGGGCAACCTGCCTGATATCGATGTTTACAGGACAGTAACGGACGCACCTCCCGCAACCTGAGCACTGGACGCCGTTGTTATACTTATCCTGATAATATTTAAGCTTGTGCATGAAGCGCTGACGCACACGCTGGAATTTCTTTTCCCTGGGATTGTGCCCTGATCCTTCGAGTGTGAACAACGGGGACATGCAGGTATCCCAGTTCCTTATCCTGTCAACCTGCCTTCCGCTGACCTCGTCCTGTATGTCAAAGCACCAGCATGTGGGGCATAGAAAGGTGCATGTCCCGCAATTGATGCATGAAAAGGCCACCTCCTCCCAGAAGGGGGCATTAAAAAGATCCGTTACTGCTTTACCCTTTAATTTATCATAAGAAAGTGTTGAGGTAATCTTTTCAATGGCCGCAGGTCCGAGCGCCCCGGCCTTTTTCAGGTCTGTATCATCGGCCGGACTCCCTCCTGTAAGCCTTGAGAGGAACGCTTCTCCCCTGTCGGTCAATGATTTGGCAAGGAATTTGTCGCCCAGGTCATAGAGCATGATATCGAGATATGCCTCATTAAAGGGACCGCCCCCTACCGAACTGCAGAAACAGGTGGGACATGGGTCATTACATCCGAGACCTACAAGGATGGTCGATTCGAAACGCCTTACCCACCAGGGGTCCCTGTACTCCGGGTTGTCGAAGTTGTGTTTTACTATCTGAAAGGCCTGGGCATCACATGGCCTGATCCCCACGATGGCCCTGGGCGTATAGTCTTTTTCAGACTCTTTAAGCATGACCTTTTCCGGGGTCTCCGGGTCATTGAGACATTCGAACATCCTTTCGGATTGGGGATATACAATGGATTTAGGGGAAAGCCTGGTGTTATAAAAATTGAAATTAGGTCTGGTCTCCTGTTCAAGTGGCCTGAAATTATGAAAGTCACCCTCTCTTACAGGGACAAAGATCCTGTAGGAATCACCTATCATTTTTAAGGCCTCAATCCAATCGTTTCCGGTGAATAATTTTTTAATCATGATGTTCCCTGGCTTGGCTTATTTAATAAAATCATTATAGTCGTCGGTCTTATACACATCCATGGGCGGTCTTTGCCCTTCACTCAGTCCGGCCTCCCAGGAAAAGAGTTCCAGGGCGTCCTTATTTAGCTTCTTTGTGAACTGCCTTACATTTATCCCCATGGGACAGGCCCGTTCACAGGCCCCGCAGTCCGTGCACCTCCCTGCGCAGTGAAATGCCCTCAGTATATGAAAGGTCATGGTATCCGTGGGATCGGAGCTTTTACCAACCCACTGGGGCTGCGCCTCATCAACAAAACAGGTGGTGCAATAGCAGAGGGGACAGGCGTTGCGGCAGGCGTAACACCTGATGCATGACGAGATCATCCTTGTGAAAAATCCCCACTTATCATCGCTTCCCATAGCCTCAATCTTTTTGACATCCCTGAAGGGCTCTATCTCCTGCTGTTCCGGCGCCTTTTCGCCGATCATCTCATCGTATATGACAGGATTTCTATGGAGGCATATGGCGCAATTTTTCTGGAGAAAGGCCTTTTTTTCAAGGGACTCCTCAATCCCCTTGCCCTTTACGATGATCCGTCCATCCTTTTCTTCCACATCAAGTATCTCTTTAAATTTGACGGCACGTTTTATGGCCCGCGGATCTATCATGCCCGTGCAGGGTATGCCGACAATATAGAGCTGCTCCCTCTTTATCTGATTCTCGATGATATGAGTGACGATGTTTCTTGAGGTGCATCCGTTGGCTATGATTCCGATCCTGTCGGTCCTCTTTGTGAGATAGTTGCACAGGTTCAGCCCGCAGTTGCTGTCCCACCAGAGCAGGCCTGTCTTGTCAGGATCGGAGATAAGCGCCGGTTCATTCATCATGGGAACCGTGCCTTTTTTAAAGCCTATGAATGTATCTACCTTTTCTTCCCTGAGCAGTCTTTTTGCGGCATCTCTTATCTTTTCCGTGTATTCGCGCATCATGCCACCTCTGCCCTTGCTTTGATAAAATATTTTGCCGGGCCAAGGGCCTTGACTTCATCAGCCACACCCTTTGCCACCTCGGCGAATTTGGTGGCCTCGGCAGAGGAGATCCATGAAAAATTCAGTCTGCCCGGCTCAATGCCTGTATGTTCCAGAAGCCCCTTCAAGAGTGCGAATTTTCTCCTCGCATAATAATTGCCTTCAAGATAGTGGCAGTCCCCCGGGTGACATCCTGATATCCATACCCCATCGGCCCCGTGGCGAAGGGCTGCCAGTATGAACTTGGGGCTCACACGGTCGGAGCAGGGCACGCGGATGATCCTGAAATAGGGGGGATATTGGAAACGGCTGACGCCGGCAAGGTCGGCAGCGCCGTAACTGCACCAGTTGCACAGAAAGGTTGTAATCTTTGGTTGCCATTCATTCATTGTTATGGACTCCTGATCATGGATCGAGGGGAAATAATTATATATGTCATGAAAAAATCACGAAATTTGCTTATACAAGAAGAGTCGATTTTATGTCAAGCGGCAATTCGAATACAAATTATAAATTGACAATTGGGATCCATGATTGTACATTAATTTGTACAGGAGGAGCCTCATGGAAGCAAAAAGTTATACGGCAGTGCGCAAGGATCTGGCAAATACAATGGAGAAGGTCTGCAAAGACCATTCGCCGGTCATTATAACCAGGCAGAAAAGCGGCTCTGTGGTCATTATATCACTGGAGGATTACGAGGCAATGGAAGAGACGACCTATCTGCTGCGATCCCCTAAAAACACCAAACGTCTCATTGAATCCATTGCCCAGCTTGAAGAAGGCAAAGGCGAGGAAAGGAGCCTGATCGAGTGAAAATCGTCTTTTCCGAACACGCATGGGAGGATTATCTCTTTTGGCAAAAAACGGAAAAGAAAACCCTCCTGCGGGTCAATAGTCTCATAAAAGAGATCATGAGAACTCCCTTTAATGGCATGGGCAAGCCTGAGCCTTTGAAGCATGCCCTTGCCGGTTACTGGTCCCGCAGGATCAACGATGAACAACGGATCGTCTACAAAGTCACGGAAGACTCAATTTATATAGCGCAACTCCGCTACCATTATTAAACCGAGTCTTTCCCTTGATCCTCCAAAGAGAAATGAAAAGTGAATGTCATCGCAAATTATTGTAAGTCACGATAGTCAACAACGTTAAAAGGTCAATCGATAACCCATTTTTAAAATACGAGGAAATATGAAATTAAAAATCGTCTTAGAAAAAGGAATGGATGGTTATATTGTTGCCTATTGTCCTGCCCTTAAAGGCTGTGTCACCCAGGGCCGCACAGAGGAAGAGGCTATAAAAAATATCAAGGAGGCCATCGAGCTTTACCTTGAAGCTGAACCGGAAGACGTTCTCCATCGTCCGGCAGATGGATACAAAGTCTGTGAGGTTGCATTGTGAACGCCAAGCCGGCGCTTTTTTCAGGCCGCGAACTGGTCAAGATTTTTCAAAAGATGGGATACGAAAAGGTTTCTCAGAAGGGAAGTCACATCAAGATGAGAAACCATGAGACCGAAAAAGTCATCATAATCCCTGATCATAAAGAACTTGACCGATGGACCTTAAAGACCCTTCTTAGACAAGCGGAGATATCTGAGGAGGAGTTGAATAAGTATATATAATTGCTTCAAAGGGTGATCCCTCACGTATCTTTTATCTGACGGAAACCAACGGCTGAGTTTACTTGACTCCCTTGCGTTCAACCAACACTTCTGTTATTATCTCCACTGAACTGAATGGGTTTAGATTCAGGAGATTCTCATATCCTTTAAAAATTTTTCAAGTTTTCCTTATTACAGGATTTAAACAAATCGGACTTTTGAAGATCTGATTTTGTTGACCTGTCTCGTGTATTCATCGATGTATTGATCAAGGAGAACCCTTTTATGATAAACATCAATCCGATAAATCTACATGGCAATTGGATTGAAGGATTTGCCCTGGGTTTACATACCATCAGCAGCGAGTTTTTAGGTTCCGATGAATTCGGACATGAAGTCTTTGATACGAAAAGAAGCGAGATCGGGGAGTTGTTATATAGACTCAAATATCAATCGGACAAATCTTCTGTTAAAGAAATAGTGGAAGCCGCTGTAGATTTTTTGGTTAACAAATGGAAAATCAGCAGTGTGTTAGACGCGATCCTTCCTGTTCCACCTTCTAAGATAAGGGCTTTTCAGCCGGTACTTTACGTAGCAAGGGAGATCAGTTCTCGGATACAGGTTCCCCTTCACGAAGATTTTTTGATAAAAGTTAAAGAAACGCCGGAACTTAAGAATGTGTTCGATTACAGGAAAAGAACGGATTCATTAAATGATGCCTTTGGCGTTAAGAATCAAGTTTTTGCAGAAAAGAATATTTTGCTTTTCGATGACTTGTATAGGTCCGGGGCCACATGCAACGCCATTACGAATGTCTTGTACAAAAGAGGAAAGGTCGGTAAAGTATATGTCCTGGCGTTGACCAAGACAAGGAGTAAATCGTGATAAAAGTATTCATAGGCGGCTCAAGAAATATAACAAGGCTGACTAAAGATATAAAAGACAGGATAGACAATATCATGCAAAAAGGATTCTCTATTCTTATTGGAGATGCCAATGGCGCGGATAAATCCGTTCAAAAATATCTGTTTGATAAATGCTACTGTGATGTGCATGTATTCTGTATGGGGAATGAATGCAGAAATAATATCGGGCATTGGGAAACCAGGCATATAACAGGCAAAAGAAATAAAAAAGATTATGATTATTATTCTATTAAAGACCTGGAAATGGCCATGGAGACAGATTACGGCTTCATGATATGGGATGGCAAAAGCAAAGGGACCTTAAATAACATTATTAACCTATTAAAAGAAAATAAAAAGGTCCTCGTCTATTTTTCTCCGACTAATGAATTTTATAACTTAATTTCTTTCCATGAATTAGAGAATCTTTTATCAAAATGTGAAAAGAGATTTCTGGACATCTTTGAAGAAAAATTTGAGGTGTCCCAAATTTTTAAGAAAGAACAACTCCTAGGGCAAGGAATCAATCCCTAAAAAGAAAGCCGGATACGAACTCAAGCAGCAACACGGTCAACAATTCTTAAAAGGATATTTAATGTCGGCTAATTCGCAGAATGATTGCCTGTCATATCAGGATTTGAATTAAAATGAACTTGTACAATAAAAGACCGGGAACCGTGTTTCTTAAATGGCATCTCATTGCAGTGGTTGCCAGTACATTTCTTGCAATCGTCGTCAGTGTCTATTGCCTTAATGCCGGACATTATACGGTTTTCCAGAATCTATTCTATTTTCCTATTATCATTTCATGCATTTATTACCTGAAAAGAGGATTGGTTTTCTCTGTCCTTTTGGCGGTTTTTTACTTTTTTATCATCGCCTGCTATACGGCGGATTTAACCGTCATTCATGAGGCCGTTATCAGGGTTGGATTTTTCGTTGCTATTGCCGGGGTTTTAACATTTATATCCCTGCAACGAAAACGGGCGGAACATACATTATATGAAAGCGAGGAAAGATTCCGCGCGGTGGTGGAGGATCAAACCGAGATCATCTCCCGGTTACGCCCTGACGGGACGCTGATATTTGTCAATGATGTCTTCTGCCGGTTTTTCGGGAAAAATAGAGAGGATATGCTGAATACGGGGTGGCAGCCTCGCACGGTCGCTGAGGACATACCGGAGATCGAACGGAGGTTATCGGAAATGTCCCCTTTAAACCCGGTAATAATTATTGAGAATCGCGTTTATGACGCGAACGATACTGTCCGATGGATGCAGTTTGTCAATCGCGGATTTTTCGATGCCGGCGGGCAACTTATCGAGATTCAGTCAGTCGGACGTGATATTACCGGGCGCAGGCAGGCAGAAGAGGCGCTGGAGAAATCCTATGCAATTTTAAAAGGTGTAGTTGAGAGCCCAAGAGAGGTTGTTATCTTTGCCCTTGACCCGCAGTACCGGTACATCGCCTTTAACGAAAATCATTCTCAGACGATGAAACGGATCTGGGGGGCAGATATCTCTTTAGGGATCAGTATGCTTGAATATATTAAAACCCCTGAAGACCGGCAGAAGGCAAAAGATAATTTTGATCGCGCCCTGGCAGGCGAATCCTTCACCCTGGTCGAGGAATATGGGGATACCGCGCTTGAGCGTAGATATTATGAGGATATCTACAACCCGATTATTGATGAAAACGGCAATGTCCTGGGACTCACCTTGTTCCTTTCCGACATCACTGATCGCAAGTATACGGAGGATGAAAAAGAAAGGCTTATTGTTGAACTCAAGGAAAGCCTTGCTAAGATAAAAACCCTTAGAGGCCTTTTGCCGATCTGCGCCTGGTGTAAAAAAATACGCGATGATGCAGGATACTGGCAGCAACTGGAATCTTATATAAGGAAATACTCAGACGCGGAATTTTCTCACAGCATTTGCCCTGAATGTCTGAAAGAAAAATTTCCGGGTTTTCATGGAGAATAAGGCTGATCATAACCGGTTTTAAGGGGATCAGTAACTCTCTGAAGTTGAATAATGAAAAGGGCGTTTCTTTTTCAGTTTCGAATGCATAGTCCTGCTTGACTTGATTTTATATTAGTGCTAGCTTCGAGACCTTAAAAAGAGCCAGGGTTGTTCATCGGATTGTGTAATGCAAATTTATTAATCAAATCGGGTTTAAAAGGAAAGATTGGCTGAGGCGGAAATCCCCAGCTGGATGACGGAGGTCAAAATGTTTGGAATAGGAATGCCGGAACTTATTATCATATTAATAATAATATTAATTATCTTTGGTGCAGGAAAGCTTCCCGAGATAGGGGCGGGGATAGGCAAAGGCATAAAGAATTTTAAGCAGGCAACCAGCCCGCCGCCGGAAAAAATTGCATCATCAAAAGATGACGAAGAAAAGAATATTGAAGATAAAGGATAGATAGCTCTCAGGACCCTGCCTCTGTCCGGGGCAGGGTCTATGGCCCATTAAAAGGGGATATCGTCATCCGGTATAGATACAGGTTCTTCGACAGGGAAACGTTCATCAGGTGATTTGGCCTCGCCGCCTTCCCTTTTCGTTGTCACAGGACCCAGCATCTGCATCGTCTGTGCTACTATTTCTGTTGTGTATCGTTTATTACCGTCTTTGTCTTCCCATGACCTTGTCTGTATGCGTCCCTCAATATAAACCTGTTTTCCCTTGTGCAGATATTCTCCGCATATCTCGCCAAGTTTTCCCCATGCTACGATTTTATGCCATTCTGTTTTTTCCTCTTTCTGGCCGTCCTTGCCGGTCCATTGCTCATGGGTCGCTAGAGTAAAATTGGCTACCGCAGAGCCTGAAGGGGTGTATCTTATTTCAGGGTTCGACCCCAGGTTCCCTACCAGAATAACCTTATTTACACTTGCCATCTATAAAAACCTCCGGTGTCTAAAAGATACATAAAATGGTTGATGATTCCCAGGTGTTTAATCCGGGTTTTTATTGGTAAAAATAAATCCTGTTTTTCCCCAGGGGGAAGCCTGATAATATTTGCGCCCGGATGTCAGCAAGTTATCACATCAGCATTGCGTAAATCAAGGCCTTAAAGAAAAATTGTTTTAACATGCAACGAAACGGGTTCAGTAAACCGTCTTTACTTCTCCGATATTGCGGAATAACAGTGGCATTTCAATATTGACTCATTGTTTAATAAGGGATAAGGTATTGTTAATTCATAAATTATTTATAATGGAGACAGGATGCTGAAAGTCATACCCCTGGGCGGCTTGGGAGAAATAGGGCTGAATATGATGGCCCTGGAACATGACGGATATATACTGGTTATTGACGCCGGTTTGATGTTTCCGGAGGAATATATGCCGGGCGTGGACATGGTGATCCCTGACTTCACATATCTGAGGGAAAACAGGGAAAAGGTCCGGGCCATTATCCTCACCCATGGCCATGAAGATCACATAGGCGCCATGCCTTTTCTCCTGAAAGAAATCGATGTGCCTGTCCTTGGCACCAGTTTCACCATAGAGTTGCTTAAAGAAAAGCTCAAGGAGCACGAGTTCCTGAATAAGGCGCAACTGGAAAAGGTCAGCGCGGGAGAGACGCGTCAAATTGGCCCCTTTTCAGTTGAGTTCATCCATGTTAATCACAGTATCGTTGACGGTGTAGGGCTGGCCATCAATACCCCGGAAGGCATCATTGTCCATTCCGGGGATTTTAAGATCGACTATACCCCTGTTGACGGGCTGTTTACCGATCTGAACAGGTTTGCCCATTATGGAGAGACAGGCGTCCTGGCCTTTTTTTCGGACTCCACCAATGTGGAAAAGGAAGGATTCACACTGAGCGAAAGCGATGTGAGAAACACACTGGAGGAGATATTCATGCATTGCGAGGGGCGTCTGATTGTTGCGGTCTTCGCCTCCAATATCAACAGGATAAGACAGGTGATAGACCTTGCAGTGGAATTCAACAGGAAGGTCGCTTTCAGCGGCAGGAGCATGAAGACAAACGTAAAGATTGCCGTGAATGAAGGGATTCTCGTCCTGCCGGAAGAGGTTGAGATAGGAGAGAAGGCCACAAGGCTTCTCCCTGATGATCAGGTCACGATTATTACTACGGGCACCCAGGGAGAACCCATGTCCTCTCTTACCAGGATGGCCCAGCACAGGCATAAAGACATCTCAATAAAAAAGGGGGATACCGTAATCCTCTCATCAAGATTTATTCCCGGCAATGAAAAGGCAATTACATCAACCATCAACAGCCTCTATCGCATGGGGGCTGAGGTCATATATGAGAAGGTCTCGGACATACATACATCCGGGCATGCGCACAAGGAAGAACTCAAACTCATGTTGAACCTTGTAAAGCCCGGGTATTTCATGCCTGTCCATGGCGAATACAGGCATCTGGTGAAGCACATACAGCTGGCTGAAGAGGCAGGGATACCGAGGGATAACTGCCTGCTTGCGGAAAATGGGGATACCATCTGCTTTGAAGACGGAAAGGCATCAATAGGGGAAAAGGTGCAATCCGGAAGGGTGCTTGTGGATGGTAAAGGTGTCGGCGATGTGGGCGAACTGGTGTTGCGCGACCGCAGAAGGCTTTCCGGCGACGGCATGGTTATCGCCCTCCTGGCAGTGGATGAGCATACGGGTGAACTGGTTTACGGGCCGGAGATAATTTCCAGGGGTTTTGTCTTTGAGGATCAGAGCGGATTCATACTGGAGGATGCCAAGGCTGTTGTCATGGAGGTGCTGGATGAGATTGAAAGCCCTGCCCATATAGACTGGACTGAGGTAGGGCCTGATATAAAAAGGAGGTTGAAGAGGTTCTTCTTCAAGGTTATTGAGCGGAGCCCCATGATTTTACCCATTATTATACCGGTTTAAGATTGACCTCCGTTTGTTTTTATCGGATTATATGGCCTATTTCTCAGGCTCAGGCAAAAACTTCATATATATTTTTTTTAGCCTTGGGCCTTAACCTTGAACCGTAGACCTTAAACCTTAAACCATTAATCAAGATAAACCCCTTGAGCGAAAAAATAAATAATACAGACGGGACACGGATGAAGACAGGAACTGCCGGCAGGGAGATAAAGGGCATTGTTTTTCTTGTCCTTGCGCTTCTCCTTGGCGCGAGCCTTTTTACCTACTATCCCGATGACTATCTGTTCGGCATTAATTCCAGCCATACAGGCGAGGTCAGAAATCTGTTCGGGACAGCCGGGGCCCATATCGCAGGGTATCTCTTTCTTCTTATAGGTTTTTCCTCTTTCCTGCCCGTGGTTATCTTTTTAAGGATATCCGTCTCCTCCTTCAGGGGGCAGCCTTTTCTGCCGCCCATAAAGGGCATAATTGCCGTTCTATGCCTGCTGATCTCCTTTTCCGGGATCATGAGTCTGCAATTCGGTGGAGAAATCAGTTACAGGGGCGGACATATACTGAGCGGCGGTCTTGCAGGATATTACATATCAATCCCGTTAAAGGGGTTTATGAATTCCTTCGGGGCCAATGTATTTCTTCTGGCGGTTTTTGCCATATCCCTTATCATATGCACCAATATCTCCTTCGGCGTTTTCTTTTCAAGGCTCTATTCACTATTCCTGATCAATCTCAGGGCTGTTAAGGGATATTTAAACATAAGGGCAGAGAAAAAGAGGAAGAGGAAGGCAAGGGAGCAGACACTTAAGGAACCGCAAAAGGAGAAGAGGAGTGTCAAGATCATAGAACCCAAAAAGGAGACGCCTAAAAGGCCGGAACAGGAGGCCTTTCCCTTCATGAGCAGCACAGGCGACTTCAAGCTGCCTTCTTTAGATCTGCTGGATGATCCGCCCACCAGGGAGAAATGGGCGGAGGGCCAGAAGGAGAGCCTGGGGATGAACGCCAGGATACTCGAGAGGAAACTCGCTGACTTCGGCGTTCAGGGAGAGGTGGCGGAGATCCTGCCCGGCCCCGTAATAACCATGTATGAATATAGACCGGCGCCCGGCATTAAAATAAGCAAGGTAGCCGGTCTGGCTGACGATCTCACCCTTGCCCTGCGCGCCCCGAGCGTCCGGATCGTTGCCCCGCTTCCGGGAAAGGCGGCGATAGGCATTGAGATAGCCAATAATAAAAGGGAGCATGTCTATCTGAAGGAGGTCCTTTCTTCACAGGAATATAAAGATTCCAGCAACAGGCTGACAATAGCCCTGGGCAAGGATATAACGGGCGCCCCTGTTATCGCCGACCTGATGAAGATGCCGCACCTGCTTGTAGCCGGGGCAACGGGGACGGGCAAGAGCGTTTCCCTTAATGCCATGATCAACAGCATCCTCTTCAAGATGTCTCCGGACATGGTGAAGATGTTGATGATCGACCCGAAAAGGATAGAACTTTCAATCTATCAGGATATCCCCCACCTACTTCATCCTGTCGTGACAGAGCCGAAGGAGGCCACCAGGGCCTTGAGATGGGCCGTGCAGGAGATGGAGAGGAGATATATGCTCCTTTCCGACAGGGGGGTGAGGAATATCGAGGCCTATAACCGCAAGGTCCATAAAGCGAAGCTGGCGACGGCCGTGGGCAATCAGGAAGGCCTTGGAAAGCCTCTCCCCTATATTATCCTGATCATAGATGAACTGGCCGATCTTATGATGGTTTCGTCAAGAGAGGTGGAGGAGTCCATTACCAGACTGGCGCAAATGGCCCGGGCCGCAGGGATCCATCTTATCCTCGCGACCCAGCGTCCCTCGGTGGATGTCCTGACCGGGATAATAAAGGCAAATTTCCCGACGCGCATCTCTTTTCAGGTCTCATCGAAGGTGGATTCCAGGACGATACTGGATCAGATAGGCGCGGAACATCTCCTTGGAGAGGGTGATATGCTTTTTATGCCCCCCGGTGTCGGGAGGTTGACAAGGATACATGGGGCCTATATCTCCGAGGAAGAAGTCAGGAGGGTTACGGATTTTCTGCGGAAGCAGATGAAGCCCGATTATGATTCCACGATAATATCGAGCGTGTCCAGTGAGGAAGAGGCCGAGGAAGAGGCCATGGAGAAGGACGAGAAATATGAGAAGGCGGTTGACCTTGTAATCCAGACTGGACAGGCATCCATATCCATGATACAGAGAAAACTCAGGGTGGGCTATAACAGGGCCGCAAGGATGATAGAGATAATGGAAAAAGAGGGCGTTGTAGGTCCGTCTGACGGCGTCAGGGCAAGGGATGTTTACGGGAGAAGGGGATAATGTCTGTTAAAAAGATTATTGCCGGGCTGCTGTTTCTTGGGGTCTTCTTTATATCCCAGACAACTGCTGTCAGTGCGGATGACCAGTTATCGGGGGTGCTTGACGGCATATTTAAGAGGTACGGCGGACTTAAGGGCATGTCTGTCCCCTATAAGCGCGAGACAATAACAAAATCCATGGCAATGCTCGGCAATGAGGTCAAGGCCGATGTCGCCACGGGGAAGATCCTTTTCATGCCACCTCGTTATATTTCAATTCAGCAGACGAGCCTCGGCAAGGAGACCATAACCACCGACGGAGAGACGTTATGGTATTATATCGCGGCAAAGAATACTGTGAATGAATATCCGGCTGATAAGGTGAGCAAGGAGATAAAACTCTTCAGCAAGATATTCAGCGGGTTGAGCAAGATCAGGGACAGCTTTGAAGTTGTGCAGTCAAACCTGGACGACAAGAAGGAATACCATCTCAAACTCGTACCTAATCCTGCGTGGGATGAAGTGGATTATATCAACCTCCTGGTGGAAAGGGATGATTTTAATGTCCGCGTAGTGGAACTGCATAACCTTTTAGGGACCACTACCAGATTTACGCTGGATGAATTTTCTGTGCGCAAGGATCTTAAAAAGGAAGACTTCACATTTAAGGCCCCTGCCGGTGTTAAGGTAATTAAAGAAGGAGAAGAATAATCGGTAGTGAAGGATCATGTCATCAGCATTCGGAAGACTAATCAGAAAACCCAGCATTGCCGTTGATCTCGGGACGGCAAATACCCGCATGTATTCCTGCGAAACAGGAATGATTGCCGAAGAGCCCTCTTTTGTCCGCATGGTCCCCAAAAATCAACAATCTCAGGACAGGCTTATCGATTACCTCAACAGCAGGTTTATCTCATTTCCACTTCGAGGCGGCGTCATTACCGAGGCCGATAAGGCAGTATCTCTGCTGAAACCGTTGTTCAGGCGCGCCAGGACATTAAGGTCCCCTGTGTCACTGGCATGCGCCCCGACAGACAGCACCGAACGGGAACGCAGGCTTCTTTCGGAGGCCATATCCGGTGCCGGGGCCTCCCATGTGGCCATTGTGCCTGAGCCCTGGGCCGCGGCAATAGGCGCCGGAATTGACATGGATGAGTCCAGGGCCCAACTGCTCATAGATATCGGAGACGGGGTCACGGACATGGTCGTTCTCAGGGAAGGACGACTTGTGTTCACATCGGCGATCCGCACGGCATGCAGCGATCTCCATAATGCGGTGCGAAGCTCCATAATAGGGCGTCACAGGGTCTCTCCATACCACAGCGATATAGAAAAACTGACATATGAAATTGATGCCATACTTGAGCCGGGGGCGCTCTTTGATGAGAGGCCGATCAAGGTCGAAGGAATCGATATTGTTAAACGACGGGAGGCTGTTGTTGATGTAACCCGTCGTGAAATCCTTAAGGCCATGGAGCCGGCAATATACAGGATTT
>Ga0153915_10003509_pt1 | contig 14383 bp, 12 predicted proteins | sample Opewatmetagenome_2_FD_107003 | JGI IMG/M metagenome (GOLD analysis project Ga0153915, IMG submission 107003) | Freshwater wetland microbial communities from Ohio, USA - Open water 3 Core 3 Depth 3 metaG | ecosystem: Environmental > Aquatic > Freshwater > Wetlands | place: USA: Ohio, Lake Erie... | reverse complement strand
GCTGATGGACGAAATCTCCACCGAAGCGGTCATGCGCACGTTCGACTCGCTCGAGGCCGACTACCGGGTGAGCGTGCCGTACATCGCGCGGGTGATCCGGCTGGATGGCCGCCGCGCGGCTCCCGCGCCCGACGTCACGACCGTCGTGACGGGAAGGCGGCCGCTGTGAACACGTACCTCCCGTCGGTCTTCGACGAGCAGATCCAGCGGCTGATTCTCGGCCTCGAGCCGGTGGACGCCGTGCGCCAGAGCCGCGTGTCGCGGCCGATCGATTTGATGCTGGACGGCGTGCCCTATCCGGACGGCACGGAAGACATCTTCGACTTCGACGGCGCGCTCGATCCGCTCGGCTATCTCTCGCCGATTCAGCGGCACAACTCGTGCCGCTACGTCCTCACCTACCCGCCAAACCGGACATCGCCCATCGCGATCCGTCTCTACGACCGCGAACGGCGGTTCGTCCCGCGGCGAATCAGTTATCCGGTGCCCGACGACGTCGCGTCGGCGTCCGCGAACCGGATTCGGCGGCCGGCGCTGTACCCGGGCGCCGCGTACGACATCGGCATCGCCGCGACCGGCATCCGCGGGCGCGTGACGTGGAACGAATCCGGCGACGACGAGGTGCCGGTCCGCTGGGTGCGCGTCGAAGCGGCCATCGGCGGCCAGGTGATCGGGCGCGCGCACGGCGACGACCGCGGCGAATTCCTGCTGCTGCTCGAGAACGAAGCGGGTGGCCTCGGCGAGCTGCCGTCGCCGCTGACCGCCACGGTGACGATCTACGGGCCGGCCGCGCCGGTCGATATCCCCGGCGACGATCCGCTCGGCGATCTGCCGCGCGAAACCGCGGGCGATCCCGATGACATCTCGGACGGCACGACGCTGCCGGACGGCTACGACAGGACGGACGCGAGCAGCCGCGACGTCACATTCGAGCTCGGCGTGCTGCTCACAGGTCAGGACAAGTTCTTCTTCTTCGCTGAGTAGCGCGGAAGACAAAAGGAGCGAACGATGGCGGAATACCTTGCCCCGGGAGTCTACGTCGAAGAAGTCAGCTTCCGATCGAAGTCCATCGAAGGCGTGCCGACGAGCACGACGGGCTTCGCGGGCATGACGCGCTACGGCCCCGTGCAGTATCCGGACGGACCGAAGACCACCGAGCCGCGCCTCATCACCAGCTTCACGGAGTTCGAGAGCGTCTACGGCGGCCTCGAGGTGCTGCACGCGCCGACCGCCGCCGACGAGCGCCTGCCGTACGTGGCGCACGCCGCGCGCGCGTTCTTCATGAACGGCGGCACGCGGCTCTACATCTCGCGCGTCTTCGCGCCCACGGGCACTGACGACGACCCGGATTACGGCATCGCGACGCTGCCGATCTCGGTCAGCGGCACCTCCGCGACCTGGACGGCACGCTGGCCCGGCGAATTCGGCAACGCGTGGATCATCGTCGAAGTCGTGCGCAGCAAGAACGCCGCGTTCCAGTCGTCGACGTACGGCGGCGCGGTCCAGGTCAACGGCGCGAAGCTCGGCTCGGTCGTCGAGATCATTCCAGCCGGCCAGGACGTGCCCGACGGCAACGACACGCTGACGCTCGCCAACCTCGCGCAGATCTCGATCGACACGAACGACGGCCGTCAGATCTTCAACCGCAACGGCGGCACCTTCCTGCCGAATGCCACGGACACGATCCAGCGGCTGACGCTGAAGGTCACCATCACGACCGACGACAGACGCAGCCGGACGTACGAGGGCCTCGAGACCGACAGCGACACCAAGCGCTACATCGGCAAGATTCTCCATCCGGATCATCCGGAAGACGAGAACGCGGTCGTCTACCTCGACTGGGATGAGACCGCGACGATCGGCAACGACGTCGCCGCGAACCTCATGGTGGCGCTCCAGGCCAATTCCGGCAGCCGGCTGAGCGGCGGCCACGACGGCGCCGTGGTGACGGCCGCCGACCTGGCCGGCGAAGAGGCCGACCTCGACGATCCCGCTGTCAAGGCGACCGGCCTGTGCGCGCTCGGCGAAATCGAGGACATCGCGATCGTCGCGCTGCCCGACTCCGGCACGTTCGACGACGAAGAGGAGTGCCAGACGGCCACCGACGCCCTCATCACCCACGCAGAGACGCTGCGCTACCGCATCGCCGTCGTCGATCCGCCGCAGCACTGCTCGATGACGCAGATCAGAAGCTTCCGCGGAAAGTTCGACAGCTCGTACGGCGCGCTCTATCACCCGTGGATCGAGATCCTCGATCCCACCGAGCGGCCGGCGCAGGGCGCGCCGCCGCAGCATCTCGTGCTGCCGCCGAGCGGCTTCGTCACCGGCATCTACGCGCGCACCGACATCCAGCGCGGCGTCTACAAGGCGCCGGCGAACGAAGTCGTCCGCGGGCTGACGAAGTTCGAAGCCAACATCAACAAGCCGCGGCAGGACGTGCTGAACCCCGAGGGCATCAACGCGCTGCGCTTCTTCGAGGGCCGCGGCAACCGCGTCTGGGGCGCGCGGACGATGAGCTCGGATCCGGAATGGAAGTACGTCAACGTCCGGCGCCTGTTCATCTACCTCGAGCACTCGATCGACAAGGGCACGCAGTGGGCCGTGTTCGAGCCGAACAACGAGCGGCTGTGGGCGAACATCCGCAGCACGATCGAAGACTTCCTGCTCGTGCAGTGGAAGTCGGGCGCGCTCATGGGCACCAAGCCCGAAGAGGCGTTCTTCGTCCGGTGCGACCGCACGACGATGACGCAGAACGATCTCGACAACGGCCGCCTCATCTGTCTCATCGGCGTGGCCCCGACGTACCCGGCGGAGTTCGTGATCTTCCGCATCGGCCAGTGGACGGCCGAGTCCCAGAGCTAGCAACCGGAGGCGATGATGGCAACCCTTCGCGACAACCCGTACGGCGCATTCAACTACCTCGTCTCCCTCGGCGGCGATCAGGGCGACGGATCGGAAGGCACGATCGTCGGCGGCTTCTCCGACGTCTCCGGGCTCGGATACGAGGTGAGCTACTCCGATTACCGCAACGGCAACGAGCGCGTGAACACCGTGCGCCACGTGCCGAACACGTTCAAGAACGACGAGATCACCCTCAAGCGCGGCATGGTGGGCTCCACCGATCTCTTCAAGTGGCTGAAGACCGTCGCCGACGGCACGGCCGATCCGCGGACGGTCACGATCACGCTGCTCGACGAAGCGCGCAGTCCCGTCGCGATGTTCAAGGTGCGGCAGGCGCAGCCCAAGAAATGGACGGGCCCGACCCTTGCCGCGAAAGGCGGCGGCGAGGTGGCGATGGAAGAGCTCCACCTCGTGCACGAAGGCGTCGAGTACCAGTAAAGGGCCGCCGACGTGACCGCGTCTCTCGCCTCGATCGCGCTGGGCGCGCCTGGTGTCTACCAGGTGCCCGGCGAGCCGATTCGCGCGCTGACCGGCGTGCGGATGGACGTCTGCGCGTTTGTCGGCGTCGCGCCTCGGGGCCCGGCGCGGGATCCGTACTTCGACGCCGACTGGGCGCCAGTGCCGGAATCGGAGCGGCCACGCGATCAGAAGGTCAGGCTGGCGACACCGGTGGCCGTCGAAAGCTGGACGGAGTACGCGCGTCTGTTCGGCGAGTTCGAAGGGCCGGGCCTTCTCCCGTACGCCGTCGCGTCGTTCTTCGACAACGGCGGCCGGCGCGCGTACATCGTCCGGATCGTCCACCAGTACTTCGCCGCCGACGGCAGCGACGATGACGATGCGAACGCGGCGGGATTCGCCGTCGCGACGTTCGACGGCCTGACGGGCGCCGACGGCCGCGCGATCTGGGTCCGCGCGCGCAATGAAGGCAGCTGGGGCAACAGCCTGCGCGCCACGCTGGCCTTCACGGCGAGAACGCTCGGTCTTGACGCCACCGACTTCCATACCGACCGCATCAGCCTGCCGAGCGGTGCCGACGTCGTGGAGGGCGCCGTGCTGCGTCTGTCGCTCGGCCTGGGCGTCAGAGAGATTCGCCGCGTCGTGCGCGTCAGCGAAGACTGGAACCCGCTCGACGGATCGCGCCAGACCTGGGCGTGGTTCGACGCGCCGACGGCCTCGGCCGCCCAGTCGGCCGAGCTCGTTGAAGGCGTCGTCACCATCGATGACGGCGTGAACCAGGCCGAAACCTTCGAGCACCTCGGCCTCTCGTCCGCCCATCCACGCTGGCTGGCGCGCGTGCTCATCCTCGAGTCAGAACGTCTGTATCCACACGAAGGGCCGGCGTCGGATGCGAACGCCACGATCGCGGACTGGATCGACACGGACCTCGACGTCGATGTCGACCTCACCGCGACGTCGACCCTCACGTTCGATGGCGGCGCCGATCGATACGCCGACATCGTTCCCGGCGATTTCTTCGACGGCGAATGGGTGCTGGGCGACGAGGCGCCGGGATGCGGCGTGCATTCGCTCGTCGGGCTCGACGAGGTCTCGCAGCTCGTCGTCCCGGACCTGTACTCGCCGGGCGCGCTCGCGCCGGTCGAGTCAATCGTCGATCCGCTGACCTTTGCCGGCGCCGAGTTCGCGGAGTGCGTCGACCCCGCGCTGCCTGACGAGCAGGGCGCTCCCGCCGAGGACCTGACGGGCCTCCGGCTCGATCCGGCAACCGACTTCGACGCGATTGTCGCGCTGCAGCGGCAGCTCGCCGATCTCGCCGACGTGCTCGAGTCGTTCATCGTCCTGCTCGACGTGCCGCCCGGCCTGAGCCAGCGGCGCATCCTGCAGTGGCGCGCGAAGTTCGACACGGCCTACGCCGCGGCGTACCACCCGTGGCTCGACGTCGCCCTCGGCGACGACCAGCGCGACGCGATGATCGCGATTCCACCGTCGGCCGCCGCGGCGGGCATCATCGCGCAGCGCGAGCTGCAGCTCGGCGTTACGTACGGTCCGGCCAACGTGATCGCCGCCGGCGCGATCGCGGTCGTCGATCGGGTGTCGCCCGCGCGTCACGCGGAGCTGCACCAGAGCGCCATCAACGTGTACGTGCCCGAACGCGACGGTATCCGGCTGACCGCGGCGCGCACGCTGTCGCGCGATCCGATGTGGCGGCAGCTCAACGTCCGCCGGCTCGTGACGATGATCCGCCGCGCGCTCGAGCGGCAGATGCAGTGGGCGGTGTTCGAGCCGAACACGCGCGAGCTGCGCGGGCAGATCACGCAGATGCTCGACGCGTTCCTCCGCCAGCTCTATCGCGCCAACGCCTTCGCCGGCGCCACGGCGGCCGACGCCTTCTTCGTGCAGTGCGACGACGAGCTGAACCCGCCCGACACGCAGATGAACGGGCGGCTGCTCGCCAACGTCGGGATCGCGCCGGCCGAGCCGCTGGAATTCATCGTCGTCAACCTCGCGCGCGAAGGCGACGCGATCATCACCTCGGAGGCCTGATGGCGACGACGCTGGCAGGCACGTTCAACTTCCGCGTGACGCTCAATCGCAGCGACGGCAGCGCGCCGCCGCTCGGCGACGGCGGCTTTCAGGAATGCAGCGGCCTCGAAATCGAGATGGACGTCGCCGAGCTGCCGGAAGGCGGACGGAACAACGGGACCGTGCGTCAGGTCGGCCGCGGCAAGTACGGCAACCTCGTGCTCAAGCGGGGCATGCTCTTCCCCGCCGGCGGCCGCGTGAACAACGACCTGTGGAGCTGGATTCAGAACGTGCTCAACGGCGTCCGCCCCGTCGCGCGCTACGACGGCGTCATCGAAGTGCTGTCGGCCGACGGCCGCGACACGGTCGCCACGTGGACGTTCGACCGCGGGCTGCCCCAGAAGATCGCCGGTCCTCAACTCAATGCGAAAAGCGGGGAGATTGCGATCGAGGAGCTGACGATCGCGCACGAAGGCCTCGCGCTGAAGCTCTGATCATGCCGACGCTGAAAAAAGCCACGCTGCAGCAAATCTCGGCCGACGCCAACGCGTCGCCGATCGGCGATCCGATCGAGGTGCAGTTCAACCCGGCGTCGCTGAAGCTCGATCTGGCCAACCAGGTCGAGGGCGGCGACTCGTACGGCAAACAGCAGCGGCAGTATCTCGGCTCGACGTCGACGACGCTCGCGTTCGATCTGCATTTCGACACGGCGGATCAGGGGACGGCGGACGCGCCTGTCTCCGTCCGCACGCTGACCGCACAGGTCGAACGATTCCTGCTGCCGATCGGCGAGGGCAACCAGAAGCAGGCGCCGCCGAAATGCCGCTTTCACTGGGACCAGCTCATCATCGACGGCATCATCTCGAGCCTCTCGATCGATTTCGAGTTCTTCGCCTCCAACGGGACGCCGCTGCGCGCCAAGGTGGGCGTCTCGATCAAGGAGCAAAACGCCAAGTACGAGCTGTTGAAGAGTGGACCGGGCGCGAACAAGCCCGGAGGCGGGGCCAGCGATCGCAGCGCCAGCGCGCTCGACGGCGAGTCGGTGGCGGACTTCGCGGCGCGGATGGGTCTCGATCCCTCGGCGTGGAAAGGGATCGCCGACGGGCTCGGCGCCGTGAGTTCCCTCTCGCTCCAGGCCGGCGTGTCGATCGACTTCAGCTCGTCGCTGTCGGCAAGCGCGGGCATCGGCGTCTCGGCCGGCGTCGAAGCGGACGCGAGCGCGTCGCTCGACGCGTCGTTCGGTCTGGATTCTTCCGCATCGCCATCAACCTCGTCGTCCTCGTCGGCGTCGACGGCGTCATCGTCCGCGACGTCAGCGACGTCGGCCGGCCTCGCACTCACCGCCGCGGGCGGCGTGTCCGCGGCCGTTGAGACCGTCGCCAGCGTGCAGGCAGCGTCGGCGGCGGACAGCGCCCGCCGGTCGTTCGCCTCGGCGACGCCGTCGGCATCCGCAAGCACGAGCACCAGCGCGAGCATCGCCGCCGCGCTGCCGTCGCCGAGTACGTCGAAGCCCTCGATGCCGGAGCAGCCGCGAACGCCGCTGCAGATGAGCGGGCTGCCGTCGCCGTCAACACAGGCCACCGCGTCGAGCGCCCCCCCGCCGCCGAAAGCCGACACGCGCGCGACGACGTTCGGCTTCGGCGTTCCGCTGAAGCCGCGATCGCGCGTCAGCAGCGCCTCGTCATCGACCGATCCGTCCGCGGCGCGGTGGACGCGGTGGCCTTCGACCTCGACGACGCAGAAGCACACAGGGCCGTGCGGCTGCGGCGGCAGCCACGGCAGCCGGAGAGGAGCGTCGTCATGCCGGTGACGATCGGCCAGTTGACGACGGAAGTGATCGCGGATCGCGGCGCGGCGTCGAGCGCGGCGCCGACGGCCGGCGCCAGCCCGCAGGCGCAGCAGGCGGCGATTCGCGTCCAGCTCGCCACGGTCGTGAGAGACGAGTCGCGGACCCAGGCGGAAGGATTCGATGACTGATCTCCTGGTCTCGAAGGCGCCGGTGTTCACCGTGGATGGCCAGACGCGAGGCGAGCTCGCGCGCGACGTCGCGTCGCTGCAGATCGAGGAAGCGACCGACGGCCTGAAGACGATGACGCTGAACCTGACGGCCGAAGGCCCGCAGGACAACGCGCAGGAGGAACAGCAGCTCTATCTCGACGGCCAGGTCGTCGACTTCGGCAAGACGATCGAGGTGTCGATCGGCCCGGGCGACGGCGCGCGCACGGTCTTCACGGGCGTCATCAGCGCCATCGAGGCGAGCTACAGCGAGGGCGCGCTTCCGCACGTCACCGTCTACGCGGAAGACAAGCTGATGAACCTGCGGATGACGCGCCGCATCAGGACCTGGGAAAACACGACCGACGCCGACATCGCGAGCGACATCGCGTCGGCCAACGGCCTCTCGGCCGACACGTCGGCCACCGGGCCGACCTACAAAGTGGTCCAGCAGTGGAACCAGAGCGATCTGGCGTTTCTGCGCGAGCGCGCGCGGCTGATTCAGGCCGAAGTCTGGATCGACGGCGACACGCTCTGCTTCAAGTCGAGGGGCAGCCGCAGCGGTTCGACGCTCACGCTCGTCCAGGGCCGCGACCTGGTCGACGTCCAGGTGCGCGCCGACCTCGCGCACCAGCGCACGAAGGTCAGGACGAGCGGCTTCGACGCGAGCGCACGCGATCAGATCGACGAAGAAGCCGGCGCGGACGCGATCCAGGCGGAAATCTCCGGAGGGCGGACCGGACCGGCCGTGCTGCAGCAGGCCTTCGGCGAGCGCGTGTCGTACCGCGTGCGCGAAACGCCGCTCGTGTCGGCGGAAGCGACGGCCTGGGCGAAAGCGGAAATGCTCCGCCGCTGCCGCGGCTTCGTCACGGCCATCGGCGTCACCGACGGCACGCCCGACATGGCCGTCGGCAGCCAGCTGAATCTCGATCGCGTCGGCACGCCGTTCAGCGGCGACGGCTACTACGTCGTCCGCGTCACGCACACGTACGACCTGACTCACGGCTACCGCACGCACTTCGAAGCGCAGCGGCCGACCATCAACGAGGCGTGATGTGAGAATCGACGCGTTCAGACCCGACGGCGACGCTCCGCGCTACTTCGGCGTCTACCCCGCCATCGTCACCGACATCACGAAGGACAGCGAGAGCCTCGGCCGCATCGAAGTGAAGTTCCCCTGGCTCGGCGCGGACGGAGCGGACGTGCGCGCGCTCGCCACCCTCTGCACACCGTACGCGGACGACGACCAGGGACTCGAGATCATTCCCGAAGTCGATTCGCAGGTCGTCGTGGCGTTCGAAGCGGGCGTGCTCAGCCGTCCGTACGTGATCGGCGCCTGCTGGAACGGGCGCGAATCGCTGCCGGAAACGCCGCAGCAGGCGAACAACAAGCGGCTGATCAAGACGCGGTCGGGCAGCATGCTCGAGTTCGACGACACCGACGGCGCCGCGAAGGTGACGATCTCGATGCAGAGCGGCCACACGCTCGTGCTCGACGACAGCGCGCAGGAAGTCAAGCTGACGCACTCGAACGGCTGCTCGATCAAGATGAACGCGGGCGGCCAGGTCTCGATCACCGCCAACTCCACGGTCGAAATCAACGCGTCGGTGCTCAACGTGCACGCGGGCACCGCGAACTTCGACGGCATCGTCAACTGCACGACGCTGGTCGCATCGAGCTCGGTCGTGTCGCCGTCGTACACGCCCGGCGCCGGAAACATCTGGTGACGCGATGAAGCATCCGCTCGAACGCGACTGGATGATCGTCGCCCCGTGGTGGCAATGGAGCGATCCGGCGTCGATTCCGCCGGATCAACCGGTCGATCCCGATCCGGCGAAGGGACGGCTGACGACGCCGGTCTTTCAGAAGTACGACTCGTCACAGCTCGTCGGCGACTTCCTCAAGGATCCGCAGCGCTGCCTCGCGTTCGGCGACGACGACCTCGTGCATGTCGTGCAGCCCCGCCCGTCGTCGGAGCCGGTCAAGAACTCGAGTGACAAGCTTCTCCGGCTGACCGCGTTCGAAGGCCCGACCACCACGGAGATCACGAACGACGAGTGGGTGATCGACGAGCCCAATACGCGGAAGATCTTTCTCGACACGCACAAGCGGCATTACCTCGTCGTCTGCGACGTGCGCTGTGACGGCCCCGGGTTTCCGAAAGTGGCGCGGGACAAGATCTGCAAGGCCGGATTCGTCGTCCGCCGGCGCACGGCCACGGCCTCGAGCGCCTGCCAGAACGAGATGAAGCCGGTGCTGCAGCAGATGGCGCAGACGAAGACGCGGATTCTCCGCGTCAGCCAGTTGAGCGAGATCGAGACGCGCGCGCGCAGCGAGGTGACGGGTAAGGAGTTTCTCTCGAGCGCCAGGCTCACGTCGCTGCTGTCGAAGCGGAAGTCGCTGCAGGCGCTGCTTGACAGCGATCGCGATCGTTTTCTTGGCCTCGTCGAGAAGTTCGGCGTCTCGGCACACCTTCAGGGCTGGTTCCCATCGCCGTCCGGACTGAGCAAAGTCGGGTGCTGGCGCGACGTGGAGGACACGCCGGCCGACCCCGGCGACGAAGTCAGCTACCCGCTCTATCCCCTGATCCCGGACACGAACGATCCCGAACACGACGGCCAGTTCGGCACGATCTACTTCGGCGTGCTGCCCACCTCGTCACACGACTGCGACGAGCGGGGCGTGGCGCGCTTCGACGATCGCGAGTACTACGAGGTCCGATGCTGGGTGCTGCGGCACAAGGTCGCGCACGATCCCGACCAGCCATGTCCGTGTCCGGACGGCATCTTCTGGAGCCGGCCGACGGACAACTACAGGCTCGCCCCGCACTTCGATCTCACCGGCACGAGCCATCACCCGGTCACCGTGCAGTGTCCGGATCTCAAGGCGCTGGCGGCGCAGGCGAAGCCCGCGCTCGGCGTCGCGTTCTCGAAGCCGCCGGGGACGCCGATGTTCAAGGGCGGACAAACCATTCCGACGACGGGAACGCTGTCTGAGGGCACGGAGATCTGCTTCTTCCCGATCCCGCTCATCACGATCGTCGCGCTCTTCGTGTTCCACATCTTCCTGCCGATCGTCATGTACATCTTCAACCTCTGGTGGATGCTCGCGCTCAAGTTCTGCATCGCGCCGGAAATCGATTTCGGCGTCGCGCTCACCTCGGCCCTGTCCGACCAGGGAATGCTCGGCGTCGACGGCCAGATCGCCATCAGCGCCGACATGGACATCCAGGACGTCGAAGACACGATCACTGACGCATTCACCAGCATCGGCACCGACATGAGGACCGAGCTGTCGAAGACCTACGACTCGGGTGCGGTGGACAAGCTGATGGGCCTGTATTCGCCCATCGCGATCGTCAACATGGCGCTCAGCACCACGGCGGCGTCCCAGGCGCTTGATGACGATGCGAACAACGACCCCGCCGAGGGAGTGACAACGCCCTCCGCAGCGGGCGACAGCCAGTACGTGCCCGAGGTCACGCACGCATGAGCACCGCGCTGTCGTTCCTCGGGCAGGGCTGGAACTTCCCCGTCGCGCCGGCGACGGAGGGCGCGCTCGAGTACACCGCCGGCCCCGACAAGGTCGCGCAGTCGATCTGGATCATTCTCGACACCGATCCCGGCGAACGCGTCATGCGGCCGACCTTCGGCTGCGGGCTGCGCCGGTACCTCATGGCGCCGAACACGACCGCCACGCGGGCGCTGATCAAACACGACGTGCAGACGGCGCTCGCGGCCTTCGAGCCTCGCATCACGATGACCGATCTGCAGGTCACGCCCGGCGACGACCCCGCGCTGGTCCTGATCCGCATCGCGTACGTCAACGTGCGCGACAACCGGCCGGGCAACCTCGTGTATCCGTTCTATCTGGAGTAACGACGCGTGCCGCTGCCCAGTCCGGTTCTCGACGATCGCTCCTATCAGCAGCTCCGCGACGAGCTGATCCGGCGCATTCCGATCTACGCGCCGGAGTGGACCGATCACAACGCGAGCGATCCCGGCGTCACGCTCATCGAGCTCTTCGCGTTTCTCGGCGAGAACCTGCTCTATCGCTTCAACCAGATCCCCGAAGCGACGAAGCTCGCGTTTCTGAACTATCTCAAGATTCCGCTGCGGCCCGCGTCGCCGTCCCGCGCGATGGTGACGCTCAAGCACACCGGCAGCACCGGCGAGGCGGTGCTGGTGCCGATGGCCACGGAAATGCGCGCCGGCTCGGTGCCGTTCGAATCGCTCACGGAAGTGTCGGCATGGCCGCTCGAAATCACGGCCATGGGCAAGATCGTCTCCGAGGCGCCCAGCTCGGCCGACAGCATCGAATTCACGGAAGCGTCCATCGTCGCGCGCGGCGGGCTCAAGGCGACCGAGGAAGCGGCGTACTACACCACGGCCACGGTCCCGCTCGATCCGATGGCCGCCGACGCGCTGCCGGTCGACTTCTCCACGGCCGCCACGTCCGTGGACTTCAGCAAGTCGGTCGACGGCGCCGTCTGGATCGCCGTCCGCAAAACGAAGCAGACCGATCTCGACGCGCTCGACCAGGGCCTGATCAGCCTCGGCTTCGTCCCAGATCCCGTGCTGCCGACGATCGACGAGATCGATCCCTGTCCCGGCGCCGGCGCCTCGACCAGCAGCGGCTCGGAGATGATCTGGCAGGCGACCACCGCCACGCTGGACACGGACGGGCTGCCGACCTTCGTGCGCGTCACCGTCGAGCAGGACACGACGCGTGGGCTCGAGGTGCAGGGCACCGTGCAGCTGCGCCTGCCGGACGCCGTCGCGACGACGCTCGGCGTGCCGCCGCTCGACGATGTCGATCGCGCGGGCACCGACACCTTCCCGCCTCAGATCGAAGACGACGAGGTGGCGGCGGCGGTCGTGTTCTGGCTGCGCGGCGCCCGCCGCGATTCGACCCGCCCGATCGGCAAGGTGCTCTTCGTCGGAATCAACGCGACCGAAGTCGCGCAGATGATCACGGCGCAGCCCGAGTTCGTCGGCACTGGGACGGCGGACGCCAGCCAGGTCTACGCGCTCGTGCACACGCCGATCATCGACGGCACGACGTCGATTCAGGTCGAAGAAGCGCAGGGCTGGACCGACTGGGAGGCCGTCAGCAGCTTCGACGCGAGCACCGAGGACTCGCGCCACTACGTGCTCGACCCGCAGGCGGGCACGCTGACGTTCGGCAACGGCATCCGCGGCCGCGCGCCGCAGATCGGCGAACGCATCCGCGCCAGGGAGTACCGATACGGCGGCGGCGCGGATGGCAACGTCGGCGCCAAGGCGATCACCAAGATCGTCGGCGTCACAAACGCGACGCCGAACAACCCGCTGCCGGCGACCGGAGGCGCGCCCGGTGAGACCGTCGCCGAGGGCCTCGACCGCGTGCCCGGTGAGTTCCGCCGCCACGACCGCGCGGTCACACAGAGCGATTTCGAGGAACTGGCGCTGGCGACGCCGGGATCCGGCGTGGGCCGCGCCAACTGCCTGCCCCTCTTCGATCCCCGCACGCAGCAATCCGACGCCGCCGGCGTCGTGAGCGTCGTCGTCTGGCCGCGCGAGGATCTCAAGCACCCGAATGCGCCGGTGCCGGATCGCTCGCTGCTCGACGACGTGTGCACGTGGCTCGACGCGCGCCGGCTGATCACGACTGAGCTCTACGTGATTCCGCCCACGTACAAAAAAATCGCGGTCTCCGTCGGACTCCAGGCGAAGGCCGGGTACGGCATCGAGGCCGTGCGCCGATGGGTCGAGCTCGTCATCCGGCAATACCTCGCGCCGCTTCCGCCCTACGGTCCATCAGGCCAGGGCTGGCCGCTTGGGACCGACGTGTACGGACCCGAGCTCGAAGCCGCCGCGCTGCAAGTCGAAGGCGTCCAGTACATCGAGTGTCTCCGGCTCGCGTATCTGGCCGACGACGGCACGACGTGGACTGAGGCGACCACTGGCGCGACGTCGGACAACGCGTCGTGTCCGCCCCGCGAGAAGGTTTCGATGAAGGCGTGGGAAGTACCGGAGATCGCCGAAATCACCGTCGTCCAGGGCGACGCGATGACGCCGGGCGAAACGCTCGCGCCCGCGACGCCAGCACTGGTGCCGGTGCCCATCCCGACCATCAAGGACGAATGCTGATGCGGCCCTTCGCCCTGCTGCGCACCGGCGATCAGTGGATGCGATGCTCGTTCGACGAGACGTCGCTCGACCCGCAGACCGGCATCGTCTCGCTCGCGTCCACGACAGCGTCCGCCGAATCGACGAGCGAGGCGCCGGCTGTCGGCGGCGGACTCGCGTTCGATCGCGAATGCCGGCTCTACCACAGCGTGGCGAAGCGCACAGACGGCTCGCCCGATCGCGTCGAGCGCCTCCTCTGGAAGGCGTTCGATCCGCTCTCGGCCACGCAGGACCAGACGCCGCTCAATCTGTTCGGCGGCGGCGCCGTCGAACGCCACGGCGATTTCTCGGCGCCGAATGCGGCATCGCCGCTCGCCGAGCCGCGAGGGCTCGCAGTCGATCAGAACGATCGCCTGTTCGTGGCCGAACGCGGCAACAACCGGATTCTTGTCTACGACCTGTGGAGCGATCGGCTGATCCGGCGCGTCGGACTCGCCGACGGCGCAGGGCCCGCCGACCTCGCGGCACATCGCGACGACGTCTATGCCGTGCTGGCGGGCGCGCATCAGATCGTGCGGCTCACAGCCAGCTCCGGTCCGCAGCCGTTCACGCTGCCGGCCGGATGCACGGAGCCCTCGCGGATCGCGATCTCGCCCGCAGGACAGATCGCGATTCTCGAGCGCATGGGGACGGCGGACGCTCGCGTGTGGTTCGTGAACGCCGCGTTCCCGTCCGTCGCGGTGGCGATGGCGACCGATGTGGAGTGGGAATCAGAGTCGGTGATCGTCGTCGCACGGCAGCCGAAGGCTGATTTTCCGAGATATCGGCTCGTCGCCGGCAACCCGCCCGTCGTCCTCGCGTCGCTGCGAGGCCGCGACTACAACGGCCTCGGCATC
>Ga0153915_10003508_pt1 | contig 14384 bp, 13 predicted proteins | sample Opewatmetagenome_2_FD_107003 | JGI IMG/M metagenome (GOLD analysis project Ga0153915, IMG submission 107003) | Freshwater wetland microbial communities from Ohio, USA - Open water 3 Core 3 Depth 3 metaG | ecosystem: Environmental > Aquatic > Freshwater > Wetlands | place: USA: Ohio, Lake Erie... | reverse complement strand
GCGGCGCGGGCTGGGGACCGCACCACAGGCGAAATAGGGGAGCGGATCCTCCGCTTCAGCCCCGCCGCGTGGTGCCGACCCGGGTCCGGGGCCGGCCTATGCGGCCCTGCGCACCGCGGCGCACGGGCATCGGCCTTGCCGGTTTCGGCGGGTTGATCTCGATGGGCGGCGGCGGCGTGAGAGACTTCGTGACGGCCGGGCCGATCCAGTTCATGAAGATCGCGAGGAACCTCCGCAGGGGAATCCAGAAGGGAAAGTCGCGGTTGGCCTTGTTGCCCCAGTGCCGGCCGATGAGGCTGGTGTACATGGAAAGGGTCCGGACGGCCGTCGGGAAGTCCAGGACGCTGAGAAGCTCGTCCGAGAGCCCGAACGGCATGCTCACCGGGATCGCGCCGCGCGCGTATTCCACGGCCCAGACCCCGTCCGTGAAGTTCATCCCGCACGCCTGTCCCTTGCCGACGAAGATCCGGTCCCCCGGCTTGTAGATCCGTTTCTCGAACTGCCCCTCGGCGTAGTACCAGGTCTCCCCGTCAATCACCGTGTCCCAGAACGCCGCCCGGTGCCTGCCCGAATGGCCCTCCGAGCCGATCGGCGTACCCCAGATCATCACGTACTCCCGCAGGGAGGCAAAGTACAGCTTCATCTGGATCATCGCCCCGCCGGCGATGCTGTAGATCCACGGCTGCGAATGGTCGATGTGACCGGGGTAGCGGCGCTCGATCTCCTTCGCGATCACGTCGAACATCTCGGGCTTGCGCCGGCCCAGGCCCTTCATCGCGCACTCGTGGATGACCTCGGGATCGAACACGTACTTGCCCATGGATGCCTCCCCCCGCCGCGGTGTCTCGGGAGATTTGCCCGAGCTGACGATGATACCTCGGCTCCCAAGGTATCGGCCGGGAAGGCATCCTGGCAAGGGGCCGGGCCCCGACGAGCGGAGAGCCGGCGGCGGGGGCCTGCCGGCACGCCGTCTACAAGTTGTCCTCGAGCCAGTCGAAGATGCGCTGGCTCTGCACCGCAGTTGCGCCGGTCTGCACGTGCAGCTGCGCGGTCTCCCGGGCGGTAAACGTCAGTGAGTCCTTCGGGCAGCGCAGCGCGTCGTACAGCTCCTTCGCCTGGCCGAATTCCTCTGCTTCACCGTCGATGACCAGGGTCTTCGCCCGGATCATCTGCGCGATTCCGCGGTTGGTGTATTTCTTCATCTCCAGGAAAAGCTGCGCAGCGCTCGTCGCTCCGTGCTTCCACATCGTGTCCCGCATGCCCCAGCGCAGGAACGGGTTTTCCTGCATTACTCCGTCGATGATCGCATTGAACGCCGCGGGGTCTTTCTCGGGAAGATCGGCCGCCTGGGGGATTCGCTCCTCGATGTAGCCGGTAACCACCCGGGACCACTCCAGCACACCTGGATTGGCCACGAGGAGCTTCAGGCGGTGTTCGAAGGCGGCCGCCCGCGGCGCCAGCGCGCCTCCCATGGAAATGCCTATGAGGGCGATGCGGGCTGGGTCCACTCCCGGCTGGGCAACGGCATAGTTCACCACGGGGGTGATGACCTTTTCCCAGTCCGGCCGGAAGGGCAAGCCCTGCAGCCGCAGGGTCTGGCCCATCCCGGGCCCGTCCACGAGGAGGCAGTTCCAGCCGCGCGCAACGGCGTCCATGGCGATGTAGGTGTCGTCCTCCGCCCAGGCGTCCCGCCCCTGGTGGACGATGAGCAGGGGGGCCTTCTTCGGACCGCTTCCGCCACGGAAGAAGTAGCCCGGGAGGGTCGTCCCCTCGTAGGGGATTCGCACCGCCTGCGCGGGGAAATGCAGCAACGCGATTGCCCGCCCGTAGGCGGCGACCTCCTTTTCCGCGATCTGGCGGATTTCCGGGGCTGATGGGTCGGGGTGACGGTGCAGCGCGGCGCGATAGTACGCGGAGGCCCTGAGCCAGGCGGCACCGGCGCCCAGCGGGTGCCCGGCCTTTTCCCCGGCTTCCGCCATTGATCGCACCCTCTCCGCCGTGGCGAACCACTCGCGGGTCCAGCTGTACTCGTCTTCCGGGCGAACCCGGCTGGCGGTATCCAGCACCTCCCCGATGTCGGTCATGCCATGGCGGGCCTCGCTGAGATAGAACAGCAGGACCTGGTCGAGGATCGGGTCTGGCATCATGCGAATGTCGTACCAGGGCCGCTGCGCCGCGGGCGCGGCGCCGGCGCTGCCGCCGGTACCCGCGCCGGTCTCCTGCGCCCACACGGCTCCGCCCAACGCCATTCCGACCGGCAGGACAATCGCGGCCAACCCAAGGATTCGGTGTGCCATTCTGAACTCCTTCTCCCGTTTGGACGAGTCCCGGGGTGAAACCCCTTCATCCTCTCGTCCGGCCGCAAGAACCGGGTTGTTTCGTGGACAGCCGTGAGTACAATGGACCCCGGGTAATCGCCATGATGACAATGGAGCAGCTGGAAGAGGACTATCACCGGGTGGAGCGGGCCATCCACTTCATAGAAGAAGAGGCGCTCCGGCAGCCCTCACTGGCGGAAATCGCCGCAGCGTCCGGGCTGAGCGAGTTCCACTTCCAGCGCCTCTTCAGCCGCTGGGTCGGGATCAGCCCGAAGCGTTTCCTGCAGTTCCTGACCAAGGAGTACGCGAGGTCGCTCCTGGAGGAGTCAAAGGACGTCCTCAGTGTGACCTACGACGCCGGCCTTTCCAGCCCGGGACGGCTGCACGAGCTGTTCGTGACCTGCGAGGCGGTGACCCCCGGGGAGGTGAAATCGCGAGGCGAGGGACTGACGATCGAGTACGGGTTTCATCCCTCGCCGTTCGGACGCTGCCTCCTGGCGGTGACCGAGCGCGGCATCTGCGGCCTCTCCTTCGTCCAGGAAGGGCCCGAAGAGGAGCTGGTCCGTTCCCTCAAGAACCGGTGGCCCGGAGCGGCGTTCCGCCAGGATCCGGGCTCGACGGCCCGGATCGCGGAGGAGGTGTTCACGTTCGGCGCCGACCACGAGCCCGGTCCCCTGCACCTGTTCGTCCGCGGCACCAACTTCCAGATCCAGGTCTGGCAGGCCTTGATCCGCATCCCGTTCGGCAAGGCGGTGTCCTACGAGGACATCGCCCGGCACATCGGAATGCCCCAGGCTTCCCGCGCCGTCGGCAACGCGGTGGGAAGCAACCCGATCCCGTTCCTGATCCCGTGCCACCGCGTGATCCGCAAGCTCGGGGAGTTCGGCAACTACGGCGAAGGACCCCAGCGGAAGAAAGCCATCCTGGGGTGGGAGGCCGCCCTTACCCACGGGGAGAAATCCGCCTAGCATCAGAGGGACACCAAAGCGGGGCGGAGCGTCATCCCCACGGAGAGGCGAATGGACTGTCCGCACTGGACCCGCACCGCCGCGGTGCGCAGGGCTTCGATCACCACGCATTCGCGGCTCCCATATTCCGCCGACTGACCCGGCACGAGAACCGTGTCGGCCGCCCCGCGGTCCGTCGTCACCCAGACCCGGCCGGTGAGGCAGGCCACGCGGAAGCCGCCCCGGGGCGCCTTCACGCGCAGAACCTCACGGCGCGACAGGAGGATCGTCGCCGGGTGCCGGCGGTGCCCGTCGGTCCCTCGCGCAGAGCGGCGGGCCCGTTCTGCGCCGCGAAGCGCCTCCGCGGCTTTCTCCCTGCCGAGATACAGAAGCTCCAACCAGCTGCGCATCGCATCCTCCTCGGGACAAGGTGGCGCCTCGGGGCGATGGGATCAACCCGGATCTTGCGCTATGATGCGGCACGGAGGGCGAGATGAAGCTGACGGGAAACACGATTGTCATCACCGGGGGAACCTCGGGAATCGGGAGGGAGCTCGCAGAGCGATTCGCCGCTCGGGGCAACCAGGTAGTGACGTGCGGACGGAGGAAGGACCGCCTGGCGGAGCTCGAATCGAAGCTTCCAGGCGTCTCGACCTTCTCCTGCGACGCGGCCGACGAGGCCCAGCGGAAAGCGTTCGCAGGCTGGGTGGCAGCCCGGCATCCCGCAGCGAATGTGCTCATCAACAACGCGGGCATCCAGCTGGTCACCGACCTCACCCGACCGGTGGACGTCGCGCGGGTCAGGGGCGAGGTAGAGATCAACGTCGTGGCGCCCATCCACTTTTCATCTCTCTTCGTGCCGCTCCTGGCCGGCAAGGCCGGTGCGGCGATCGTAAACATCAGCTCGGGACTCGCGTTCTGCCCGATCGCTTTCATGCCGGTCTATTGCGCGACGAAGGCTGCGATCCACTCCCTCAGCCTCAGCTTGCGACGCCAGGTGCGGGACCTGGGGATCACCGTCTACGAGATCGCCCCTCCCGGGGTCGATTCCGAGCTCGGGCGGGAGCGATGGGCCAAGGGGGCCACCTCCCACGGCGGCATGCCCGTTTCCGAGTTCGTGGATGCCATGCTCAAGGCCCTGGAGTCGGAAACGCTGGAGTTCGCCGTCGGCGAGGCGGAGGGCATGCGCGCGAAGCGGGAAGCCCTCTTTCCGGTTATCAACCGGTAGCGAATGCGGCCGCTTTCGTTCGTTCTCGCCGGCGGGGCCATCCTGCTGTGGAGCTCCCTCGCCCTGCTCGGGTCTCTCCTGGCTCACCTGCCCGCGCTGCTGGTGACCGGCATCGCCCTCTGCATCGGCGGGTGCCTGGGGCTGGTGCGCGCGAAGGAGTGGCGGGTGCCGATCCGGACACTGCTGATCGGAGTCGGCGGGATCTTCGGCTACCACGCGATGCTCTTCAGCGCGTTCCGCCTCTCCCCGATCGTGGAGGCGAACCTGGTCAACTACCTGTGGCCCCTGCTGATCGTCCTGCTGAGCCCCGTGGTCCTTTCCGGGTTCGGCCTGAAGGCTCACCACGTCGTGGGCGCCGTCATGGGGCTCGCCGGGGCCGCCCTCATCGTGTCGGGGGGATCGATCCACCCGGACCTCTCCTCCCTGCCGGGGTACCTGCTGGCCGCTGCGGCCGCGCTCACCTGGGCGGTGTACTCACTGTTGACCAAGCGCCTCCCGCCCTTCGGCAGCGGCGCGGTCGGCGCGTTCTGCCTGGCCGCCGGCGCGCTTTCCCTGGCCCTCTTCTCGATCGAGGCCGGGCCCAGGGGGTTCGACCTGATCCGGCCTTCCGACTGGCCGATTCTCGCCCTGCTCGGCGTCGGGCCGATGGGCGCGGCCTTCTTCCTCTGGGACGGCGCATTGAAGAGAGGAGACCCGCGCGTCATCGGGTCCCTGTCCTATCTCACCCCCCTGTTGTCGACGCTCGCGCTGGCGGTGCTCGGCGGCCGGGCGATGAGCCTGCTCGCGGGAGCGGCGATGGTGCTGATCGTCGCCGGCGCGGCGGTCGGGTCCTTCGGAATCCGTGCGCGATCAGCAGCGGTACGTGACCTGGAGTCCCACTGACCCGTTCGAATCGATGGTCGGCCGCGGGGGCATCAAAGACAGCAACCTCCGGCGGGAATCGGAAAGACCTTCCTCTGGAACATGCCGGGAGGCTCTGGTAGGGTGGCGCTCGTGACCGACATGGACATCCTGGTAATCGGTGCGGGCGTGGTCGGGCTGGCAGTCGCGGAGCGGCTCTCCCGGACAGGCCGGCGCATCGTGGTCGTGGAGCGCCACGAGAGCTTCGGGCGCGAAACCTCCTCGCGCAACAGCGAGGTGATCCACTGCGGCATGTACTACGACGAGAGCTTCCTCAAGACGCGCCTTTGCGTGCGGGGCAACCCGATGCTGTACGAGGCCTGCCAAAGGGCGGGCATTCCCTTCCGCAAGACCGGCAAGGTCGTGCTTGCGGTGGACGAGTCCGAGCGCGCTGCCCTGCACACGCTCCTCGAGCAGGGAAGGAAGAACGGGGTGCCGGGGCTGCGGCTGGTGAGCAGCCGGGAGGTCGCGGACCTGGAGCCGGCCACGCGGGGAGTGGAGGGGCTGTTCAGCCCCGAGAGCGGCATCGTGGACAGCCATGCCCTGATGGCGTTCCTGGAGCGGGAAGCGGCGTCGCGCGGAGTGACGTTCGGCTACTCCTGCGACGTGAAGGCGGTCACGACGACCTCCAGCGGGGAGTTCGACGCGGAGATGACGGACGCGGACGGGCAGGGGCTCACCCTGCGCAGCGCCTGCGTGGTCAACTCCGCCGGGCTGGGCGCGGACCGCATCGCCGCCTCGGCGGGGATCGACATCGACGCCGAGGGCTACCGTATCTATCCCGCCAAGGGCGAGTACTTCCGCATCTCTTCCCGCCACCGGGGGCGCCTGTCCCGCCTGGTCTACCCCGTTCCCTCTCGCGATCACCTCGGCGCGCACGCGGTCCTCGGCCTGGACGGGGGACTGAAGATCGGGCCCAACTCGATCCCGGCGGTCCTGGGCGACTACTCCGTGGATCCTTCCCACGGGCCGGAGTTCTTCCGCAAGGCCTCCCGTCTTCTGCCGTTCCTCTCCGAAGGAGACCTCAGCCCGGACATGGCGGGAATCCGTCCCAAGCTCGCGCCGCTCAGCGAGCCGATGCGTGATTTCGTGATCCGCGAGGAGGCGAGCCGCGGGCTGCCGGGCCTCGTCGACCTGGTGGGCATGGAGTCCCCCGCGCTGACCTCGTGCCTTGCCATCGCGGAGGAGGTGCAGCGGGTCCTGGCCTAGGCAGGACCGACGCTGCGCGCGGCGCGCGCCTCCCACAGCTCCTCCAGGCACGTCTGCAGCCGGCTGCCCAGCGCGCCGCCGGAGCGTTTCTCCCTCCACGGCGTGGTGACGTCGTCCTCGTTCTCGAAGACGGCCGCGGGGACGGACCTGCCGCGCACGACGAGGGACCCGCCCGGTTGCCGCGGAAGCTCGTCCCAGTCGTCCCCGCGGTACAGGCGATCCAGCTTCTCGTCCGGAAGCGCGTGCTCCAGGATGCTGTGGGGGCGGCCTGGGTTGAAGCGGCGGCGGTTCTTCCGCAAGGACTCCTCATAGGAGACTCGAACGTAGACGGCGGACGCCGCTTCCAGCACGGCATCGCTGAGGTGCTCGAAGGCCGCCCGGTAGCCGCCGTGCTCGGTCCCCCGCGAGAACTCGATCACCACCGTGCGGTCTGCGTGCAGCTCCGGGTCCGCGGCTCGCAGCTTGTCGTACTCCAGGCACAGCCGACGGATGAGGACGTCCCACAGGTGAGGGTGGGAGAAGTACCCGTCAGGAGTGGTATGCAGGCGCGGCTTGCCCATCTTTTCCAGCAGGTCATCCTCCTCGAACCAGGCCCACAGCAGGGGGAAGTCATCCAGGACGACCGGAAGGCCGACATGCAGCCGCTGCCTCTGGCCGGGGTCCCCGCGCTGCAGGTAGTCGATGATCTCGCTCTTGCCCGAGGCCGGCCTGCCGAGGAGGAGCAGGACCGGGAAGCGGCCGGCGGAAACCTTGCGATCGGCTGCGGCATGCATGGCCCAAGGATACCGCGGCGGCGGGCTCCCGGGAAAGACGGCGCCGTTTGCTTGACGCGCGCGTGGCGCCGTCGTACCCTGAGGCAACCTATTGCATCCAGAAGGAGGATGACCGTGTCCAGGAGAATCGCGATACTGAGTCTTGCCCTTCTTGTTGCGTTCACGACGTCCGTCATCGCATCGCCGCAGCCCGAGAAGCTCGGCTCGGAAAAGAACCCGATCGTGTGGGCGTTCGTCCCGTCGGGGGAGACGTCCAAGGTTTCGGCAGGCGCCCAGAGCGTCGCCGATCTCCTGCAGGCGAAGACGGGCCTCTTCTTCAAGACCTTCGTGGCTACGGACTACGTCGGCGTCATCGAAGCCATGAAGGCCAAGCCTCCCAAGGCCCAGATGGCCTCCCTGGCCACCGCCGCCTACATCCTTGCGGCGGACGAGAAGGTTGCCGAAGCTGCCCTGGTATCGGTGCGCAACGGCAGCGCGTTCTACAAGGGCATGATCATCACCCGCCCGGACACCGGCATCAAGACCCTCGCGGACCTGAAAGGGAAGACCTTCGCCCGGGTGGACCCGCTATCCACCAGCGGCTGGATCATCCCCAGCCTGATGCTCAAGGCCGCCGGCCTCAACGTGGACACCGACATGAAGGTGCTGGACGCGGGGAGCCACCCCGGGGTCGTCACGGCCGTGTACACGGGGCAGGCCGATGCCGGCGCCTGCTTCGTGGATGCCCGCACCCTCATCGCCAAGGACCATGGGGACGTGATGGACAAGGTGATCGTCCTCCAGGAGTCGGGCAACATCCCGAACGACGGCGTGCAGTTCAGCCCGTCCGTGCCCAAGGAACTGCAGAACCAGATCGTAGACGGCCTCCTGGCGATTATCGCGACGGACGACGGCAAGAAGGCCATCAACACCGCCTACCAGTGGACCGCGCTGGAGAAGCACGACGACAGCTTCTACGACTCGTTCCGCCAGGTCCTCCAGGCCGCCGGCGTGACCGCCGACGTCATGATGCCCAAGAAGAAATAGCCGCCCCAGGAACAGAACACACCGCGGGGAGCCTCGAGGCTCCCCGCCGGCGGTAACGCGAAATGCTCGAGGTCCAGCGCCTTACCAAGGTCTACCCGGATGGCACCGTCGCCCTGCGCGACGTGAGCTTCACCGTCGAGCCGGGAGAGTTCCTCATCATCATCGGCCTCAGCGGATCGGGGAAATCCACGCTCCTCCGGTGCATCAACCGACTGATCGATCCGACCGAGGGCACGATCCTGTGGGATGGCGTGGACGTGACGGCCGCGCAGGGGGAAGACCTCCGGCGCATCCGCCGCCAGATCGGGATGGTATTCCAGCAGTTCAACCTCGTGAAGCGTTCTTCCGTTCTCACCAACGTCCTGGCCGGGCGCCTGGGATACGTGTCTCCCCCCGCCAGCCTGGTGCACCGCTTCTCCGGCGCCGACCGGGAGCTCGCGTTCAAGGCCATGGAACGGGTCGGGATCAGGGACAAGGCGCGCAAGCAGGCGCGGGAGCTTTCGGGCGGCCAGCAGCAGCGCGTGGGGATCGCCCGTGCGCTGATGCAGCAGCCGCGGATGATCCTGGCCGACGAGCCGGTGGCGAGCCTCGATCCCGTGCTCGCCCACTCCATCCTCGGCCACCTGGAAGAGCTGAACCGCGTGGATCACATCACCGTGCTGTGCAGCCTCCACTACCTGGACCTGGTGCAACGCTATGCCAGCCGGGTCATCGGCCTGCGGGACGGGAGACTGGTGTGGCGTGGGACCGGGGAAGACATCCGGCGGATGTCTGATTCGGAGTTCAAGGAGATCTACGGCGAAGACGCCGTGCGCACCAGCGCCGGGCGCCCCACGGAGGAAGCATGAAGCCGGCCCGCAATGGCGCCGCCTTCTCCGCAGAGGAGCGACCCCCGATGGTGCCGGCGTGGGCTGCAGGGCTGGCCTCCCTGGTCGTGCCGGGGCTCGGGCAGGTCCTCGCCCGGACGGTCTGGGGCGGGGTGCTCATCTTCTGCTCCATGCTGTCCATCGCGGGAATGATGGTCTGGCGAATCTCCCTTCTCGGCCACCTGCAGGTCACGCCTGCCGCCATGGTCCGAAAGGCAATCGAGCTGCAGCCCCTGTTCGTCCCCCTCGTGGCGGCCTGCTTCGCCGCTTCCTGGCTGTGGAACGTGAGGGACGCGGTGCGGCGGGTCCGGCAGCGGCGCGGGAGCCCCGCGCTGTTCGTGCTGCTGCTGTTCACGTTCTTCGCGCTGGGCTGGCAGATCAGCGAGATCGTCCCTTCCCGTCTCGTCACCGACTTCCCGCAGGCCATGCGGCCGCTGGGGCAGACGATCTGGCCGTGGCAGGCCGCCACGGTCCGCGACCCCATCCTCCTGGTGGCCGGGGCATCCATCAAGGTTCCGAAATCCCCCGGCCCGGGACCGGCGCCGGACCCGGTGACCGCGGGCGCTCCGCACATTGTCTCCATCCCCAGCACCGGAGACCTTGCCACCCTGGATGCGAACAACCAGACCATCGCGGGCACCACGCTTTCCATCCGCGGCACCGCCTTCAAGCCGGACCTGCCCGTGCAGATGTGGTGGGTGGACCCCCTGGCAAACGCGTTCCAGCTGCGAAAGGGCGGGGCATACCTCACGGTCGTCCCTGACGCGAGGGGCGAGTTTTCCGTGGACGTGACCATGCCGTACTCCATCGGTCCGCAGGAGAAGGGCAAGGACCAGCCGCACCGCATCGAGGCACGCCAGAACATCGGGTTCGGACCCGTGCGCGTCAGCGAGCCGCTCGTCCTCGTGGTCCAGCGGATGGTGGAAACCATCTTCATGGGGATGATGGCCACGCTGTTCGGGATCATCCTTTCCATCCCCTTCAGCTTCCTCGGCGCTCGAAACATCATGGCCAGCTCCCCGATCACCCTGGCCATCTACTACGCCACGCGCACCGTCATGAACGTGGTGCGGGCCATCGAGCCGCTGATCTGGGCGCTCATCGCCGTGGTGTGGGTAGGGCTCGGCCCGTTCGCGGGAATCGTCGCGCTCACCGTGCATTCCGTGGCCGCACTGGGCAAGCTGTACTCCGAGGCCATCGAGGGGATCGACCCCGGGCCCATCGAGGCCATCCAGGCCACGGGAGCCACGCGCCTGCAGACCATAGTCTACGCGGTGGTCCCGCAGATGATCTCCCCGTTCGTCTCGTTCTCCATCTACCGCTGGGACGTGAACGTCCGCATGTCCACCGTCATCGGGCTGGTGGGCGGCGGCGGGGTCGGGTTCATCCTCGTGCAGTACATCCGGCTCCTCGACTACCGGGCCGCGGGCATCGCGGTGTGGTTCATCGCCGTCACGGTAGCGGTCCTGGACTACGTGAGCGCGGAAATCCGTCGAAGGTTCCAGTAGCCTCTTCCTGTTTCTCCACCCTAGTGCCTCGACAGTCGATGTACACGATCCGACACCGACGCTATACTACGGCCCGTTGAACGGCAGGAGGGCGGGCTGATGGCAGCGGAACAATCCGGTTTTGTCGAGCGATACGGGCCCTGGGCCATCGTTGCGGGAGGATCGCAGGGGCTGGGAGCCGCGTTCGCGCACGAAATCGCCCGGCATGGCGTCAACCTCGTGCTCATCGCTCGAAGACCGGGTCCCCTGGAGGAGACCGCCGCGGCGCTGCGCGCGCAGCACGGAGTCGAGGTGAGAACGGCGTCCGTGGATCTCGCGGCGGCCGGATTCCTTGAAGCCGTGGAACGGGCGACCGAGGGACTCCAGGTCGGGCTGCTGGTCTGCGACGCGGCCAACTCCCACACGGGCCGGTTCCTGGACTCGGACCTCGCCACGTGCCTGAGCATCCTGGACACGAACTGCCGCGCGCCTCTGTCCCTGGTCCACCTCTTCGGCGGAATAATGGCGAAGCGCGGCAGGGGCGGGATCCTCGTCATGTCCAGCCTGTCGGCGTTCTGGGGCTCGCCGTACGTGGCGGTCTACGGTGCCACCAAGGCGTTCCTGGTCAACCTCGCCGAAGCGCTGGGACAGGAGCTGGGCGCGCGCGGCGTGGACGTCACCGTGTGCACCGCCGGACCGATCCTCACGCCCAATTACATCGCGAGCATGCCCCAGCGCAACGGCCCCTCCGCCCTCGAGATGCCCCCGAAGCGCGTGGCATCCATCGCGCTGGCCGCCCTGGGCAGGAAGCGCATCGTGGTACCCGGGGCGCTCAACCGCATGGCCCAGTTCTTCATGGGTCATTTCGTTCCCCGGCGGGCCGCAGTCTCCATGCTGGAGAAGAGCACGGCCCGCATGTACGGCGGCTGAGTCAGACCGCACGGGAGCGGTGAGATGGTCACGGCAGTCACGGGCGCAAGCGGGCACCTCGGGGGCAACCTCGTGCGTGCCCTCCTGGCGGAAGGCCGCACGGTGCGGGTGCTGGCCCGGTCCGACCGCCGCGCTTTCCGGGGCCTTGACGTGCAGGTGGTGGAGGGAGACATCTCCGACCCTCGCGCGCTTCGCGCGTTCATCGATGGGGCCGAAACCGTCTTCCACCTCGCCGGGCGCATCTCGATCGCAGGCGCGGAGGGCGGGCTGGTGGACCGGACCAATGTCCAGGGCGTGAGAAACGTGCTGGACGCCTGCGGGGACGCCGGCGTGCGCCGCCTGGTGCACTGCAGCTCCATCCACGCGTTCGATACCAATCCCGTCGACCAGGTGATCGACGAGACGAGGTCACTCGCCCTCGGCCCGCACCAGGCTCCGTACGACCGCTCGAAGGCGGAAGGGCAGCAGCTGGTGCTGGAGGCGGCGCGCCGCGGGCTGGATGCCGTGGTCATCAACCCCAGCGCGGTTGTCGGGCCCTACGACTTCAAGCTCTCCCGGATGGGTTCCGTGCTCCTGGACATCTACCACGGCAGGTTCCCGATACTCATCGACGGCGGTTACAACTGGGTGGATGCGCGCGACGTCGCCCGCGGAGCGCTGCTCGCGGAGAAGAAGGGAAGGGCGGGAGAGAGCTACCTGCTGTCGGGGAGCTGGGTCCACATCTGCGACGTCTCCCGGCTGATCGGGCGGTTCACCGGCCGCAGGACCACCACGGCGGCGGCCCCGGTCTGGCTTGCCTCCGTTGCCTCCTGGTTTTCCCTGGGATGGGGGCGGCTGCGCGGCGTCACGCCGAAGTTCACCCCGGCGGCCATCGTCGCCCTGCAGAGCCACCGGCGGATCAGCCATGAAAAGGCCACCGTGGAGCTGGGCTACGCGCCGCGCGACTTCGAGGAGACCGTGCGCGACACCATGGAGTGGTTCCGCCAGGCCGGGATGCTCTAGCGAGTATCCCCCGCGCAGCGGGCGATATTTACGGAACAGGATCGCCCGATGCAGGCGTTCCCATCGCGCTAGATGGGCATCCCCTGCGGTACACGCCGTAGGACAGCAGGCCGGCAACCACCGCGCTGACGGCCACAGAAGTGAGAATGAGCTTCAGGCGCAGGCTGAACCCGGAACGGAACCTCCGGGCACTGCCCTGCGCGGGGCGTTGTTCCACGAGCACTTCCTCCATGCTTGAGGTCGAAGACATACCTTGCGGGTTGGCGCGAGCAGAGACGGGGCAGGAGCTTCGACCCATGCTATACTGCCTGTCCTTGCGCGGGGCGTTTCGCAGGCCCGTACGCGAAGGGGAGGTGCAGCCGTGGCCTTGAGCCCCGCGTGGTGGAATCGGGCACGGGAGATACTGGACGAGAGGATCGTGTCCGATCCGGCGCTCACGGAGCCGTACGGGCACGACGAGTCTGCTGCAGAGGAGCACCGCGTTCTGCCGGAAGCGGTGATGCGGCCGCGGGACGAGAAGGAAGTCTCCGCGCTCCTCGAGCTCTGCCGCCGGGAGCACGTGGCGGTCACGGTCCGGGGGGCGGGAACCGGCCTCGCCGGGGGCTGCGTGCCTGCCCGGGGAGGGGTCGTGCTGTCTACCGAGCTCATGAACCGCGTCCTGGACGCGGATCCCTCCAACCACACCATCACGGTCCAGGCGGGGCTGCCGCTGCGCAGGCTCTACGAGGAAGTACAGAAGCTCGCCCTGTACTTTCCCCCTCACCCCGGGGACGAGGGGGCGACGGTGGGAGGGGCGGTGGCGACGAACGCCGGCGGCGCGCGCGCGGTCAAGTACGGCACGGTGCGCAGGTTCGTGCTGGGCCTCCAGGTCGTCCTGGCCTCCGGGGACGTCCTGGATCTCGGCGGAAAGTACATCAAGTCCAGCACCGGCTACCACCTCGAGGACCTCATGATCGGTTCCGAGGGCACCCTCGGGATCATCACCCGGATCACCCTCGCCCTGCTGCCGCCCGTGGGATCCATCCAGACCCTCCTCGTTCCGTTCGACACGGTGGAAGCCGCGATCGGCGCGGTGCCGCGGATCCTGGCCGCGGGCATCGTGCCCTGCGCGGTGGAGTTCGTCGAGCATTCCGTGGTCCTGCTTTCCGAGCGCCTCCTGAAAAAGAGCTGGCCGTCCCACCGGGGAACCGCCTCCCTCATGCTGATCCTGGACGGGAGGGACGAGCAGGACACCCTGTCCCAGGCAGAGGCAGTGGGCGAGGCCCTGGAGTCCGCCGGGGCCCTCGAGGTCCTTCTGAACGAGCACCGGGAGCGCCAGGCGGAAATGCTCGAGATCCGCAGCATGCTGTACGAGGCGTTGAAGCCGGGCACCTCCGAGGGGTTCGACATCTGCGTCCCGAGGTCGGAGATTGCGCCCCACGTCGGGTTCGTGCACCGGCTGGAGCAGGAGCTGGGAGTCCCCATTCCCACCTACGGCCACGCGGCGGACGGCAACGTGCACAGCCACGCGCTGCGCCGCGTCCTGGGAGACGGGGTGTTCGGCGCCGAGATCCCCGGCTGGAGGGAGCACCGCGATGTCATCCGCAAGGCCCTCTACGAGGACGTGGTGCGCCGCGGCGGGGTGATCTCGGGCGAGCATGGGATCGGCCTCATGAAGAAGGATTTCCTGTCCATGAACCTCGGGGCCGCACACATCGC
>Ga0153915_10003507_pt1 | contig 14387 bp, 12 predicted proteins | sample Opewatmetagenome_2_FD_107003 | JGI IMG/M metagenome (GOLD analysis project Ga0153915, IMG submission 107003) | Freshwater wetland microbial communities from Ohio, USA - Open water 3 Core 3 Depth 3 metaG | ecosystem: Environmental > Aquatic > Freshwater > Wetlands | place: USA: Ohio, Lake Erie... | reverse complement strand
GCAGCCGAGGCTATTCTTTGTCTGATGGTATTTATATTGGCGGCAATATCTGTTTCCATAAAGTTTATCCCGTTAGAACGCTTTGTCTGAGCTATTCCGTTAGAAGGTCAAAATACTTCCAACGGAATTTATCGAAAATTGATCGCTTTAAATGTTTTTAATGTTTCCAAAACTTCGCAAAGCGGAAGTCCAATCACATTTGTATAAGACCCGCGAATTGATTGAATGAAATATGATCCTTTCCCCTGTATGGCATATCCGCCTGCCTTATCATACGGTTCATCACAGGCAATATACCAGTCTAATTCTTCGGGAGTAATTGTTTTGAATTTGACAGCCGATTGAACAACTTTAGTTTGAAAAACTTTGGACGCAATGCGGATAATGGAAAAGCCTGTAAAAACTTTATGTTCACGTCCGCTTAGCCTTTTAAGCATCTCTTTCGCCTGTGTTTTGTTTTTCGGTTTGCCCAGGATAATTCCGTCAATAACGACAATTGTATCGGCGCCCAGTACCCACGCTTCGGGGTATTTTACGGCAATAACCATTGCCTTATCACGCGCGAGCCTTTTTACATGCTGCTGCGGACTCTCTCCGGTAAGATAATCTTCGTTGACATTAGCCGGAACTATTTTGAATTTCAGCCCCGCTGATTTCAGGATTTCCCGCCGTCGCGGCGATTCGGATGCCAGAATAAATAAATTTTTGGAAATAATAGACATAGTTTTTTTTCGACAATATTAATATCATTTCTATCACAAATTTAAAGATGCCTGTCAATTGTAATTTGTAATTGCATTTCGATGTGGATTGGCGTTAATATAAAACAAAAGCAATAAGGGAGCGGATGTTGAAAAAAACACTTGTTATTTTTTTAATTTTAACTCTGGTGGCGGCTTTAGGGGGCGTGGCTTTGGCTGAAGAAAAAGTTGTTCAGTTAACCGTTCCCGGCTGTTCCGCTTGAGGCGCTTCGCACAGGATAGGTGCTATCCTGAAAGAAACCAAAGGCGTGAAAAAATATCAATTCGAGGGCAAGGATTTGTTAATAATAACTTTTGATGACAAAGTCATCACCCTTGACAAAATTATCAGCAAACTCGAAAAAGACGGGAGTAAAATGAAAGGGAAACCGGTTTATATTAATAAAAATTAAAGATATTTCTTTATTTTTTCGGCATCCATTTTTTCCACAATTTTTTTGACATCCTGGGAGCGGCCTTTTTTGCATATAAGCAAAGCGTCTTTTGTTTCAACGATTATTAAATCTTTTACTCCTACTAATGCTGTCAATTTTCGCGGGCTGTAAACAAGAGACCCTTCTGAATCTTCGAGAATTGCCTGACTGTCGCTGAGTAAAACATTGTTTTTAATATCTTTGGGTGATATTTCCCAGAGGGCATCCCAGCTTCCGACATCACTCCAGCCGAAATCTCCCGGAATCATAAAAACGTTATCCGCCTTTTCCATAACACCATAGTCAATAGAAACGGACGCGAGTTTTTTATAAACACGAGGCACTATCGCCGCTTCCCGGGGTGAACCGAGCGCTTCGTTTATTTTCGCCAGCCCCGCGTATAAATCCGGCAGCCAACGCTCGATTTCTTTTAATATGACGGATGCCTTCCAGATAAACATTCCGCTGTTCCAGAAAAAGTTGCCGCTTTGAACGAATTCTGCGGCTTGCTGAAATCCCGGTTTTTCACGGATGGATTTGACGCGAAAAACTTCTTCATCGGCCAGGCGTTTAAAAGAATTTGCCTGTTCAATATAGCCAAAGCCTGTTTGAATGCTGGAAGGTTTAATGCCTATTGTTACCAATCCATTTTCCTGTGCGGCAACATTTGCGGCCGCGTTAATGACGCTGATAAATTTTCTGGAATCATTAATGGCATGGTCGGAAGGCAAGACTACCATGATATCGTCGGGAACCATTTTACGAATATGCAATGCGGCAAGTCCGATGCAGGCCGCGGTGTTTTTTCCTTCCGGCTCAATAATGATGTTCCGCAATGGAATTTCAGGAAGCTGCTTAATTAAAGTTCGGGCGTGTTTTTTCCCCGTTACCACCAGAATATTATCAGGAGAAATAAGCTGTTTTATCCGGTCAACAGTTTCTTGAATAATAGTTTTCTCGCTTAGTATATCCAACAGGTGCTTAGGCTTTTTTTCTCTGCTGCGGGGCCAGAATCTTGCGCCCTTCCCACCGGCCATTATTACTGCGTACATTATTTAATCTCCCATGCTATTTATAGTGTCTGAGAGCTTATAATATAATGTGTCTTGCAATTTCAAGCTGGAAAATATATTTTAACACGCAATGTCAATGATAACATATCCGGAAATAATTTTTAAAAAGGGTCGCGAGGCAGCTTTACTGCGCGGTCACCCATGGGTTTTCTCCGGTGCAGTAGCCTCGGTTAGAGGAAATCCCTGCGCCGGTGATATCGTTTTAGCTAAAGATTCCGCCGGTAAGCCCCTGGCTTTAGGATTTTTTAATCCTTCAACAGATATAGCGTTTCGTGTTTTAACAAAAAGATGTGAAGAAAACATTTCTCAATATTTCTGGCAGGCACGCCTGCAGGCCGCAATCAAATTACGGCAAAAGATTATCGGCGAGCAAACAAACGCCTATCGTTTGATTCATGCCGAAGGCGATGGATTTCCCGGACTGATTGTTGATGTATATAATAAGACGCTCGTTCTTTCGATTGCCACCGCCGGAATGGAAAAACAGAAAAATCATGTTTTAAACGCACTTGTCTCCCAGCTAAAACCGGAATGGATTTACGAACAAAGCGAAAGCAGATCACGCTTGCTGGAAGGGTTGGAAACAAAAAAAGGAGTTATTTTCGGGGGGGATATAAGCAGCCCTGTGGAAATAATGGAAAATTCTCTGAGATTTGAAGTTGATGTTATCTCCGGTCAAAAAACGGGATTCTTTCTTGATCAACGAATTAACAGGGAAAAGATAGGAGCATTGAGTCAAGACGCCAGCGTATTGAATTGCTTTTCTTACACGGGGGCTTTTTCCGTTTACTGCGCTGAAGGCGGAGCAAAAAGGGTTGTTTCTCTGGATATATCCAAGCCTGCATGTATCGCTGCCAGAAAAAATTTACATCTTAACTGGTTTTCCGATGAACATTATCCTGTAATCGCAGCCGATGTCTTTGATTATTTACGCAATATGCAGGAAAGCTTCAGCATGATTATTCTTGATCCTCCGGCTTTTGCCAAAACAAAAAGAGATGTGACAAAAGCCACCCGGGGTTATAAGGAAATTAATTTGCAGGCGATTAAACATCTTGCACAAGGCGGTATATTAGCCACTTTTTCCTGCTCTAATTTCATCGAGGAAGATCTTTTTTGTAAAATTGTCCTTGCCGCGGCGCGGGATGCCGGCGCTGATTTACAGCTTTTAACAAGATTAGAAGCCGGACCGGATCATCCCGTTTTATTAGGACATCCTGAAGGACGCTATCTTAAAGGATTACTTCTCGTAAAGAAAAATTAAATCGTAAGTTGTTTATTCAATAAGCTTTGCCCTTTGTTATCTGCCTGTCCCGGATATAGCCGGCTTAAATCTTATTTAATATCTTTGCCGCCGGTTTTTTTCGCCCGGATTTCCATTACCTCGGTTCGGCTAAGAATGGATTTGATATTGTCAACGTATTGAAGGATGTTTTCCCTGCCGCCTTCCTCCCGGTCAATAAGAGTTATAACTATTTCCACGCAGAGTCCTGCTTTACGGGCTTGTTCTATAGCGGTAATAGTGGAGCCGCCTGTTGTTATAACATCGTCAATAATGGCGACCTTCTCACCCTGCTTGACATTGCCTTCGATGGAGCTTTTCGTGCCGTGATCTTTTATGTCTTTTCGAACGATAAAAGATTTTATAGGCTTCCCCTTTTGATAAGATATGACGGAAAGCGCGTTGGCTATCGGATCGGCCCCCAGAGTAAGCCCTCCGGCTGCGGTAATATCGGTATCTTTGAGCATATCGAAAATAATCGCGCCGATAAGATTCATGCCTTCGGGGTCAAGCGTGGTCGGTTTGCAATTGAAGTAAAAATTGCTTTTCTTGCCTGATGCGAGTGTAAAGGGTGGGTCTTCGCTGTATTTGAAAGATCTGTCGAGAATTATTTCGCCAAGTCTCTCTTTCATCTTGTTAATGGTCATTCTTTTTTCCTCCGCTTAAATCAAACTTATGAATGAGAACTATTATTCAGAATAAATTTAATGGGCAGTTCCACCCAGGCTGTAAATGGAATACCGGATTTTTTTGCCGGTTCAAATCTCCATGGTTTAACCGCCTGGATTGCCGAATGATCTAAAATGGCATACCCTGATGATTTTCTTATTTTTATTTCTCCTACCCGGCCATCCGGCAAAATTTCCGCGAACACTAAAACAATTCCTTCATAGCCGCGAGAGCGCGCTATTTCCGGATATACAGGCGGAGCATTTTCCTTATATAAAGGATAAGCAATTACAGTGTCAGAGCCGGATGTTTTATCTGCGTTATTATTTGCGCCCCGGTAACCGGTTATATTATAAGATTGTTCTTTAGCTCCTTTGCCGTATACTTCATATTTCGCCGGTGTAATCGTATTGATCGATGCCTTTACTGCCTCTGCAATTTGTGAGGCTTGAGGTCTGTCGGCCTGATTTTCAATATTTGCCGGGTTTTTTTCTATTTTCTGTACGGCGGTTGATTGTTGCTTTGCGCGGCCGTTTTTAATTTCAATATCAATATTTTTACTTCCGTTATTCAGAGAAACCCATACCAGATTTATTCCATTTAATCTTGGAGGGGAGCTTAAGTTATTGGATAAACCGAATATCAAAAGCGCTCCCGCGGCAGAGTGAATCAGCAGGGAAATGCAGGCGGCTGATATCATTTCATGGTTTTTCTGTTTTACAGATTTCATTTTTGGGAAAAGCTTTTATTTTTTTATTAAATTTTCCACTACTTTAACAGCTTCAACACCGTCTTTGGCAAAAGAGGCGCCGATTGATTTTGCATAAGCATCGGTAACTACCGCGCCTCCTATGATAAACGGCTTTTGAATGCCCTCTGTCCTTGCCAGTGTTATCACATCCTCCATGTTAACCATCGTTGTGGTCATCAATGCGGAAAGGGCGATGACATCAGGATTTTGTTCCTTGGCTTTTGCGATTATCGTTCCCGCGGCAACATCTTTACCGAGATCAATAACGGAGTAACCGTAATTTCTCAAAAGCAGAGCGACGATGTTCTTTCCGATATCGTGAATATCCCCCTTTACTGTCGCCAGTATTACTTTCCCCTTGTTTCCGGAAGATCCTTTCTTCAAGTGCGGTTCCAGAAACGCCAGCGCCTTTTTCATTGTTTCCGCGGCGGCCATTAGCTGCGGCAGAAAATAAATTTTCTTTTCATATAAATCGCCAACGCGAACTATGGAAGGAATCATGGTCTTATCCACCAACTCTTGAGCCGAACTGCCGGCAGAAAGCGCGGTTTCTATTAAAGACAGGATATTCTCCCTGTCGCCATTAATTACAGCGTCTGCGATCTTTTCCTGCGGCGTAAGAATTTTAGCTGCAGATGCTCCGGGGTTTACATTAACCTGCGAGGAAAAATGTTCAATAAAAAGAAGAGCGTCTTTGTCTCTGGCGATGAGAACATCTCCCGCTCTTTTCGCATTCATCATTTCCGTGCTGGCCGGATTGGCAATGGCCATTGTTAATCCGCAAAACTGCGCCATTGCCAGAAAAGTTGCGTTAAGCCACGGACGTCCGGGCATACCGAAGGACACATTGGATAATCCGAGAATAGTTTTGCTTTTAAATGTATTTGTACACCAGTACAGAGTTTTAAGAGTTTCCTGTGCGGCATGGGGATTGGAAGCAACGGCCATGACCAGGCAATCAACAATAAAATCATCTTTGGTAAAGCCGAACTTTTTAGCTTTTTCAAAAATGTTTTTGATTATAGTCTGTCTCTTTATCGCTGTGTGCGGCAGTTCCCCTCCTGTAAGGGGAAGCAATATGAACATTGCTCCGTATTTTGCCGCCAGCGGCAGAAGTTTTTTTATCTTTTCTTTTTCACCGGAAATGGAATTAATCAGCATTCGTCCGGGATATATCCGCAACGCGGCTTCAATTGTTTTTATATTGGAAGAATCCACAACCAGCGGCAGTTTGGTGGTGGTGGATAAAAGAGCAAGAACTTCCCTGATTGTTTTTACCTCATCAATACCGGGCTGGCCGACATTTACATCCAGCAGATTTGCGCCATGATTCTCCTGCTCTGAGGCCATTTGGCGAATAATGGACATCTTGCCTTCGATGAGTTCCTGCTGGAGGGTTTTCTTGCCGGTGGGATTAATTCTTTCTCCCACTATCAAAAGAGGCTGTTCTCCGGTGAAAGCAACAAATCCGCGCGCGGAACTAAGCGCGCCTATTGATTTCCTTGCGGGCAATACAGGTTTGGCGGCGGCAATTGAGCGGGCAAGCTTCTGAATATGCGCCGGTGTTGTCCCGCAGCATCCGCCCAGCATGTTAGCGCCGGCTCTGGCAAGATTGCGTCCGAAAGACGCAAAAGATTGCGGGTCCATTTCAAAGATGGTTTTTCCGCCTTCGAGCCGGGGAACGCCGGCGTTGGGTTTTGCCAGCAGCGGAACGGTAGCGTAGGGTTTCATGGCCGAGATAAATTCCACCATTTTTTCGGGACCGGTTGAACAATTACAGCCCACGGCATTTGCTCCGAGGCTTTGCAGAGTGATAAGTGCGGTTACCGGGTCTGTGCCGTTGAGAGTATGACCGTCTTTTTCATATGTCATGGAAACAATTGTGAAAATATCTTTAATCTCTTTGACGGCAAGCAGCGCTGCGCGCGCTTCCTGAATGTCAATCATGGTTTCGATGACTATAAGATCGCATCCGCCGTCAATCAGTCCCTGTGCCTGTTCTTTAAAAGCATCCACCGCTTCTTCAAAGGCCAGCGGGCCGAATGGTTCAATAAATAAACCGGTCGGGCCTATGTCGCCGGCAACCAGAGTATTTTTTCCGCAGGCCTGTCTGGCCAGACGCGCCAGTTCATAACTGATTTGACAGGAATTTTTCTTGACGCCGTATTGTTTAAGTTTGAAGCGGTTGGCGCCGAAGGTGCAGGTATAGACTATCTGCGATCCGGCTTTTTGATATGATGAGTACAATTCCCGTATAATTTCCGGATTATCGAGGCACCACTGTTCGGGGCAAACACCGCCGGACATCCCTTTTTTTTGCAGTTCCGTACCAAAGGCGCCGTCCAGAACAATAATTTTTTTCGTCAGCAGGCTTTTTATTTTGGAAAGTTCAGACACAGAATTCTCCCTGAAATCGATAATTATATTTTGGCGCCCTTATATCATCTTTGAAGCAGGAAGTGTGATTTTTTTTGGATAAAACGGGAGAGAATATATTCATTCGTTTTTACCGATTCGGTGTTTTTGTAAAATATTTTAGTCGAAAATGAATGGATTTTGTTATTTATTATTCATTGTTTCATAATCTGTGGTTCAGGAAAGCTGGTAGCCTTTCTCTCTGAATAATCTAAGACAGGCATCTACTGCGGAATCATCATAAAAAACTCCTCTGTTCTTTTCGATTTCTTCAAGGGCAGCTTCGATACCTAACGCTGCACGATAGGGACGGTGGGAAGCCATGGCCTCCACCACGTCCGCTACAGCCATAATGCGGGCTTCCATGATAATTTCATCTCCTTTAAGATTTCTTGGGTAGCCTGATCCATTCATCCGTTCATGGTGCTGGTAGACTATTTCCGCCAGCGGCCAGGGAGATTCTATATCCTTCAGTATCTCATAGCCGGTCTGGGGGTGTTCTTTAATCAGGGAAAATTCAATGTTCGTCAATTTGGTAGGCTTGGACAATATCTCCGCGGGTATGGACAATTTCCCGATGTCATGGATGGTACCCGCCATGTGTATCCCGTCAATTTTGTCCTGATCCAGTCCCATCTCTTCGGCGATTGCCCGGGCAATATCCGCAGTTCTTGCCTGATGACCCGCTGTATAGGGATCTCTTATTTCCACAGCCGATACCATGACTTGTATAGTCGCGCCGAAAGCTTTTCTGAGGCTGTCGAGAGTCTGCTGAAGTTTATCTTCCGTCCGTTTGCGCCCGGTGATGTTCCTGGTTATAGTTAATATTCCGGTCGGAGTGAAATGGTTGTCTCTGAGAAATGATGACGCAAGCTCCACCCAAATAGTAGAACCATCTTTGCAATACTCTTCAAGCTCAATTAAAGCAGTTCTCGCCGGATCGGCGGTCGGGCTTGATTCCAATGCCATTTGATCGGCTAAAAGCTTACTTGCTTTTTGCAGAGAATCGGGCGTCAGAATCTGATTCAATGTTTGTGTCATCGCTTCTTCAACCGTGTAACCACGCAGCTTTAGCATTGAAGGACTGATATATTTAGGATTGAAGTTCAGGTCAAATACGGCGATTGTATCTGCTGTGTTTTCAGCAATGAGACGGTATCGTTCTTCGCTTTCGTGCAACGCAACTAATGTCTGATCCCGTTTAACTCGCGTCCGTAATACTGTAATGCCGAATGCCAGATCGTCTGCCATTTCTTTTAGAATTTCAACTTCCGCGGCATTGAATGCATCCGCCTCAACGGAATAGATTGCCAGCTCTCCAAAAGTCTGTCCTTCACTGATGAGCGGCAAGGCAATGTTGGATTTATAGCCGCGCTTAATGGCTGCCTCGCGCCAGGGAGCGAAAGCTGGATCCAGTGGAATATTGCGAGCGATGCACGGCTGTCCTGTACGGATTGCGGTGCCGCCCGGACCTCGGCCGCGTTCGTTATCCGCCCAGGTAACTTTGGCCGATTCAATATATCCCGACTCTAATCCGGCATGGGCCGCCGGGCGCACAGTTTTTGCCTCGTCGTGCTCCGCGAACCCGACCCACGCCATCAAATACCCGCCCACCTCAACGAGGATGCGACAGACTTCGTTCAACAACGTTGCTTCATCCACGATGTGAACCAGAGCCTCATTAGCGCTGCTAAGTATCCTCAATGCGCGGTTTACGCCGGCAATTTCGATTTCCGTCCGTTTGCGTTCCGTGATGTCCTGTACTGTCCCGATAATTGCGACAAGATTGCCGTTATCATCATATTTCCCCCGGAAACTCGAAAAGTAGTAACCGGTACTTTTATCAGGTCGAAGAAACCGTTGTTCATAACTGCCGGCCTCATGAGATTCCGTTGCCTTTTGGATCAATTCCCTGTCACGCTCATGGTCCTCGGGCCATGGAGATAAATCAAGAATTGAATCTATCCGCGGGGTGAATGAATCAGGATCAAGTTGGAATATTTTGAATACTTCTTCCGACCATTCGACTTTACCTGTTTTTACATCCCATATCCAGTGGCCCAGATGAGCCATTTTCTGTGCTTCTCTCAGCTTCTTTTCGCTTTCGCTCAGCGCCTCTTCAGCCAATTTGCGCTCGGTGATGTTGCGATCGATTCCCTTAAATCCGATGGGTTTTCCCGATGAATCCTTTTTCAGCGATGCGGATCCTTCAATATACCTTTTCGTTCCGTCTTTTCTTGTTATCTGCCATGAGAGTTCTTTTATCGATTCTCCGGATGTATAAACTTTGTTATACGCCTGAAAAAGTATTTTTGCGTTTTCCTGATCTGTATACTTCCGGTAGTTCATACCTATTAATTCATCTTTGGAATAGCCGAAGTCACGGCACATGGCATTGTTGACAAAGGTAATATTACAGGCAAGATCAACTTAAAAATAGGCTTCCTGCATATTTTCCAGAATGGTCCGATATTTTTCCTCGCTTTCCCTTAACTCTTCCTCCGCCTGCTTATGTTTATTTCTGGCTTTTGCTTCTTCCAGTTCTCTGGATATGGCCGGACAAAGACGGGAGAAATTGCCCTTCATGATATAATCCCGCGCGCCCAGGCGCATGCATTCTACGGCTGTTTCCTCGCCGATAGCTCCTGATATAATGATAACAGGAATATCAATATTTGTTTTCTTTAGTAAGGAAATGGCCGAAGGAGCACTGAAATTGGGCATCTTATAATCGCAAAGAATTATGTCCCACCGTTTATCTTCAAGGGCTTTTTTCATTGCGTCGGCGGTTTCTACCCGTTCGTATACCGGACTGTATCCGCCTTTTTTAAGCTCACGGACTATAAGCAGTACATCATCTTCCGAATCATCAACAATCAGTGCCCGAAGTGACTGCTGGTTGCCGTTTGTCGATGCGGTATTCTTTTTCATATATTTATCCTTCTGTGCTTCTTATGCAACAGTTACAAATGACAATATATAAATTATTGAATTTTCGTGTAATATCAACAAACAGATTTTCTATTATTATAACATTTTAAAAATAAGAAGTGTTATTATTTTACAACAAACAGTAGAAAAGAGATTCATCCGTTTCAGGGTAGTTGATAACCTTTTTCCCTGAATATTCTAATGCAGGCATCGACAATATCAGGGTCATAAAGAATCCCCTTGTTTTTTTCGATTTCTTCAAGAGCTGTTTCAATGCTCAGCGCGGCGCGATAAGGACGATGAGAAGACATAGCCTCCACCACGTCCGCCACGGCCATGATGCGGGCTTCAATAAGAATCTCATTTCCTTTGAGTTTTCTCGGATAACCGCTGCCGTTAATTCGTTCGTGATGCTGGTATATTATTTCTGCCAGCGGCCATGGTGATTCTATATCCTTTAACATTTCGTATCCGCTCAGGGCGTGTTCTTTAATCAGGGAAAATTCTATTCCTGTAAGTTTTGTGGGTTTTGTTAATATCTCCGCTGGTACGGATAATTTTCCGATGTCATGGATTGTTCCCACCATGCGGATTCCATCAATTCTCTCTTGAGAGAATCCCATTTCCGTGGCAATGGCTCTGGCAATGTCCGCACATCTTTTCTGATGACCGGCCGTATAGGGATCTCTCATTTCTATAGCGGATATCATGACCTGAATGGTCGTTCCAAAAGCTTTTCTCAGGCTGTCAAGGGTGCGTTGAAGTTCCGCATCCATCAGCTTATTCTCGGTGACGTCCTGCAGGATAAAAATAAGGCATGCTTCGCCATCGATGTTTATTGGCCGGGCAGAGTATATACCGGAACGCACAGAGCCGTCAGTTCGCCGGAATTCAAATTCATGATGCAGGATATCTCTGCCTGCCCTCAATTCGCTGATCATGAAATCCCTGTCGGCTGTATTGTTCCAGAAATTTATTTCATAAGAAGTTCGCCCCACGGCCGTATTTCTCTTCCATCCTGTAATGTCCTCAAATCCCGCGTTCACATCAATGATGAGCCCGTTCTTCATCCGTGTAATTGCTATACAGTCCGGTGTTGTCATGAAAACTTTGTGAAATTTTTCTTCCGCCAGCTTGCGGTCCGCAATGTTCAATAAAATTCCGTCAAAAACCAGTTTATCTTTTTGGCGCGTTGGTGTGGCCAGCCCCTGAAACCAGATTATGTCGCCCGAGGATATGGAGACCCGGCCTTCAAAATTCCAGGGAGCTCCCGTTTCCATAGCTGTTTTGATTGAGGTTAGAAATCTGTCCCGGTCTTCCTCATGGACATGAGAAAGAAATAAGGGGAACGGATCATCTACTTTTTCCTTTATTCCCAGAAAATCCGTCAGGCGCTCACTGATGTAACTCAATCCGTATTCGCCGCTGTCTTTTGAAGAGAACTGAAAAATAATTCCCGGCAGGTTTTGGGTAATCCCGCGCAAACGGTTTTCATTCTCTTTTAAGGTTTTTCCCGTCCGTCTGCGCTCGGTGACGTCGCGTACAATGCCCCTAAAACCTATTGATTTATTTGATGAATCTTTTAGTAGCGACACGGATGCTTCAATATACCTTTTTGTTTCGTCTTTTCTTATAACCAGCCAGTCGAATTCTTTGGCAGGTTCTCCTGTTTTATAGACTTCACTAAATGTTTTAAAAAGTTTTTTTGCGTTTTCTTTATCTGTAAACTGACGGCTGTTCATGCCTCTCAGTTCTTCTTTAGTATATCCGAGGATCCGACAAAGTGAATCATTAAAAAAGATCAGGTTGCCTTTAATGTCGGCTTCGTAATAACCTTCTTCGATATTTTCAAGGACGGCCCGGTGTTTCTCCTCGCTCTTTCGGAGTGCTTCCTCCGCCTGCTTTTGTTTGTTTTTAACTTTTGCTTCTTCCAGTTCTCTGGCTATGGCCGGACAAAGACGGGAGAAGTTGTCTTTTATGATATAATCACGCGCGCCTAAACGCATACACTCAACAGCTGTTTCTTCACCGATAGTTCCGGATATAATTATAAGAGGGATATCTGTACATTCTTCCTTCAACAGGGAAATGGCTGATGGAGCGTTGAAATTCGGCACTTTATAATCGCAAAGAATAATGTCCCACTGCTTATTTTTAAGGGATTTTTTCATCGCGGCGGCGGTTTCAACCCTTTCGTATATCGGATTATATCCGCCTTTTTTAAGTTCACGGATTATAAGCAGCACATCATTATTCGAATCTTCAACAATTAGAGTCCGAAGCGGTTGTGGATTAATGGTTTTGGGTGCGGTATTTTTTTTCATATGTTTGACCATTTGTGCTTTTTATAACGGTAAAGATAAAAGAGAATAGATATAAAATCGTTGAATTTTCGTATAATATCGACAAGCAGTTTTCTCTGCTTTAAATAATACATTTATACTATTTTAAAATCAATAAGTCTTATTTTTGCAGGAAAGAGACAAAAATGTTTATGAAAATATACTTTTCTAAATCCATTCTTCCGAAAGCACGTCTCCTTTTGTGCTGATGGTCACAGCTTTGAGCGGGACTTTTCTTGCTGCCTTATTAAGGCCTGCCCGGGCAATCTTTATCAGCCCGCGGCAGCAGGGAACCTCCATGATAATAACTGTAAGTGTATTTATACCGGCCTCGTCCGCCAGCCGGCGTATTTTTTCTATGTATTCTGCCTGTCCTTCATCAAGTTTCGGACAGGCAATCGCCAGGCTTTTTCCCCTCAGGAATCTTGCATGAAAATCACCAAGCGCAAAGGCCGCGCAATCGGCTGCAAGCACCATATCCTTTCCATGAAAAAAATCAGCCGCCGGATTTATAAGGTGCATTTGAACCGGCCAGTGTGTAAGTTCCGACGTCTGTATGTTGGCCGAACGTGAGGATAGCGGTTCTCTTTCAAATACGGTGTGAGCAGAGCCGGGGCATGTGCCGGCGGGACTCATAATATGAATGTTCTGCTGAACCGATTGGCCGCTTTGAAAACTGGATTCTTCTTTCTCCCGGCGCCCGATTGTTTTCTTGACGAGTATTTCATCAAAAGGTTCAGTTTCACGTTCTTCTATGGAAAGAGCTCCTTCGGGACATTCGCCGAGACATGCTCCCAGACCGTCGCAAAAAGCATCTTTAACCAGTCGGGCCTTGCCGTCGATTATTTTAATGGCTTCCTCATGACATCCCGGCACGCATAAACCGCAACCGGTACATTTATCCTCGTTAATTTTTATGATTTTGCGTTTCATGGAATTCCACTCCTGTTTGAAGAGAAAATAATGTTATCAGCAAATGCCGCTGACAGCGGTAACCGACTTTTCCGGTAAAAGAATAAATTCGGAAGTTATCGCCACACCTATTTTATTCATTTGAAGGAGTTCATGGATTGCTTTCTGATTTTCCAGATTAAAATCAGCGTAGCCTGCGGAAAAACGTCGGGGTAAGAGAGTTTTTCCTTCACGGCGGATAAGCTGATTAAAATAATTCATTATCCAGCCAAGAGCCGCGTCGGCCATTTCGCTTGCCGTGGCGTCATAAACAATCGCCGAGGATAAATTATCCTCACGGGTTTTTTCCTTGATTGCTTCCATGATGGCATTGCCGGCGGTCGCGCCCATAAAGACAGCTTCCTGGCAATTACCCAGAAAAGCGGATAGCTTTTTGCTTTTGAAAGTCAGATTACCGGACAGAATTATTTTTTCGCCGTCGTTATGCCTGATGGCAAGACGCAACAAAGCTCCCTTCAGTGAAATAAAAGAGGAAGCTTCATTTATAAAAAGATCGGTTTCTTTCTGCTGACTCGTTGTAATTTCGGTTATTCTTTTTTTGTAGCCAAGCCGCTGATATATTTCTTCTCGGGGAGGATCAATTGATATCTTTTCCAGAAAAATAACGGATTCCATCATTTTTATCCTCACGGGAACTGATTATAATCTTCCCATACTCTCTCTAGTGTAGTGTCTCATAAATAACTTTAGTTATTATTAAAAATATGCTATAGTGGTTTCATGCCTAGAATAGCGGAAACCATTATTTTAACAGAAAAAGAGCAAACCATAATAAACG
>Ga0153915_10003505_pt1 | contig 14402 bp, 16 predicted proteins | sample Opewatmetagenome_2_FD_107003 | JGI IMG/M metagenome (GOLD analysis project Ga0153915, IMG submission 107003) | Freshwater wetland microbial communities from Ohio, USA - Open water 3 Core 3 Depth 3 metaG | ecosystem: Environmental > Aquatic > Freshwater > Wetlands | place: USA: Ohio, Lake Erie... | reverse complement strand
CCCACTGCATACGGGAAATTTGGATATTTAGCAAAATCAGATGGTGTCAGGTCCTGCTTGATAATATAATCCCCGGTTCTTTTGGCCATATAGAGAAAGGTTGTATCTCCAGTGTAGACATAATACCTTATACAGGCCATAATTGCAAATGAACAAGCCGATCCCGGAATAGCCCCGGCACCTTGAATATATGGTTTTTCCAATAGTGCAGCAGTGCACCATATCGGCCATCCATTTACATCAGGAGAATTTTTCCACCAGTTTGCACTGAGGTTTAGTATATATTCAAACGGGCCATTCTCATCTTTGTGCCATGAATCAAGATGATTGCTATCATCCATAACTTTTGCATGGTAATAATCTAAAGGCCCAAAAGCAATCGCCTTCTGAGCAGAAAGATCTATGAAATATCCAATTACAGCAAATAATGTCAGAATAATACCTTTCATGGTCACTAATCACATACCAAAGTTACACTTTGATAAGCCGAAGTCAATTTTATTTATCCTTCCGGAGGCTCCCCCTTTTTGTGGCAACGTTCATATTTAGGTCATTTACAAATGCATCATTATTTATAGCTTCAATGTGAAGTTCAGGCGTTTAAGCAAAACAGGGAGAAATACTCCCATTATTATAGCCCAAACTAAGGACCCTGCTATAACGATCAAAGGGACATTAGAATTTTTATAGAAAAGAATTGGCAGCCCAAGGCCCCAGATGATGTAATAGAACATATCAGGAACCAGGTAAACAGTAAGAGAGTTTTCACCTGCAGGTTTTAAAAAAAGCGACCATTTGATCTTCTTCTTAATATCTATTATCCAGAACAGCAATGCAAATAATAAAATGGTAATCCCGGTGCAGATCAATCCCCAACTTGGGGTAGCCTGAATTTTTGAAATGATGAACCAGTTACGAAGAATGAACCCGAAAATAATACTTATAATACCGAGAGAAAGAATATACAGAAATGTTTTTCTGATTTTATCTTTTGAAAACTCTTTCAGGATCAGGGTTATAAATAAGCCTGAAAGGACAATAAAAGGAGCATTCCCATTTATAATTACTCCAAAAGCTGGTTTGACAGGATTAAGAAATTCCAGGAGATTCAGTTTTGAAAGTATATTCAATAACAGGAAAAAGAACAAAGCAATTCCAGTTTTCAAAAGATTATCACGGGCCCCCATATAAACTATAGAAGCCATCAGATATCCCCAACCTATTGTTCCGAGAATACCCCACGATTTAAATGAAAAGCCCGCAGATTCGCCTGTGTGGAATATATAAACCATAACCACAATCATCAGTGCTCCCAGAAGTCTGAGCCCATTAATAAGATAGAAATTCTTATCGGATGCTCTATATTTATTCCATATAAGGAAGACCCCTGAGTACATTATGAAGGACCAGAGACTTTTGCTAATACCTGTAAATTCTGCATTCACATTTCTTGAATTACTCATCAACAACCCTATAATCAGGAGGCTGATAGTTCTTATCAGTATGTGTTTCCAGATTGATGGGATGGTTTCACCTCTGGCAATCCTGTTGCCTATTGAGTAAGGAATGGACATTCCTACCATGAACATGAATCCGGGGAAGACCCAGTCGGCAAGTCCCATGCCATCAAAATTTGCTTTTGAGTGGCCCAGCCATGCCGGTACTCCCGGCATATAGAGATCATTTACAAATAACATGAGAACAAGCGTAAATCCCCGCATTATGTCGATTGATAGGATCCGGTTCTGGTTTATCATTTTATTCAGGTTGATTATGATATAAAGATTAAAAAAAACTATGCATTAGTCTTTGATTGAATATTCATATGGTAACAAGTCAGCAATGCGCTTTCTTGCCATTTCGCCTTCCCAGATAATTCCGTCTGGCTCGAAATATCCATTCGGATCAAAAAAAACATTCTCTTTAAGAAAAATAATAAAGCTTGTAGATTGTTTTGTATAGTAAGATATCCCCAGGCCTCCAGGGCATCTGAGATATTTTGTATTGCTGTCTTTTTGAAAGACTATTTTTTTATAATTGGTAATCTGGTTTGCTGAATTTCTGACCATAAATCCATTTGAACCTAAATCATTCATCCATAGTGCCCTGAAAAAATGCATTCTCGATCCAAGATATGCGTATTTTCTCTTATCTTCAAAGAACATCTTTTTTTTCACGTCGGTTGCTGAATCCTCCTTGAAAATAATATTCCCTTTGAAAATGAAGGATCCACCTGGTTTATAATATTGAAATTTATCAAGATAATATGTGATTTTGTATCCTAATGCTTTATTATCAATGAGAATTGGATTGGCTGAAAATGCTGTCAATGTATCATTGTCAGAGCTATATTTAAATCTAATGTCATTCTCATTAGTTATTTTACAGTTCATTGCATTCCCCGTTGTTCCAAGAAATTCGTTTCGGAAAATTGTTAGATTTTCTCTTCTTTTCCATGGTTGCGATTTAGCCTTCACGATAACTTCATTCAATTCAAATAATTTAGGGCTCATATAAATTAAATTTGGTTTACCGGTCAGGAAATTGGTTAGAGTGACAGAATAATACCCTATAGCACTTATTGTTATGGGCATTGAACTATATTTCGAGATATCTATCTGAAAATTTCCATTCTCATCTGACAGAGTCCCAACAGAAGTGCCATTGAAATAAACTGAGGCAGAGTGAATTACGTTTTTTGTTGTATTGTCGACAATAGTTCCCCTTATAACCTGATTAGAAGCAACCAAATAGATATTAATGAAAAGGAATATTAAAATGAACTTTTTCATAATTAAAAGGTTTAAAAAGCTGCCGTAGAAACTTCTCTTTGTACAATATCCATTATTTGAATGACATTGATATTTTATTTCTTTCTTTACCAACACTATTTATTTGTGCTAAATTTGACTGATCAATGAACTCTGAAAATAAAGTTTAAAAATTATGAAATCCCTCATTCTTAATTTGCTAATTCCCGTATCGTTACTTGTAATCATATCCTCTATGGCAGGATGTAAAAAAGAAGAGGTGATTTCGCTTAACAAAACCGAAATTACATTAAAACCAAATCAAACCTTTAAATTAGTTGTTTCGCCTGATGCAAGTGGCTATGTATTTAAATCGGGAAACGATAATATTGCAGAAGTATTCTCATCGGGATTAATAACGGCACGATTAGTTGGAACAACTAATATTGAAGTGACAAATACTGACAAAGGAGGCTATGCAAAATGCTTAGTGACAGTTATCCCTGAATATACGATGTACAGAGAACCTTATCTCGTTTTTGGTTCAGTCAGATCATACATTAAATCCTATGAAACAAGAGAAATAACTGATGAAAACGATTCGACGATTCTTTATACAGGGGAAAATTCTTCTATTGAAAGTCTTATGTATTCATTTGAGAACTCAGCATATACCAGCTGTGTTTGTGCAATTCCTCCAGATCAATTAACCCTGTTGGAAAATTACCTGGCAGAGAGATATATTTACATTGGACCTATCGACAATGGTTTAATTGCCAGGAAGACTACTGATGGCAACCGTTATGTGGTTACTCAATTTTATTCTTCATCAGAAATATATGTGTATTATTTTCCTAAAACAACTACCAAAAAAGGAATGAATTTGATATTTAATTCGGAATTAAGCAAAAAATAGATGATATTCAGATACTTCTGGCTGATCCCCATTTGGATATTGATTGACTATGGTATGATTATTGATCTATGAATAGTAACCTCAAATTTTAATTATATGAAAACAAATAAATTTCGATTGACAGGAAAAGCAATCCGGATTTGTCCATTTTTACTTTTGATGTTATTGTTTACACAGTGTATGGGGCCTGAAGGACCGATGGGAAAAGATGGTTTGAATGGTTTAGATGGAATTAATTACACCCATTCAGTCATTTATGATATTGATCCTTCCGAATGGGTTGGAGATCTGAATGGATATGATGTATTGCTTAATGTACCTGAAATAACTGAAGATATATATTACAACGGAGCCGTACTTGTCTATAGGTTAATTGAAATTGACCCGAAAAGTTTTAATATGCTGCCCTATACTTATGTGGATAATTCCTTAACCATTTATCTGGACTTTGATGTTTATGTTGGAAGTATTGATTTGATCTATAAAGAAGTTTTAGACGGAGTTAACGATACTCCTGTTCCTGGAAATGTTATGTCATTTAAAGTAGTGATCATAGAAGGGATTCACCTTTCTACCTTAAAGGGAATGGTCGATATAAGTGATTATGGGGCAGTCGCTAAAATGTTTAAGATCGATAAAAGCCTTACCACTTTTTAATGATTCTTATTGAACTGCCAATCATATTCTGAAATCATAACCGTCAGTTTTAGAAAGGATTGTGGATTATAAACAGTTAACCCGGAGCTTTGCCACTCGCTGCAAACCCTTCAGAGCCAGAAGCAAATTTATCTTGCTTCTGGGAGAAATAAGGTTTAATTTTGATAGCAAAGTCAGCCTTGGAGGGAAATTCAATTATACCGTTTTTAATGCTTTATCCTGATAAACAGTATTTTACACTAACTTATTTGCAGGAGGTAAAACAATGGAAAAAGAAAGTATACAAAAGCTTGATAATGGAAGAAAAAAGCTATCAGCTAATCTCAGCAGGTTTGTAGACGCGTCGAAGAAGCTTCTAAAACCATTAAAATCGCTTGATGATGCTCAAATTGCAGCTTTATTCACGCTTGGCTATGCAATGAAGATTTTCATGTTAATTGAGCGCCCTGCCACTAAGATAGATAAAGCACTTATATCACGTTTTAAAGCAATAGTGGATGAGATTTGCCCACCTTTGGGAGACATTGTAACTGCCAAAGATCCCTGCTTTGAATCAACTCTGGCCTATGTTTCAGCTCTTGGCAAGTGTGAGAAAGAGGGACGATCAGAGGATCAATGTCCCGAAGCCTGGCAATACGGAGCAGAATCTGTAAATTGCGCCATTAGAGAATTGGAAAATATGAGAAAGCAACTAAAAGACATTATGGATGGAATTGAACCTTGGGAGTCTTGGGAGCCCTTCCCTTTGCCATGACAGGCTTTTTAACGGCAGATCCTTTTATTGACCATGTTTGATGGTGTTAATTATTTTTATTCTTTTTCCCAAAAGGGCATACACATACACATAATCCACAAATACGTTCATCGACATTTAGTCTTTGTTTTGTTAATTCTCCACACTTTTCTCTGCATTTAAAAGCGTCAAAGAATTCATCCCGATTGGTATTTATGTCCCATAATTTCCCATTTGCAGCATTTGCAGGGCATCTTGCAACGCATATAATACAATTCCCGCATTTACTTTTCTCAACTGGTATTATGTTAAACCCGGGATCCTTTGTTAATAATATGGTGACTAACCTAAGCCGTGGACCAAATGTATTTGAAATCAATAAATCAGTTTTCCCAATCCAGCCTAATCCTGCTCTTGTGGCAACCATTTTATGCGATATTTCAAAAGATAAAGAATCCAAATAATGCTTATATCGTTTTGATCCTAAAGAAATTGTTGGTGCAATGGCCATTGATTTTATGCCTATACCTTGTAAATCAGAATGGATTCTCCTTGTTAAATCAGTCAGTTCTGAATTAATAAAGTTATAATAATTATAATATTCTATTGTTGGACCATTTTCAAGTTTGTCAACTATAGAATCATTTAACCTTCTTCCGATTGAAATACCAAATTGATAATCGTTGAATTTCTTATTAAGCAGGCCTCTCAGATCAGCAAATCCAAAAATGAATTCCTGAGATGGAACTAAATGGGTCTTTAGTACATTTATTATCATAAATCTGATATTTTGGTGACAATCCCTTTTACACCAGACTTTTTGTTGAAGGTATGAGCAGATACTATATTGAATCCCGGCGAGCTCATTGGCTTCGCCGAGCTCGTAAACTCGGTTCCCCGCTGCTTGCCGCGGAGTTAGGGCGCATCTCTCTTCAATCTATAGGATTTATAAGAATAAATGAGATAGCTATTGTTTTAAAGAATTTTGCAGCTGTTTGAATATCGACTCATTGCCTTGCGTAAAAAAATTGTAAGTTTTATCCCAATCGCTGCTATTTCCCCAACCTGTCATTGAAGAGATAATTTTTGTGTGATTTTTATTAGTCTTAATAAACTGAATGATTTCCAGGAGGTGGTTATCGGTGTCCCTGGTACTAGTGGGGAAACTATTGTTGAGATTTACTTTTAAGATTAGCAGCTCATTGTCGATATAGCTGATGATCGGTAAAACAATTGAGGTACTATCTGATAATGTTTTAGTTTTGTCATAATTAGTAACTATATAACCTCCTGATTTTAGTTCAATATGGGCAAGTGGTGCCATCCATAATTTGAGTTTTTCATCCTGAGTGAATAATTTCCAGGCCGTTGAAATATCTGTTGGCAACTCACATTCCAGGCGTAATATCTTCTCCCCCGATTGATTTGTATATGAAGTGTTTTTAACAGGTTGGCCATTAAGATTAATACCAATCATAATAGAAAAGCAGATGATACAATAATTCTTCATAATTAATAGCTGTTGTTTAATAGTATTGTGTCATCAACTAAACCGTTTACCTTAAAGTTTGTTCAAAATAAAGCTGACTGTGCGCAGGCTCAGCCCTGGGATTAAAACTTATAAATACCACCAATAGTAATTGCATTAAATGAAATAATATTTCCAAGACCGGCCCCTATATTAAAACTTGAAGCTGTGGTTTTTGAGGAATCTCCCTTTGTGATGGAATAATTATAGCCGAGGCTTAGGATATTGAGAGAAGTCTGAAGTGATAATTTATCACTTATGTCGTAAGAAATACCCGGATAAATATTTACATATGTTGTGGTGGATTTTGGTCCATTGATGGTGGTTCCGCCAGAATTTATCCTTGACCTGGAGAATTCCAAACCAATATTACCCTGTCCGTATAATGAAAGCTTGTTCCATTTTATCGCATAAAACCTCAAAAACGGGCTTCCCCCAAATGAAGAAGATTTAGATATAGTCTCTGTAAGAAAATCTGTTTTATTTCTGGAAAGAGACAAATCCAGTTCAATGCCTATAGCAAATTTTTCTGAGAGGAATTTGCCGGCACTTGGCGTAAGATACAGACTATAGTTAGAAGTCTTATCTGTCGGAGTATCATCAGTTTTGTGATTAGAGGTATTAAATCTGAAACTACCTCCCACGAAAACCTGTGAATTCAGACTGACATACAAAAAAGAAAATAAGGCAATTAAAAGAACTCTGCAACTTTTCATAAACATATTTTTTAAAATAATACCTGAAATTTGAATTTTCGGCTTTACCTGGCCGGATTACCTGTAAGTTTTTCACTCACAAAGGAACTAGTAAATAGGTAATTATAAGATAGGATCACCACAAAAGTCTTTTCGCCTGCAATTTTTGCAGTATTTTCCCATCCAAACTTCATCAAATTGATTCATAATGGCATCTATTATTTCGCGATCAGTTGTAACAATGCCTGATTCAAAGTTGCGGTTACCAGCACTTTTTATGCCTAATCCGGCTCCTGTAAGATTTGCAGAACCTGTATAGGCAAATTTGCCGTCAATAATTATATGCTTGAAATGAACTCTTGGGCACAGCTGCCTCTCCATATTTTCCCATAATAAAGGGTACTTGTCAAAACTTTTTCTAAAGTTAACACCAGGTTCTCTTGCATGTAATAGGCGAACTGCTACTTTCTTTTTTAGTAGACTATCAATTACAGATAAAAAAGACTTTACAGTTCCTTTGTGGTGCACGTGCAAGTCTTTTATGTCGGCCGTACCTATCCACACAAAGGAGATTGCACCTGCAATGGGTTCAATAGCTTGCTTATATAATTGATCGTTGGTTATAAATTTTATGCTCATGATTTCTTTTACTTTTACTTACACTTTTGCCTTGTCCGTAATGACCCGTCAATATGACCGATCGACCGGCTGGCGGGCTTCACTTCGTCACGGCGGGCAAGGCGTGTGTTCAGGCTTTAAGTATTAATCCATTTAGAATACCAAGTATTATCATTTCAACCAAACCTGTCAATAGAAGATACACCAATGTCTTGCAAGGAATATTGAACATCATCCAGCTTGAGATTACATTCATCAACACTCTGAAGAACCACATTCCAACTCCAAATGTTAATCCCTTAATTATTCCGAGTTCAGTGGGCAAGACTGGAAATAGAAGTAAAAATAATCCACTGATCGCAAATCCATACGCCAGGTCTATAAATAGTCCGGCAGGTATATTTATACTTTGCTTTGCGATTGGTTTATAGCATTCCATAAGTTTTTTTGCATATGGATTTCCCTGGATTACGCCGTCTAAAATCCCGAAAAGCAGTCCGGTGAGAAATGCTGTTATAACATACCGTATCATATTCTAATTTTTATGGAGGTTGCTCGTTTTTGCGGTAATTGCCCGAGAGGGCCGGGCGTTAAAGCCTGCTTTGGCCAGATTTAGACACTTATTGAGCCACGGAACGCCCTGACACCATAGTAAGATTCTGCACCATTGTGATACACGAAGACATGGTCATAGCGACGATCACAAAAGAGTGCACCGCCAAGTTTTCTAATCTCAGAAGGTGTCTTCACCCAGCTCGAAGTTTTCGTATCGAAATTTCCAAGTTTCTGCAACTCCCGATATTGCTCCTCCGTTAAAAGTTCAATGCCCATGGCAGCTGCCATATCTATAGCGTTATTTTCTGGTTTATGTTCTTTCCTTGATTCCAGCCCTTCACGGTCGTAACATACGCTTCTGCGGCCTTTAGGACTTTCCGCTGAACAATCATAAAAAATGTATTCGCCTGTCTCTTTATCATGACCAATAACGTCAGGTTCGCCGCCGGTTTTTTCCATTTCATTGAGTGACCACAGGCTTTCAGTATTTGCTTCCAGCTTTGTTTGTACTTTAGCCCATTCAAGACCTTTATGGCGGTCCATGTTTTTCTCAAAACGGGCTTTCAATGCTTTGAGTATTTCTTCATGTTGTTCTGGAGACAACTCCTTTTTTATTTCAATGTTTGTCATAGTTTTTATGTAAAGAAAACAAGTAGTTCGATTTTATTTAACAATATTGTTGCATTAAAGTATTTTTCATTACACTTTATAGTATCCTGTCCAGCTATATTAAATAAAATAAGAATAAAAAAAGTCGAAAGTCCGAATAACTTTTTCATTGTCGTAAAGATTTTAGTTTAATCCTTTGTAAAGGTAGGGAAGTATCTTGGACAGAGAAGTCATATTGTTGCAAAACTTGAGAAGTTATCTTAATTGATAAATTCCACTCTATTTCGGGGAGTTAAGCTTATAACTTTGGTGTCTCGATAAACTTAAATGATTATACTGGGCTTAGGCATACCGTCAGTGTTATAAGAAATTTCTTTAGAGATTATTGAAGTCTTCCCAATGCTGTTTCTTCTTTTAATATGTAAAATAAACAATGTGCGCTAAATCTCTTTTGCACATTATTGTATCTGTGATCTCCTTTCTCTTTTTGTTTCTAACTAATTCCCAGTGTATTTTAGTCATTTTGTCTGCAAAAACTCTGGTTTTAACAGTTGAATTAATATTTCCACCAATCCATCTTAATCCGAAATCAGGTATTAATCCAAAGGAGTTGTCTGTTATTTCATAGTTCTCTATTTTATAGGGATATAGAGTTCTAAAGTCAACTTTATTCGATTCCCATGATAGATAGAGAGTATCATGAAAAGGTGTCTTGCTTGTTTTCTGTATTTTTATTGTAAGATCTACTAATTTACTTAAAGAAAAAAATAGATATTTTGCATTTTCTTCAAGTTGGAAAAGACCTAGTTTCATTGTCATGGATGCATAGTCTGAATCTCCCACAAGACAGAAATTATAGTAACGGACATCTTTGACTTTTTTCAATGAATATATGAAGCACCCTGAGCTGTCAGTTGAGAACTGACCAGCATCAATTGGTACTAATTTATTATTGCTTTCTAATAATCCCTGAACAATTATTTCTCTCCCGGGAATGTGGACTTTTGTGTATTCATCAATGACCTTCCCCTTTATTTTTAGTGTGCCTTCAGTTTTAACACATCCTGCTAAAAGTACTCCTGTTGCGAATGATATGGGGACAAAGAAATTAATGAAAATTAAATTATGGGATTTTGCATATTTATTAATGGCTTGAAATATTAAACAAATATTACGATCAATTGGCAAACTGACATTCCTCATTTGAGTCAAAAATTGGTGTTAATAGTCAAGGTATAATTAATTTTCGCCGTTCGCTTGCGAATTTAACTGAGTAATCCTGATGGGACGAATGCCTTGTAGCAGCCAGGCAATAGGATCGAGCCCGCCTGCGAATTGACCTCACTAAGAGTTAGTTCTTAATGCAGCGGACCGAAAATCCAAACTCCTTATCGCTGATAATGTTGTAAAAAAACCCTACATCATTGGTAATGACATGCAGCTGTGAAAAGTCAGAGTCGTACTCGGTCGAGCTCCATAAATAGTTTGATTTACCAATTTGGCTAAATGCAACATTTGTGCTACGTGCTCCACTTGGAATTGCTGTAAAACCAGTCTCGTTAGTTGCATTGTTATTAGGACTAGTCCAGAGTACTGTCCCGGTTTCTTTCATCTTTCCTCCTGCAACAAAGCTTTCAGTAGACGCTCCAGGAGTTGAACCCGGATCAATATATTTAATTAAATCCGACCATTCTGTATCACTTGGAACATGCCAGTCCGCAGGGCATAAATTACCTGTATTGACAGCATACCAATTATATAAAGCTCCATATACGTATTTAAAAGTTGCAGCATCATTATTATACAAGCAGTACCCAGGAGTTGTTAGTCCATACCATTCTATATTGCCAGTAACATTTGGTATTGATGTACCATTATTGAATTTAGTAGTTTTCAGATTTTCTGCCATCCATTCTTGTGTCCCGATTATTATGGTTCTATACGTATTTCCATCAATGTCACTTACACTTCCATACGCTAAATTTGGATTAAAGATTATAGGATTAACAAGCGTAGTGAAAGAAATTGAGTTCCCGTATCCAGTACCCAGATTATTTGTTGCGTAAGCTCTTAAATAATATGTTGTATTTGGAATCAGTCCTGTCAGTGCACTGGTAAAGGAACCAGTTCCACTTCCATCCGAGGTTTTATTATCCGAAATTGTTGGATCCTGGCTATTACTCCAACAGACACCCCTGGATGTTACGGATGCACCATTTTCAGATGTAATATTTCCACCCGAAGATGCTGTAATATACGATATTTCAGTAACCGGGGCTGAAGTAATACTTGGTGAACTGGCCTTTTCTTTTTTACATGCGGGTAGAAATAAAATTGATAAGAAAAGGATTGAAATTTTGGAAATAACCATGATGAATCTATTAATCTTATTTTCCATTGTAGGTTTGCGTTATTGTTTTCTTCTTAAATAATTTTCTTTTGTTGTTATCATGATGACACCATTTTCGCCTGCTTTACCGTAAGGCGCTGTTGCTGATTTGTCCTTTCTGACAGTTACAGATTCAATTTCCTGGATATTAATCGAGTCAAGGCTGGAAGTATAAACTTCTCCATTTACCAGTATTAAGGGCTCAGATGGCTGATCGTTTTGGCTATCAGTTTTTACATAGTCTTTTGTAATGATAGAAATAACGCCATTTTCTGCAAGAACACCATATGCGTCTTTATCTGCACTTGATTTTGTTATATTCATTGATTCAATATCACCTGGATAAAGTGAGTTCAATTTGATATTACTGATTTTACCATTTATAACAATTAATGGGTCCTTCTTATCAAGTTGGGCTGAAAGAGATATGAAGCAAAAAATCATTGGGAAAACCAAAAGAGGTAACTTTTTCATTTGTAGCTGTATTAGATTATTTAGTTACGATAAAGCCTCAAATATTGTGCCTAGATAATAAATCCAGATTGGTTACTATCATTTAAAGTTTGTCGTTATGTTCCACAGTTATTACTACTTTTCCTTTGTGAGTTCCATCGCCAAAATGCCTGAATGCTTCAGGAACTTCATCTAACTTGTAGGGTCCATCTATCACAGGTTTGACTTTACCGGCTTTGAAAAGCTCGTTCATATAAGCTAAATCCTTGTTTTGCTTCAAGCCAACTATACGTATATTCTTTTTACTGATCATCGAAATCCAGGGCCCTAGTAATAAAGCCTGGAAAAGTCGAACCATGGAACCTCCAACTGTGACATATATTCCATTGGGACATAGTGCACGGGTATAATCGAATATCGAACGATTCGTCTTAACATCAAGAATAAGGTCATAACAATTCCCATTTTTAGTGAAATCTTCCTGGGTATAATCAATGACATGATCAAAGCCCATTGAGCGCAACATGTCCAATTTTCCAGAGCTGTCAACACCAGTTACTTCGACCCCATATAATTTGGCAATCTGCACTGCAAAAGTACCTACACCTCCACCTGCACCATTAATCAGAAGCTTTTGTCCTGGCTGAATTTGCCCTTTATCACGAAGACCCTGTATAGCCAGCATTGCCGCCTGAGGTATTGCCGCTGCTTCATCGAAGGTCATCCCGGCTGGTTTAATGGCTAATGCATTTTCACGAGCACAGACATACTCAGCGAAACCTCCCCAGTCGCCACTCAGATCCCCGAACACTTCATCCCCTGGCTTGAACTGCTTTACGTTTTTGCCAATTGCTTCAATTCGTCCTGCTATGTCGGATCCGAGTATTTTTTTCTTTGGTTTTAGAAGACCAAATAAAAGGCGATTCATTAACGGGATACCCTGGAGGAGTCCCCAGTCCCAATCATTTATTGATACCGAATAAACTTTTATCAGGACTTCATTATCCTTTGGAATAGGTTTATCTATCTCCTTAAACTCAAGAACATCAGGTGTTCCGTATTTTGAATAGACAATCGCTTTCATATTAAATTTTATTGGTGCTGAATTTTGTTTTATGTATTTATAATCAGCTTATTCATCATTTCTTTTATAGTTACATCTGGATGATGATATCTCTTGCGTTTTAAAGTCTTATCACTGAATTGTATTGCCGCTACAGGACACCATTGAATACATGCAAGACACTTTTCACAATTTCCTTTCCAGGTGATTGACTTATTTTCAATTTTTATATTATTAACTGGACATATTTTACTACAAATACCACAGAATGTACACTTACTATCAATCCAGAAATTTCTGTCAATGTCAGGAAGAAACTGACCTGCGCTATATTCTCTCTCAATATATTTTGAAAATAAAAATGTCCCGACAGGATTGAAATTTTCAATTTTGCCCCTTTTATAGCTGTTGATATAGGTCACTATTTTTTCAACTTTTTTACTCCATCTACGAAACATTCTCTTTTGTAAAAAAACTGGCAATGAATCTGCTGCATCAATATAATTTGCAGGCATTCTCACAACAAATGCGCCAGATAGTTTACCACCACGTGATTCTAACACTTTCTGACATCTATGTAACACTTCTCCTGCAATACCACCAACTGTCACTACTATAAAAAGATATTTATTTTCAATTTTTTCCAGCTTATTCAAAAAACGTTCTATTAATCTTGGCAGATGCATATAATAAGCCGGAAAAACAAACCCCGTAATATTCGCATTAAGAACTATACTCTCTTTGTTTTCAGTTTCTTTAATAGGGATAAGATTGCCTTTTAGCCTGGAGGCAATATCTTTTGCAACAATATAAGAATTCCCGGTGCCAGTAAAGTAATATATTTCTGGGTTCATTATCTGGAAAGATTAGCGAAATTCTCTCATTTGCAAGGTATTGCACCTAAAAGTGCTTAAACTCAGTCCACATTTCCGAAATTGGTTTGATTGGTTTGCGACAGAGAATAATTAATATTCCTTGTTCTTCGTTAATTATTCCGTACTTATTCGTAAATACTTCCTTCACTGTCACATCGGAAAAATGTCTTTTTAAATAATCTTCAGAATAACCGACAAATATTACGGTCGTAGCAACAGGGTTACCTGGTCCCCAGTAATAATAGCTGCCGATACCACTTGCGGCAACAGGTAAACCAAACATTGATCCGTAATGATTAATTGAACCCGCTTCTCCATAATTCTCCGTGATTATTATGGTATTCTTCTGATCATCGGTCGGCAGGTTTTCATAGACTCTGGAAACTGAACTCACAAGTTCCGGCCAACCAATCATTTCACGAAAATCATAACGGAGATCGGCTATTCCAAGCTTTTTCATCTTTTCAATGGGTAAAATAGGAAGCCACAGAGGGCTGGTAATAATAAAACTTGTCAGTAGAATTGCAGGGACAACATACTTCGGCCAGTTTAATTGTTTTT
>Ga0153915_10003504_pt1 | contig 14403 bp, 14 predicted proteins | sample Opewatmetagenome_2_FD_107003 | JGI IMG/M metagenome (GOLD analysis project Ga0153915, IMG submission 107003) | Freshwater wetland microbial communities from Ohio, USA - Open water 3 Core 3 Depth 3 metaG | ecosystem: Environmental > Aquatic > Freshwater > Wetlands | place: USA: Ohio, Lake Erie... | reverse complement strand
CCTTCACCGTGACCGTCAAGGTTGAGGATCTGAACGGCGCTCAGGTCCCGGCCTACAACGGACCGGTGACCGTCAACCTGACGCCCGCCAACGGAGCAGTGCTGCACCAGGGCACCACGGCGCAGCCGAGCGGGGTTACGGTGTCCGCCAGCAACGGCCTCGCGACGTTCGGCAACCTCGACGTCCAGAAAGCCGGAACGGGGTACACCCTGACGGCGAGCGCGACGCTGGCCAACGGCGCCACCACCGCCACCAGCAGCAGCTTCAACATCACGGCCTCGACCGCGGCCAGCCTCGCGATCAACGGCGGCAACAACCAGACGGCGCCCGAGAGTAGCACCCTCGGCGTGACGGCGGGAACCGTCGCGCCCTCGGTCCTGGTGACAGACGCCTACGCCAACCCGGTGGGAGGGGCGGGGGTGTCCTTCGTTGTTGCGAGCGGCGCGGGGAGCGTCGGCTCCAGCAGTGCGACGACCAACGCGAGCGGCGTCGCTTCCACCACATGGACGATCGTTGCGGGCCTCAACAGCATGAATGCCAGCATCACAGCGCTCGGGCCGCTCCCCTACGTGAGCTTCACCGCGACCGGAACCTCGACCAGCAAGACGCTGGTGGATTGTCCCGCGGCCTCCAACAACAGCGACGACCTGGGCCGCGGATTCTACGTCCCCCTCACCGGGAGCACCGGCATCAAGATCAACTCGCTCAAGCAGGCGACGGTGTATCTCTCGGCCGGTGGCCCGGCGGCCGGCCCGCCGAAGCGGTACGGCATCACCCTGACCGCGCGCGCCGACGCCTGGAACGGGACACTCATCGCCAGCAGCCAGCAATACGTGTATCTGAACGGCAACTCGGGCCAGAGCCTGGCCACCGAGTTCCCCTTCAGCGGCCCGCTCACGGTTCCGAACGGCACCAAGTACGTGGCGTTCAGCTTCACCATCACCGATCCGGGCGATGGGGCCAAACTGCTCTACAACGTCGGCCCCTGCGGCCTCGGCAATACCAACTGCTCGAACCTGCCGGCCAGCTGCGGTGGGACCACCGAGACCAACGACATCACCACCCTGCCGCTCAGCACCTTCCGGCGGAGGGGCGTCGGAGTGAAGCTGCTGGGCAGCTGACAATCGCCCGATGGGAGAACAAACGGCCCCGCCATCAGGCGGGGCCGTTTGTCTTCTGCCTCTCGTCCTCGGTGCAGCGCGGAATCTCGCGCGGCCGATGCCCCCGGGTCAGCTCCGCTCTACTGCGGGCCGGCGGATCCTGACCTTGTCCCTGGACCGGGTGCCGAACGGGGCCTTCTCTTCCGGGACCTTCCAGCTCAGCGAGGTCCGCTTCTGCTTCCGCATGATGTCGAGCTTGACGGTCTCCCCGCCCTCGTAGGAGCGGAGGATCCGGAGCGCGTGGTCCGCCGACTGTGGCGTCCGGCCGTCGATCGAGAGGATCACATCGCCGCCCTTGAGGGGCACCGTCGAGTCCTTCGGCGTGCTGGCCACCAGCACCCCCTCCCTGGTGCCGAAGTACTCACCGAGATCGGGATTCAGGGTGATCAGGTCGAGACCGCCCCAGGGGCCCCCGATGCGGACGTCGAACGTCCCCGGGCCACCCTCGAATCCGCGGAACATCATGCGAGGCAGCTCGCGGCCCTCCATCAATTCGGGCATATCGGGCAACTCCACCCCCATCCGACCCATGCCCGGGCCCATACCCATCATCGTCGACGGGAGGTCTCTGGCCACGATGGTGGCGGTGCGGGTCTCGGAGCCCCGCTTGTACTCGACCTTCACGGTATCACCCGGATCGAGCGCGCGGGCCAGCTCGATCAGTTTCTGGCCCGGACCCGAGGCGCTGTCGCCGTCGGCCTTCAGGCCGCCGAGCGGCTTGCCATTGAACTTCGTGATGACATCTCCCGCCTTGAGGCCGGCCTTGTCGGCGGGGCCGTCGGGGATGACCTCCCTGACCCGCGCACCGACCCTGTCCTTCTCGGCATCGGCCCGGGTGTCCACCATGATTCCCAGCCGGGCGCGGTTGGTCGTGATGGTGAAGGTCTGGACCCGCTCCCTTTCCTGTGCGGATAGGGTGGTGACGGCGGTCAGTGCAGCCAGGGCGGCGATCAGGATCCTGATCCGTGGAACGGGCATGCTGAGGGGCGGCATCGGTGGTCTCTCCGGTGATCGGTGGATTGGGTGCCACGGAGAGGATGCGGGAAGCCGCGGGAGGGTCGCACGGGCTCAGACCAGCGACGTCTCGAGGTGCATCGGTCGGCCGTCGAGGAGGGGAGGGGACGAGCGTCCCCGCGGGGCCGCCACGAAGACCCCAAGGTCCATCGGGAAGCCGCGGAAGCCGTGGAGTGCAGCGCGGAGGGGGTCGCGTACGTCGAGGCCGATCGTATAGCAGACGGCGGAGTGCCGCGAAGCGGTCTGGTCGTAGGCGGCCGCCAGGAGCGCCCGGAGCACCTCCGGCTCGGACCCCGGGACGCAGAGATGAACGACGCTCGGCCCGGGCCGCAGCGTGCCCAGCGCGGGCAGCCGGAGAGCGCCGCAGACGGGAGCCGTCCGATTGAGCCGGTGGCGGACCCGCTCGGTCGCGGCCGAGTCACGGAGCACCCGGAATTCGCTGAAACCCTCCTGCGCCCACAGCCCGAGGAATCCCTCGATCTGCCCGGCGCGCCGGGCCACGAGATAGGACTGGGCCTCCAGGCCTGGGGCGTCGGTGACGAAGCTCTCCAGCCGTCCGGCATCCAGCCGCGCGGCGAGCTGGCGGCCGGGGGCGACGCGCTGCCAGAACGCGGCCATCTCGGGAAGGTCGCCACTCTCCGCCCGGAGGACGACGATGCCCTTCGGGGCCGCAGGACGACCAAACGGCAGCACCCAGTGCATCCGGATGGTGGCGGCTCGACCGAGAACCGGGAGTCGAGGGACTCCCGCCAGCCAGCGCTCCACGAACCGGTCGCCCGCGAACCCTTCGACAAAGAGGACCGCAGCCGGGTCGATCCGCTCGCAGACCGCGACCGCGTGATGGAGCAGTCGATCGGCGACATCCTCGGCGCGGTCGCGCGAGTCGATGCGGAGGTCGCTCAGATGGAAGGTTCGGGCGAGCTGCCCGTCGAGCCGGACCGCTCGCTCCACGAGCCTGACCGATCCGATGATGACGGCCTCCGCTGCCTCGGCCAGGATCGGAAGGTGGCGCTCACCATGGAGCCGGCCGAGCGGGAAGAACTCGGGCCCCCGTTCGATGCGGAGCTGGAGATCGGCCTCGATGGAACACGCGGAGCTGAACTCACGGAGGGCGGGGTAATCATCCGGAGTCGCTCCCCGGATGACGGGGGAGGTTACCGGACGTACGAGCGGCGCGGACAGTTGCGGTGTGACGGCGGACATGCTGCTCCCGGGATGGGTCCGGGCAAAGATACCGACGCCCCATCAATCGAGCGTCAAATCCATATGCACCAACCGATTACGGTGCGAGCGCGGGCCGGATCGTCACACCCTGCCCCGGGATTCGCCCATGACGAGCGCCCGTGCGACAAGGTGCGCGACACGGAGCGGCTCGGGCAGGCGGGCTTTCCCGATGCTGGCGAGCACCATCCTCTCTGCTTCCGTCCGATGGCACCCTGCATGGGCGAGAAACAGTCCGTCGGCAACCCGGTACGCCTTCGGTGAGCGTTCCACGATCGCGACGCGTCCGGCGAGCCCGGCAGTGCCGAGGGCGTCACGGAGGTCCGAACCGCCGGGGTCACGGCGGGTGACGGCGAGCACCGGAATGCCCAACTCTACCGCCAGCGCGGGGAGGTCGATGACCCCCAGCCCACCGATCGTGATGCCGCCAAGCATCACGCCCTGCAAGACCGGTCGAGTGCGGAGCCCGGAAACCCAACGAGCCAGGAACGCGGTCGGCTCCGCGCCATCGACCGGAAACGCGGTAATCGCGACCGATTCGACCTGGTCCCACCCCTCCATCGTGACCCCGACTACCGGTACCGGCGCCGGCTGGCGCTTCTCGAAGGGCGCGTCGTCGATGCCGATCAGGTGGGGACGGTACATGGCGGGCATAGGCTGCTCGGAAGAGCAGGGAAAAGGGGAAGAGGGAACGGAGGGCTCCACGCCGATTGGGTTCCCACATGCTCCCTTGCCCGCCAGCTGTTCCCTTTTCCCCGTTCCCCGTTCCCCGTTCCCCGTTCCCCGTTCAGACCGAAATATGGAACGACAGCACGTGTGGCTTCACCAGCCGCTCGAAATCGCCGTAGGCAAGCTTGATCAGCTCGGTGGGCGAGCCGGCGTTGAAGGCGATTTCGGCATTCTCGGTCAGCTCCTCGGCGACGTAGACATCCATGTCATAGAGATTTCCGAACGGCGGCATGGTGCCGAGGGCGCAATCGGGGAACAGGTCCCTGAACTCGCGCTCGCTTGCCAGCTCGACCTCGCGGGCGCCGGTCGCATCGAGCAGGCGGCCGAAGTCGACCTTCGCCGAGGCGGGAAGCACGACCATCGCCATCTCGCCGTCGATCTTCACCATCACGGTCTTGGCCATTTCTTTCCCGGAAATGTGCGCCGCAGCCGCGATATCCTGGGCCGTGAAGGCCGGAGAATGGGTGATCGTGAGGTACTTAACCCTGTTGTCGTCGAGGAACTTCTTGAGCTTCTGCACCGCCATGGTTGCGCTCCTCCCTTGCAAGTCAATCCGACTTCAGCAACACTGTTCTCAAACCGCCTCGGCAAAGCTCAGCACCTTGGGCCGCACGAGCCGCTCGAAATCGCGATAGGACAGCCGGATCAGTTCGGTCAGCGATCCGGCGTTGAAGACGATATCCTCGTCGTCGGTCAGCTCCCCGGAGACATAGACGTCCATCCCGTACAGATTGCCGAACGGCGGCATGGCGCCAACCGCGCAGTCCGGAAACCGATCCTCGAACTCCTGTTCGCTGGCGAGTTCGACCCGCTGGGCGATCGTCGCCTCGAGGAACTGATCGAGATCCACCTTGGTGGAGGCAGGGAGGACGGCCATCGCCATCCGCCCGTCGATCTTGACCATCACCGTCTTGGCCAGCTCCTTCCCCGAAACGTGCGCCGCGGCGGCGATCTCCTGTGCGGTGAAGGCCGGTGGGTGCGCGAGGGTCTGGTAGCTGACCCCCTGTTCATCGAGAAACTTCCTGAGTTTCTGGACGGGCATGGTGGAGCTCCTCCACTGCGGTTCCGCGGGAATCCCGGAGGCGATGGTGCGGCGCCTGGAGTAAGAATGCCGGTCGCCGGGTGAAGAAGAGATGAAGTTTGTTGGAGAGGAGCGGGCGGTCCGAAGGACCGGAAGCGAACAGGGGGCTCCGGCAATTCCCGAAGCCCCCTGTTCCTTATTCGGCCGTATGCTGGCTCGTCCTACTTCATGCCGGCCGCCTCAAGTTCGCTGGCCAGACGGTCGGCCGCATAGACCTTGCGGAGCGCTGCGGTAATCCCCGCGGTGTGCACCGCCACCGACCGCGCCACCTCGTCGGTGAAGATGAACCGGTTCGGCAGCGATTCGATGTTCCCGTCGAAGATCAGTCCGACGACCTGGCCCTTGCGGTTGATCACCGGGCTGCCCGAGTTGCCGCCGATGATGTCGTTGGTCGTCACGAAGTCGATCGGGGTCGCGAGATCGAGCTGGTCACGCGCTGCCTTCCAGCGGTCCGGCAGCCGGAACGGCGGCTGGTCATCGAATTCGGCGCTCCGGCCGAACAGCCCGTAGAGGCTGGTCTTGTAGGGCGCGATGGTTCCATTGTACGGGAAGCCCTTCACGACGCCGTCGCTGATGCGCAGCGTGAAGGTGGCATCCGGCGGGAGGCTCTCGCCATACGCCGCGTAGACCGCCTGCCCCACCAGTTCGGCGTTGGCCGAGATCGTCTGGTTGAGCTTCACGGCCCGCATGGCGTTCCTGGTCGCCAGCGGGTTGATCTTCCGGGCGACGACGATCAGGGGATCGTCGCTCGCCGCGATCGCGGCCGCTCCACCGTCCACCAGCTGCTTCCGCAGCTCGACCGCATCCAGCTTCGTCCCGTCGATCAGCGCCTCGGCCGCGACCTCCGGGCTCCGTCCATCGAGCACCGCCGCCAGGTAGGGATCGCTCTTCGGGAGCGCCTTCTGTGCCATCCGCAGCTGGGCTGCAAGGAGCAGCTTCTCCAGGTCCTTGTCGAGCGGCTGGTCGCGGCCGAGCTGCGCCTTGACCCTCGCGAGCCCCTCGCCGCGGTAGGGCGCGAACCGCAGAGAATCCACCAGCTTTTCCTGGGCCGGCAACCGGACGAGGTTGCCCGCCATCGCCATCAGGGTCGATCCGCCGAATCCCTGGAAGCGCATCGCCGTGCTCATCGCCGTCACTTCCTTCTGGGCCGTCGAGATCCGGTCCCATGCGAGACCATACTTCGTCTTGAGCGCGGGGCTGGCGTTGATCCGGGCCCGGAAATCCTTCTCGAACGCCTTCTTGCGGGCCATGATCGCGGGATCCAGCAGGCCCGAGAGGTAGCCCTTGATCGCCTTCTGCGAGTTCTCGAGGCCGAAGATGTTGTTCTCGTACTTCCGCTGATTGGTTTCACTCCGGCCCGCGAGCTCCTTGTAGATCGCGATCTGCTCCTTGAAGGCCTCGAGCGAGGCGGGATAGGCCACGTCGCGCAGGTATTCCATCTGCGCCAGCGTCAGCAGCCGTCCGGTCGAGCCGGGGTTGCCCACCACGAAGACCAGCTCGCCGTCCCCGGCGCCCGCGGCGTTCCAGCGCAGGTAGTGGGCCGGCTGGAACGGCTGGTCCTTGTCGTAGACCCGGACCAGCGTCAGGTCGAGATCGTACCGCGGATAGGTGAAGTTGTCCGGATCGCCGCCGAAGAAGCTGGTCGCCTCCTCGGGCGCCATGACCAGTCGGAGGTCGTTGTACCGCTGGTAGCGGTACAGCGAGTACTTTCCGCCCTGGTAGAAGGTCACCACCTGGCAGTTGAGCCCGGTTTCGTTCCCACAGGCGTCCTGGATCGCGCCGATGGTCGAATCACGCTGCTCCACCTGCTTCGCCTGCACCCGGGCCGTGACACCGGCCCGTACCTGCGCGGTGACGTCCTCGATGGACACCAGCTGGTCGGCGTACATGCCGGGGCACTTCCGCTCTTCCGATTCGTCGCGCGCCACGAAGCCGGCCACCTGGTAGCTCGTGTCCTTCGGGGAGACCGCCGTGATGCAGGACCGGGCACAGTGATGGTTGGTCATCACCAGTCCCTTGTCCGACACGAACGAGGCGGAGCAGCCGGGGATCCGGACCGCCGACAGCCGGATGTCATCCAGCCACCCCTGGCTCGGCTCGAATCCGTACTGTCCCTTCCAGTACTCCAGAGGCGGCGCGTCAAAAGTCCACATGGTGCCGAATTCCTTGATCCAGCCGCCGGGTCCGGTCTGGACCGGTGCCGCCACCGGCGCCAGCGCGGGTTTCGGCCTGGCCGTGGCCTGACCGTGCAGGACCGTGGCTCCGGGGAGGAGGCAGAGGAAGAGCACGAGCACGATCCTGCTGCAGAGTGACTGGGTGCGCATGAGAGAGGGGCTTCTCGTTTGAGGGTGGACACCGTCGGAACGCAATGGCGCTGAGAATAGGTTTGGAGCCATGAAGGTACTGTGAAGGTCGAGCTAACCGGGAGGGACGTGCGCTCCGGGGGGCCCCCGTTCCCCACTCCGGCTTCGGCCGGTATCATGATAGTGAGACTACCCTCGCAGCCGTTGCAGACCGGCACGCCACCAACTGACCCCCCGGGCCGCCATGTTCGAAAGCGCTGAAGTCGGACGCAGCATGACCAGGCAGGAATACGAGAAGCTCGTTCCCGAATTGCGGACCCAGTTGCTCGAGGTCCAGGAGGAGCTGAAAGAAGCACCGTTTCCGGTGCTCATCCTGATCGGCGGGGTGGACGGGGCCGGCAAAGGGGAGACGGTCAACATCCTGCACGAGTGGATGGACCCCCGTTTCATCACGACCTACGCCTTCGGGCAGCCGTCGGATGAAGAGCGCGAGCGGCCCGACTTCTGGCGCTTCTGGCGCGCCCTGCCGCCGCGGGGGCGGATCGGCATCTTCTTCGGATCCTGGTATACCCGACCGATCCTCGAGCGCGCATATGGCAAGATCAGGAGCCGCGAGCTCGACGGTGCGCTGGCGGGCATCAACTCGCTCGAGCGGGCCCTGGTCGAGGACGGCATGCTGCTGCTCAAGTTCTGGTTCCACCTCAGCAAGCCGCTCCAGAAGGTCCGGCTCAAGGCGCTCGAGAAGGATCCGAAGACGCGCTGGCGGGTGACCGAGACCGACTGGAAGCACTTCAAGCTGTACGACACCTTCCGGCGCGTCTCCGAGCGCGCCCTGCGCGAGACCAGTACCGGCTGGTCGCCCTGGGAAGTCATCGAAGGAGCCGATCACCGATACCGCAGCATCACCGTCGGCCAGTACATCCTCGGCCGGCTCCGGGAGCGGCTTGCCGCCGTGCCGGCAGAGCAGCCGGCTCCCGCACCGGCGTCGCCGGCGGTGGCCACGGCCCGGCGCACTGCCCAGGCGCGGACGCTCCTCGACACGCTGGACCTTTCCCAGACCCTGGACGAGAGCAGGTACAAGCGCCAGCTGGAGAAGTACCAGGGCAGACTCAACCTGCTCTCCCGCGAGGCCAAGCGACGGGGCCGCTCGCTGATTCTGGTGTTCGAGGGGTGGGATGCGGCTGGCAAGGGTGGAATCATCCGCCGGCTGACCGAAGCGCTGGATGCCCGGGACTACCGGGTGATTCCGATCGCCGCGCCGACCGAGGAGGAGCGGGCCCACCACTACCTGTGGCGTTTCTGGCGCCACCTCCCGCGGGCCGGCCGGGTCACCATCTTCGACCGCAGCTGGTACGGGCGGGTCCTGGTGGAGCGGGTGGAGCACTTCGCCCGCGAGGCGGAGTGGCGCCGGTCCTACGCCGAGATCGTGGATTTCGAGGAGCACATGCACCGGCACGACATCCTGCTCGGCAAGTTGTGGGTCCATGTGGGACAGGACGAGCAGTTGCGCCGCTTCAAGGAACGGGAGAAGACGCCGTTCAAGCACTACAAGATCACGGCGGAGGACTACCGCAACCGGGAGAAGTGGCCGGACTACATGGCGGCGGCGAACGAAATGCTGGAGCGCACCAGCACGGAGTTTGCACCCTGGACGCTGGTGGAGGGAAACGACAAGTCGTTCGCCCGGATCAAGGTGCTCCGGACAGTGTGCGAGCGGCTCGAGGAAGCACTGTAGGGCGGCCGCCGCCCGGCGGGCGTTTATCATGCCTGGAGCACCCACGACGACGCCACGATCGTTCCCCGTACTCTGCCTCCTCCTGCTGGGCTGCGGCGCGGTCCCTCTCCGCGCCGGTCCCGAACCGCCTCCCGCGTCGTCCACGATCGAGCAGGCTTACCAGGATCTCCGCTACTGGACCGACCAGCTCCAGCTGGCGGAGTATCGCGGCGCCGACCGCTCGCCCGACGGACTTTCCCTCCCGGTCATGCGGGACCGCGCCGCGGCCGCACACGACCGCCTCGCGTCGCTGGTCGATGCAGCAGCGGCCGGCGGCGCCACCGACAGCGACCGAGCGGCCATCGCGGCCATTCGGGCGGCGTGGGCCGGGGGGTTGGGGGCTGCCGCCCTCCAGGACGCCGACTCCGATCACACCGGCAGGCTGCATTGCGGCTACCGGGCCGACAGCATCGCGGCACTCGACCGGGGTCTCGAGCGGCTCACCCAGGTGATGGTCGGCTGCTACGGCGCCGCCGCGAGCGACATCGTCGTCGACGGCCGGCGTCTCGATCGACTCGCCATCCTCGGCCTGCTGCCCAGGACCGGCGATCCCGACCGGCGCCGCCGCCTCTTCCTGGCGCTCGATCCAGTCTGGCGCAGCGTCAACGCCAACGATGAGCCGGGGAGCCCCTATCGGACGCTGCTCCGGCTGCGGCTGGCCACCTGGGGGGACAGCGGCTCGCCGCTCGAACGCAAGGCGCCCGCCTTCGGCTTGACCACCCAGGAGCTGGAGGGCTGGCTCGTGCAGGCGCTGGAGGTGTGGCGCGCCGCGATGCCGGATACCCTGCTGGAGCCGTGGGACTGGTACTACGCCTCCGGCGCGGCGAGCAGGCGGCTCAGTCCACTCCTCCCGGCCGTCGCCGACATCCGCCGGGCGAATGACCGGTACTACTCCGCGATCGGGGCAGCTCCCGGGCGGCTGGGCATCCATTTCGACCTCGAGCCGAGGCCGGGCAAGTACCCGGTGTCCCTCACCACGCCGGGCGTGCGCAATCGCTGGATTGACGGCCGCTTCGTGCCGGGGGAGCCCTGGGTGGTCACCTCCTACATCGAAGGCGGGTTCGACAATCTCGCGGAGCTGCTGCACGAGACCGGGCACGCGATCCATCTTGCGGCGCTCAGGAGCCGTCCGGCGTTCATCGACTGGCCCGACAACGACACCTTCACCGAGGCGCTGGCGGACGTCCCGGCCCTGGAGGCCTACGAGCCGGGCTGGCAGATACGCTATCTGGGTGACAGCGTGGGGCTCGCCGAATCGATCCGCGCGAAGTACGCGGGTGTGGTGATGGACATGACGTGGGCACTGTTCGAGATCCGGGTGCACCGTACCCCCGGCGTCGACCCGAACCGCCTGTGGTCGGAGCTGACCGGCAGGTACCTGCGCATCAGGCCGCATCCGGAGTGGTCGTGGTGGGCCATGCGCGGCCAGCTGATCGACGGGCCGGGTTACCTCATCAACTACGCCCTCGGCGCCTTCATGGCCGCGGACATTCGGGCGAGCGCCCGGTGGCAGCGGGGATCCTTCACCGCAGCGGACACGACGCTCTATCCATGGCTCGCCGGCCGGCTCTATCGCTTCGGGCTCGAGCGCCCGTCGCGAATGGTGCTGGAGGAGATGCTCGGGAGACCGCTGGGCCGGGAGGCGCTGCTGAAGGACATGGAACGGCTGCTCAGAACCGCCGCCCGATGATCAGCTTGCCAATCAGGCCGTCGGTGGCGGGAGTGAGTCCGAATCCGACACCCGCGTTGCACTCCCAGTCGCGCCCCAGATCGAGGTCCAGGGTCGGGAAGATGGCATGGGATTGCTCGGGTCCCGGGCTGAAACCGGCGAGCGACCCAGGGCTGCCGTAGTACTCCACCCCCGCGGTGACGAGGTGAGAGAGGTCGAACGCCAGCTTCACGCTCGCCCCGAAGTCCGGCGCGTGACCCCGGTCCGGGCCGGAGAGGGCCAACTCGAGAGTGGGATTCACCGCCCAGTAGAACCGGCCGACCTTCTGGTCCACGATGGGCCGGATCTCCCAGGTCCATTCGTCAGCGGCGTAGGGGGAGCCGAGATAACCCACCTCGGTCGAGAGGCTCACGCCGAGCGGCCAGTGCCACGCGTCCGGCACGCGGACCCGGGGTCGCAGATGGCTCCCGACCAACTCGAAGCCGCGCCCTGCCTGCGAACTCCCGAAGCCATAGACGCCGACCTCGAACCAGGGGGTGAATCCGTGGGTCAGCTCGATCGTTTCGTGGAACGCGTGCTCCGATGACAGCGTCCCGTCGCGGGGCTGGCCGATGCCGTCGAAAGTGTAATTGGTGTGGAATTCGACCATGGTCGTGCGCGGATCGACGGTGGCGGCGCCGTATACCTGGATCTCGTAGGTGTCCTGGGCACGTACCGGAGCGGAGCCGAGCAGGAGCAACAGAAGGACGGCGGGGAGGAGCACCTGGCACCGCCTGCGAGACATCCGGGTGGACGGGAACGAAGAGGCCCGGCAGCAGCGCCGGGCCTCGGGGCGATCCAGGGTGCCGGCCGGGGCCGGGGAGTCAGCGGCAGTCGATACAGAGCTGAATTCGCGCCGGCTCGCCGCTGCGCTGCACGACCACGACTAGTGTTACGAGCTTTTCCCAGCGGTCGCACTGGGCGCACAGCCATTCGGTCGGACGGTCCATCCGGTCCCGGCGATTGATCCGGACCGGGAGGGGTTCGGCCAGCGCCGCGCTCCCCGCAGCGGGGAGCGCAGCCGCGGCCGACCTACCATTCATCCCGGACGACCTTCTTCTTGCGCTTGCGCCGCTGTGCCGCGGCGGTCTTGATCGCGCGGGCCTCACTCGGCTTGACGTAATGCCGGCGCCGCCGCAGCTCGCCGAAGAGCCCGGACTTCTGGAGCTTCCGCTTGAACAGCTTGAGTGCGCGATCGACGCTGTCGCCATCACCCAGTGTGACTTCAACCATTGCCACCCTCCGTCATGAGCGGTGTCCCGCTCTCAAAAGGCGACGGCCGGTCCGCCACCCGGCGAGCCGGCCGCCACTGTCATCGTGCGGCAGTTGTCAGGCTACCTGACCGAGGTCAGACCTTGACGACGTTCTCGGCGGCCGGGCCCTTCTGGCCCTGCACCACGTCGAACTCAACCTTGTCGCCTTCGGCGAGGCTCTTGAAACCCTGGGCCTGGATCGCCGAATGATGGACGAAGCAATCCTTGGCGCCGCCGTCGGGGGTAATGAACCCGAAGCCCTTGGCGTCATTGAACCACTTCACCGTGCCGGTAGTACGCATCGTTCCTACTCCTTGCATGTTGGGTAATCGGAGTCCGGACATGCCGTACCGACCGACTACGTATTGTGCGTGAATTGAACCCCTCACGCGGGGCCTGCTGCCAGGGCGCGAACCTGCGCCTCGATAGAGACGGCAGCGATATGAGTGAGGGGGCCGGCACCAACGCCAGCCCCCTCTGTTCACGTCGGATATCGGGTGCGTCAACCGCCCCGATGCTGGAATCAATGTACCCGGCTGCCCCCCGAAGGGCAAGCCCGGGATCCGAACCCGGGTCGGGAGCCCACGCCGGGGACCTCCCCCCACCGCCTGCCGTCCGGGGCGCTAGATTGAAGCTCCCTCCTTCCCCGGCCCCCGCGGCCCCAGGGAGTCCCCGTGCTCATGGCATCGCTGGCCCTGCTGGTCGCATTCGACTCGAACCTGGTGCGCGACGTGGAGGTCGCCCCGGGCGAGGTCCTCCGCACGACCACCATCGGGACGGGGCCGGCGGTGGTGTTCATTCCCGGGATCTTCGGGGGCGCTTTCGGGTGGCGCCGGATCACGGCCGCGATGGCGGAGCAGGGCTATCGCTGCATCGTCATCGAGCCGCTCGGGTTCGGCTGGTCGTCGCACCCCTCCGGTGCCGACTACTCGTTCGCCGCGCAGGCGGACCGGATCGGCCAAGTGCTCGACACGCTGGGTGCCCGCGACGCGCTCATCGTCGCGCAGTCGACCGGGGCGGCGATGGCGTACCGCCTTGCCTACCGCCGACCCGATCTGGTACGCGGCCTGCTCTCGATCGACGGCGGCCCCGCGGAGGCCGCCTCCACGCCGGGGCTCCGCCACGCGCTCCGTTTCGGCGGATTCCTGACCAAGCTGTTCGTGGGACCGGGCACCATTCGCAAGAAGGTCCGGCACGACCTGATCGAGAACTCGGGGGACACGACCTGGGTGACCGACTCGGTGGTCGGCCAGTACACGGCGGGACAGGCGGCAGACGTCGACGGTGCGATCGACGCCCTCCGCAGCATGGCCCGATCGGTGGAGCCCGAGTCGCTCCACGACCGGCTGCACGAGTCGCACATGCCGATCCGCCTGCTGATCGGCACCTTCCCGCACCCCAGCTCCGTCAAGCCCGCGGAACTCGAGCTGCTCCACCGGGAACTCAGCGACTTCGCGGTGGACAGCGTGGACGGCGCCGGCCAGCATATCGAGGAGGAACGGCCGGACCTCGTGGTGGCGGCGCTCGACCGCCTGGCGGACGCCGCGCCGGCGCGAACCGTGGGCCTCTCCGCGCCGTGAGTTCGATGGCAAAGATCCTGATCGTCGACGATGACCCGAGCATGGTCGCCCTGCTCGCCGCCATCGCCCGGGGCGAGGGTTTCGAACCGGTCTCGGCCGGCGATGCGCTCCAGGGATCCAGCCTCGCGATACGGGAACAGCCGGCGCTGGTCATCACCGACATGCAGATGCCCGCCGGCGGCGGCCGGGCGCTCATGCAACGCCTGCACGCCAACGCGCGCACGCGGCACATCCCTCTGATGGTGGTCACCGGGACCGTCGACGCTTCCCACGAGGAGGAGCTCCGGCAGGCCGGAGCCTCGGGCGTGGTATTCAAGCCGGTCGACCCGGCGAAGTTCGGCGCCGCGATCCGCGCGATCCTGGGGCCCCGGCAGTCGTGACCGCCGCGGCGGCGGCCTGCTTTCGCGGCACCATCCTCGCGGCAATGCTGCTCCCGCTCACGACCCCGTCGGGCGCGCAGTCGCTCGCACCGAACGAACGGCAGCTCGCGGCGTACGTCGACGCCCACACCAAGGAGGCCGTCGACCTGCTGACGCGCCTCGTGAACATCAACAGCGGCACCCTGAACCCGGCCGGCGTT
>Ga0153915_10003503_pt1 | contig 14409 bp, 10 predicted proteins | sample Opewatmetagenome_2_FD_107003 | JGI IMG/M metagenome (GOLD analysis project Ga0153915, IMG submission 107003) | Freshwater wetland microbial communities from Ohio, USA - Open water 3 Core 3 Depth 3 metaG | ecosystem: Environmental > Aquatic > Freshwater > Wetlands | place: USA: Ohio, Lake Erie... | reverse complement strand
CTGCCATCGGTATGCGGCAGGATTTGTACTCATCCTTGTACCGTTGGCTGTACTCGGAGCAAGGTTGACGAACCGCTCAATGTGCCAGCGTTAAAAAGATTCGTTTTCGACTGGGTCCTCTCTAACGGATCCGACTATGATCTGCCGAGACCGAAAAGCGAATCTCTTCGTAGGGTGGCCATTGTAGGAAGCGGGCCAGCCGGGCTTATCTGCGCCTATGAGCTTCGACAATACGGCTATCAAACTGATATTTATGAGTCCCAGCCGGTGGCAGGTGGCATGCTGGCGGTGGGAATTCCTGATTTCAGACTTCCCAGAGGAATATTGAGACGTGAGATCCGCAAGATAGAGGAAATCGGAGTCAAGATCTATCTGAGCAGCCCGGTCGGCAAGAAAGGCTTAACGCTGCAGAAATTGCAAAAGGAATATGATGCCATATTCATTGCTGTAGGAGCTCATCAGGAAAGGAAGTTGAAAATCCCCGGTGAGAACCTACGCGGCGTGTGGGGTGGAATCGACTTTTTAAGGCGTATCAACTTGGGTGAGAAGGTTAAACTTGGCAGGAGGGTTCTTGTTATCGGCGGGGGAAATTCCGCCATTGATGCTGCCAGAACTGCGCTCAGGGTTGGTGCCGAGGAGGTACGGCTAATTTATCGCCGTACCCGTGTGGAAATGCCGGCCGATCCTGATGAGGTGCAGGAAGCCGAAAAAGAAGGTATCGTCTTCGATTTCCTCTCCACTCCGAAAACGTTCCTTGGCGAAAATTGGGTCACGGGAGTGGAATTCATTAAGATGAAGCTCGGCGCCCCAGATGAGTCGTGGCGCCCGCGACCGGTTCCAATCCCAGGCTCCGAATTCATTGTTTCGTGTGATGAGGTTATTGTAACAATCGGCCAGTCGTCTGACCTGGAATTCATAGACAAACAGGGTTTTGAGACAACATCATGGGGGAGCGTAGTTGCGGACCAGATGACTCTTGAGACCAACAGGAAAGGCATATTTGCCGGCGGCGATTGCGTCAGCGGGCCGGAAATCGTCGTAACTGCCATGGCTGCCGGCAAGAAGGCCGCGACATCGATCCACCGCTTTCTTACCAAACAGGATATGATTGCGGGGCGGGAGCATGAGGGCACATATGAGAGCCAGGTCGAGGTCGATACAGACGGTGTCCTATTCAAGAAAAGGGTGGCAATGCCCGCGATCGACCTAACAAAACGTCGAGGCTTTGATGAGGTCCACTCAGGCTATACTGAGGAATTGGCAATAATGGAGGCCGCCCGATGCCTGCACTGCGCGGACTGCTGCAATTGCAAGATCTGTTCCACAGTCTGTGAACCTAAGGCCATCGATTACGATATGAAGGATGAATTTCGCGACTTCAAGGTTGGTGCAATAATCCTCTCGACTGGATTTAAAGCGTTCGATGCCAACCGCGTATTCCGTCTTGGCTATAGGCGATACCCAAATGTCTACACCAGCCTTCAAATCGAACGGATGGTTAATTCATCGGGGCCGACTGGCGGTGAAATCAGGCTGCGTGATGGCCGGAAACCGAGAAGCGTGGGAATCGCCCATTGCGTGGGCAGCCGCGACGAACAAACGAATCCTTACTGCTCTCGTGTATGCTGCATGTATTCACTTAAGCTGGCTCACCTCTTGAAGGAACGCACAGGCGCCGAAATCTACAATTTCTACATCGATATGCGAACACCAGGCAAAGGTTATGAAAAATTCTACAAGAAGCTGATGCGGGAAAATGTGCATTTTATTCGCGGCAATGTTGCCGAGGTCACCGACTGGACAATGACAGCAGAGGAAAAGGGCAGGCTGGTCATACGCGCCGAGGATGCTAATCTGGGTGTCGTCAGGCGCATACCTGTCGATATGGTCGTCCTTTCGGTTGGTATGGAGCCTCAGAGCGATTCCGATGACGTAAGACAGAAATTCAATGTTAGCTGCAGCGACGAAGGTTGGTTTCTTGAAAGGCATCCCAAGCTTGCCCCGGTCTCAACATTTACCGATGGGATTTTTATCGCAGGGGCCTGCCAAGGGCCAAAGGATATTCCCGATACTGTCGCTCAGGCGGGGGCCGCGGCGGCCGAGGTTGTAGCCCTTATTGATAAGGGTCATGTGGATCTCGAACCCAATAGCGCATATATCATGGATGAGCTCTGTTCGGGATGCAAGACGTGCATTCCACTCTGCCCGTTCAAGGCATTAAGCTTTAATACCGAAAAGGGAATTTCCGCCCTTAACGAGGCTCTTTGCAAGGGATGCGGAACCTGCGTTGCTTCTTGTCCATCGGGAGCGTTACAACAGAATCTATTCAACGATGAACAGATATATGAGGAGATCAAGGGAGTGTTAAGCTATGTCTGAAAACAAATCGCAAGCCAGACCCTTTGAGCCCCGTGTAGTCGCCTTTTTCTGTAACTGGTGCACATATACAGCCGCCGATCTGGCGGGCACGTCGCGGATCATATACAGCCCCAATGCCAGAATTGTCAGGCTGATGTGCTCCGGCCGCCTGGATCCACAGTTTGTATGTGCCTCATTTCGCATGGGCGCCGACGGCGTCCTTATTGGAGGATGCCACCCGGGGGACTGTCATTATCAGGAAGGTAATTACAAGGCTCTTCGTCGTTACATATTGCTCAGGCGGCTCCTCGAAGAAATGGGTATAGAAAAGGAGCGTATCAGGCTTGAATGGATCTCAGCCTCCGAAGGTGAGAAAGTGAAGAAGGTAATGGATGAAATGATCGCCAGCCTGCGCAAGTTGGGACCATTAAACTTGAATGACGATATGGTCGCTGAACTGGAAAAGTCTTCAAAGAACGCAATAGAGGACCTTCAGGCGGAATTTCAGGGAGGAGTCAGATGAGCAAGCCCAAAGTCGGATTCTATTGGTGTGCATCATGCGGGGGCTGTGAGGAAGCGATAGTCGATCTTGCCGAGGATATCCTGGCGGTCGTGGATGCGGTTGACATTTCCTTCTGGCCGGTCGCTCTCGATTTCAAACGAGAAGACGTGGAAAAAATGAAAGATGGCGAGATGGCTGTGGGTTTTGTTAATGGCGCCATTCGAACATCGGAGCAATGCGAAATGGCGACGCTGATGCGAGAAAAATCAGGAGTTCTAATCGCATTCGGCAGTTGCTCACATCTGGGGGGAATTCCGGGTCTGGCCAATCTTCATGATAGGAAAACGATATTCGACAAGGTTTACTTTAATTCGCCAAGCGTGGCCAATAAGGAAAAAACGACGCCGCAGCCGGCGGTGCATAAGGACGATCACGATCTTGAGCTTCCTATTTTCTGGGATACCGTAAAATCGCTGAGCCAGGTGGTTGAGGTTGACTATTTTCTTCCGGGTTGTGCCCCGCCGGTGGGCCTCATCAAGAACGCTCTAAAGGCCATTCTAGACGGTAAACTGCCCGAAAAGGGCTCGGTTCTGGCCCCGGATATTGCGCTCTGTAATACATGCCCTCGAAAGGACACTAAACCGGAAAACCTACTTCTGAAGGAATTCAAAAGGCCTCACTGGGCCGTTATTGATTCCACAAACTGTCTTCTGGCGCAGGGAATTCTCTGTATGGGAGCCTCGACCCGTTCCGGATGCGAGGCGGCCTGCATAACCGCCAACATGCCATGTACCGGCTGTCTCGGCCCCACCGGGAAAATCAAGGATTACGGCGCCAAGGCCCTCTCGGCCATAGCCTCGATGGTGGATTCGACGGAAGCTGATGAAATCACATCGAGGCTTGACCAGATTGCTGATCCAGTTGGCACTTTCTATCGCTATAGCCTGCCGTCATCCTTATTGCATCGACGGAAATCCAGTTTATCCAGGGGAGGTGGATCTGAATGAAGCGCAAAATTACCATTGATCCAATCACAAGGCTCGAGGGGCATGGAAAGATAGATATTATCCTAGATGAGCAGGGGAACGTGGAGCACGCCTATTTCCAAGTGCCGGAACTCCGCGGCTTTGAAAAATTCGCCGAAGGCCGACAGGCGGAGGATATGCCTCAGATAACGTCAAGAATATGTGGCGTTTGCCCCACAGCGCATCATATGGCCTCGACAAAAACGCTTGACGATCTTTACAAGGTCGAACCGCCGATGGCGGCTAAGAAGATCAGGGAACTCATATATAGCATTTTCTTTGTCGAGGACCATGCACTTCATTTCTTCTTCCTTGGCGGACCCGATTTTATAGTCGGTCCCACTGCGCCGAAGGGACAGCGTAACATTCTCGGTGTGATTGGCAAGGTCGGGCTCGAAATCGGAAAGGAAGTAATCGCCGTCCGAAAGCAGTTGCGGGAATTGATTTCTCTTGTCGCCGGCAAGGTTATCCATCCGGTGTTCGGCCTGCCCGGAGGAATTTCCAAAGGGATCACTGAGAAGGACCAGGAGAGATTTACCGCGGCCTCGAAAAAGGCGGTGGAATTTGGAAAATTCTCTTTGAAGATTTTTAATGACGTCGTCTTGAAAAACAAGCAATACGTCGATTGGATTTTATCGGATACTTACACGCATAAGACCTATTATATGGGGCTTGTAGACCATAACAACAAGGTCAATTTCTATGATGGTCATTTGCGCGTGGTCGGGCCGAATGGTAAGGAATTCACCAAATTTCCATCAGGTGACTATTTGAAACATGTCGCCGAGCACGTTGAACCGTGGAGCTACATCAAGTTTTGTTACCTCAAGGATATTGGATGGAAGGGATTTACGGAAGGTGAGTCCAGCGGGGTCTATGCCGTGGCGCCGCTGGCCAGGCTCAATGCCGCTGATGGAATGGCTACTCCTGCAGCCCAGGAGGCTTATGAACAATTTTTCGATACACTCGGGGGCAAACCGGTGCATCATACGCTGGCCAACCATTGGGCACGCCTGATCGAACTCCTATATGCAGCAGAGAGAATGCAGGAGCTGTCAAATGACCCGGACATAATAGATCCTAATATACGAAAAATCCCTGATAACGCACCAAAGGAAGGCGTGGGGGTCGTTGAAGCTCCTCGCGGGACCCTGATTCATCATTACAAGACCAACGAGCGCGGCCTGATTACAATGGCCAATTTGATTGTGGCAACGCAAAATAACGCCGCCCGCATCGCCATGTCTGTCGATAAGGCGGCTCGGGGTGTGATACAAAACGGACGCGTTGATGATGGAATTCTCAATCTAGTTGAAATGGCATTCCGGGCATACGATCCTTGCCACGGGTGCGCCACCCACGCTCTTCCGGGCCAGATGCCGTTGGTCGTTAGGTTACTTGGGCGGGACGGATCATTGGTTGGCGAAGTTAAAAGAGGTTGAACATTGCTAACAATTGTCATGGGTTGGGGAACGAGCTACTATAAGATGATTCGATAGGCACCCTAAACGCGCGGCGCATTCAGTCTAAATTAAACGGGGTATGTTTCAATTCAGATGAAAGTGGACAGATTAGGGGTTTGAGTTAAGAGATGGTTTTGGTTAGCTTTCGAGGTGGAAAGGAGAATTTTGAATTACGCGGCTCGGTTCTTTGAACAGGATAGCTCCCTATAGAATTTTCAAAGGCAAATTTACGGCTGGACAAACACTGTCTTCAATTGTATGAAGTATCACAGTTCATTTCAACAGATTGAAGTCAGTGAATTATTATGGCAATAGATCGAGGGAGTCCGCATGAAACGTTTTGCATATGAGAATCTAAAATTACAGCGATAGGATTTTAGGGGAGGAAACATGAAAAGACTAACATTCGCTGCAACGCTATTTCTGGTTGTCTGTTTGACGTCAGATGAATTTGGACAGATGGAGGGCTTGAGTTAAGTGACGGCATTTGCTGCTTTTAGTATCCCCGCGTCAACAATACGACAACACTCATTGCGATATCCATGGTGTTGCCCAATTAAAATGCAGAATAATTACTGCCTTAAAGAACAAGCGAACCACAAGCGCAGCGGCCGCAGGTTATTTTTATTGGTTCCCTTATACTCTTCGAATAAATGTTCCAGATTTCTCAGAGATAGGCTCGAAATCCCGCACGATTTTGTAGCATATACGTAGCAGCCCCTGTAAGTCGTTGGTATAGAATGAACTATTCGGGTTCAAATCCCAGTCTCTCCGCTGTAACTTATTAAATTACAATCAGTTATCCCGTCCAATAACCATGTTATCAACGGAGAGACTTTATCTCTAATCAAGATCATCCATTCAACTCATGAATTCGATCTGGTCGCGACCCTGATCGCTGAAGAACGATTCGCAATGGATTTTTCCGAAAAAAAATCTCGCATGACATGGAACTGAAAATTATATTCAATCGTTCAATTGAATAGTTAAGGAGGCCTGTTTGGCAAAACCGAGAGAAACCAAAGACAGGATCTTCGAACAGTTCGCCCGCATCGGGCACACTATGGCCAGTCCCAAGCGACTTGAACTTCTTGACCTGTTGTGCCAGGCCGAAAAATCTGTCGAGACATTGGCAAACGGGGCCGCTTTGAGCGTGGCGAACGCTTCGAGGCACCTTCAGATTTTGCGGGCGGCTCGCCTGGTGGAGACGCGTAAAGACGGGCTGCGAGTTTACTACCGTTTGGCTGACGATGAAGTCTGTCGTTTTTTCGAAAACCTCCGCAAACTGGCGGCTTCCAGGTTGGCCGAAATCGACCTCATCGTTCGAGACTATTTTGACGATCCCAAAAGGCTTGAACCGGTGGATAAAAGAAAACTGCTCAAACGGGCCAAAGCCGGAGAGGTTATCATCCTGGACGTCCGGCCGCGTGACGAATACCTGGCTGGCCATATCCCTTTCGCCCGCTCGGTTCCCCTTCACGAACTGAAAAAATCAATCGCCCAATTACCTGAAGATAGAGAGATCGTAGCTTACTGCCGCGGGCCCTACTGCGTCCTGGCACAGGAGGCGGTGAAAATCATGAGGGCTAAAGGCTTTAAGGTCTATCGGCTTGAAGACGGCGTTACCGAATGGCAAGAATCAGGTTTGCCTGTAGAGAAGTGATTACCGCACCAAGTAACCATATTAAAGGAGGACTGTAATGAAATCGAGAATCGGGCGTTTTTCGCTTGCGGGAATTCTCGTGGTGTCAGTTGCCGTCGGCGTTGCCGCTTATCCGCCCGCCGTTGGCATTTTAGGGAAATCGCCGAATTGCCTTTCCTGTCATGTAAATAACGGCAGCTGGGTTGATGGACCCGATCTTGTCATTGACATTGTCGACAAGGACAAGCAAACCTCGCTGAAACAGAAAGACGGATCTTTCCTGCTTTCTGCCAGACGAGGTCAGGCGATCACAGTTCTTACTATAATCGGTTATAGGACATCTGACCCGGATCAAATACCTTATCGGAACGCCTGGTTGTACACGGACCCCAAACAAATCGAATCACCATCATTATCAAAATTCCCGCCCGGCTGGGAATCGAACCTGCCGATGGCCTGTAGGTTAGTCGGCGATAAATCGGAGTCTTATCCCGACGCCCATGTCACTGTCCTGCCGATGACGATTCGCCCAGATGATTCCGCGGCCGATGGATCAGTTACCTTGCAGATAATGCTAACCAAGGGCGAATCCGTCAAAGGAAAGCCCAAAGAAGGGATGCAGGGGAGCTATTTCGAGCGCATTCTTCATCTGAAGGTCGTGTGGAATAGACCATAAAAAGGAGATAACTGATGCGAACTTATTGGACAATTCTCTTGGCAGTTGTATTGGGCTTAATCTCTCCCGTCCCGACACGGGCGGAAGATGGCAACACCGGGAGCTCTCAAGATAACACGGTTTCAAAAGCGCCGGCTTTCGAACTCCGCGGTCTGGATGGGAAAATCTACAGACTCACAGATTATCGAGACTCCAAGCCTCTGATAGTTTGGTTTACCAACCTTTGCGGAGGCTGCCAGGCGAACATTCCGCATTTGGACTCGGTGTACAAGGCGGACATCAAACCACAGGCAGAGTTGTTGGCCATCAGTCTTCTTGGTACCGACAAAGAAACGGTCTCGAAAATCTTTAAAAAGCTTAAATTTGAGTTTCCTATTCTACTTGACACGAAAGGAAAAACTTGCGAGGATTATGTCGGCCAATATGTAGAGGCCTCTTGCCCGCTGGCGAATCTTTTCGTGATAGACCGACAGGGTATTATCAGGTACGAAACACACTATCCCGGTTATGAGGAAGCGGAGGCGCTTTCGGCAATTAAGTCCGCGATTGAGCAGCAAAGCAGTGAATCGAACACAAGGAAAGGAGAGCATTAGGCGAAATACCTGATAATCTTGAATGATGCTCCATACGGCACCGAAAGGTCTTACAACGGTTTGAGGCTGGCCATTTCCCTGGCCAAGCAAGCGGATGTCGAATTGCGCGTATTTCTCATGGCCGACGCGGCCGCATGCGCAAAAGCAGGCCAAGTTACCCCCAACGGCTATTACAATATCGAACGGATGTTGAAATCGTTGGCGAGAAAAAATGTCGCCCTTGGTGCGTGCGGCTCTTGCATGGACGCCCGGGGTTAAGGCCTGAAGACCTGATTCAGGGTGCTCATAAGAGCTCAATGGAGGAGTTGACCGAATGGACGGTTTGGGCCGACAAAGTAATCGTTTTCTGAGATTCGATAAAACGCCTTAAGAGGAAAAATGAAACCCAAGAAGATAGTGATAATCGGGGCCGGGATCGGCGGCCTGGTGGTGGCCAATAGGCTTCGGAAGTTGCTCCCTGGCGAACACAAAATCTCCATCATCGACCGGACGTCGATTCATTCTTTCCCCCCTTCGTTTTTATGGGTGATGGTCGGTATGCGTACTTTGGAGCAGATAACCAGGCCGATAACTGATCTTTTGAAACCGAATATCGAATTCGTCCAGGCTTCCGTCCAAAGCATCGATTTCTTGAAAAGAGCTGTCGAGACCGAGAGGGCCGCGATACCTTTCGATTATCTGATCATCGCCTCAGGGGCAGAACCAGCTTTTGATTCAATTCCGGGAATTGATGATAGCGTGGAGACATTCTTTACGGCAGAAGGATCGAAGAGGCTATTCGATTCCCTGCGGAATTTTAGCGGCGGCAAGATAGCTTTGGCATGGCTGACCCCATACAAATGCCCCGGCGCGCCGCATGAAGGCGCTATGCTCATCACAGATTTCCTTCGTCGGAAACGGAGACTTGAGAATTTCGAGGTCCATCTTTTTACCCCCGAATCTCAGCCCCTGCCGGTGGCCGGGCCAAAGATGGGGACGATGGTCAGCGAGGTTTTGGAATCACGCGGAATTGTCTACCATCCATTACACAAACTTATATCCGTTGATCCTGCGAGCAAGACATTGAAATTCGAGGGGAATACCGATTTCTGCTACGACATGCTGGTGCTTATTCCGCCGCACCGCAGCGCCCGCTTCGTGCAGGAGTCCGAACTGGCGAATACCGGGGGATGGATCCCAGTCGACAGAAACACGCTGGCCACGCCTAAAGAAAATGTTTATGCAATCGGAGATGTCACTGCCATACCCATGCCGGGCCGCTGGAAGCCCGATGTCGCGCTCTTGCTGCCGAAAGCCGGGGTCTTCGCCCATTCTCAGGCGCTCACAGTGGCCGAACGAATAGCAGACGCAATCAACGGTAGGAAAGCCGATGCTCAATTCTGTGGCGACGGGTTTTGCATGTTAGAGGCCGGAGAGGATGTCGCCGGATTTGCATACGGCAACTTTTTCGCAGAGCCATCGCCTGATATTCGATTAAAGAGAATCGGTCACAGCTGGCATCTTGGCAAAGTTCTCTTCGAAAAATGGTGGCTGGCGCAGTATCGGGCCCGCCGCAGTTTACTTCGTGCTGGCATTGTCGCAGGGGGCAAAATGATGGGCATACCTGTAAAATTATGAGAAAGAGGAATAGCTTTTTACTTCAAATTGATAATCGTCTTCTGTTTTCTGCCGCTTTCTAACCGCGAAGTCCCTTGAACTGCCGCCAACTTGATTGAACTTCGGCCAACTTCAGCGAAGTTAAAACTTTGAATTTCATCGAATTCGGACTATTTTCTTGTCATGTAAGCTGTTGCGGGAAATGGGCTTATTCGAATCCCAGTCTCTCCGTCTTGTTATTCCCGGGCTGTTCTGCAATATATTCCGGCCTAAATAAGCTTCTAATGCAGACATGGGAATTCTCGCCCACGCTCCGCATTCAGCGGTCATTCCATCGTCCCAAAATCAATTGACAAGAGAGTACTTGCCTCACTTATTCTCAATGATGAAAACCGATTCGTTCCCTTCGTCGCAAGATCAATTTCAAGGAATTATACGGAGACACATATGAAAATGATGAGATTCGCTGCCGTCATTGTCATTCTCTTTTTCCTCACGTTGCCGATGGAATGCGGCAAGAGCAAGAAAGAAGTCAAGAACGCGCGAATCAAAGGACAACCCGCCGGGCGAATGAAAATCGGCGTCTCCCTGCTGACCAGAACGCATCCGTTTTACCAGGATCTGGAAGCGGGCATGAAGGATGCGGCGGACAGGTCCGGATACAGGCTGCTCGTGACCTCCGGCGAATTTGACGTTGCCAGGCAGAAAGACCAGGTTCAGGATTTCATCGTCCGCAAGGTTGATGCCATGATAATATCCCCGTGCGATTCCAAATCGATCGGAACGGCGATTAAGGCCGCCAATGACGCCGGTATCCCAGTATTTACGGCAGACATCGCCTGTCTTGCCGAGGGTGTCAAGATTGTCTCGCACGTGGCCTCGGACAACGTGGCTGGCGGCCGTCTGGGCGCCCAGGCGATAATCAAGGCCTTAAACGGGGCGGGGAAGGTAGCTATAATCGATCATCCGGAAGTGGAGTCGGTCATTCAACGCGTCAAGGGTTTTGAAGATGAATTATCTAATTGGACAGGAATTCAAATCGTGGCCAAACTATCCGGACATGGTGTCAAGGATCATGCTTTCCGTACCGCCGAAGATATCCATCAGTCGCATCCGGATCTTGACGCCTTTTTCGGGATCAACGACGATTCCGCGCTGGGCGCGCTGGCGGCCGTGGAAAAAGCAGGGAAAACGGGCAGAGTCAAGATTGTCGGATTTGACGCGGTCCCCGAGGCCAGGGAGGCGATCAAGGCAGGGAAGATTTACGCCGACGTCATCCAGAAACCGCGGGATATAGGCCGCACCGCGGTCGAGACCATCGAAACTTACGTTACAGGAGCGAGTGTGCCGCCGGTGATCTTGATTCCCTGCGGATTGTTCACTCAGGAGGACGCGCGTTAGAGGTAATCTGAGATTCATTGCGCAGGACCTCCGGATCTGAATGGTGCGATATGAGCTCCACGGTACTCTCGATGTCCGGAATTCGAAAGGCGTTTCCCGGAGTACAGGCGATTAAGTCCTGTTCGCTGGAGGTCTGCGACGGGGAAATTCATGCCCTGGTCGGGGAAAACGGAGCCGGCAAAAGCACCCTGATCAAGATTCTCACGGGGGCCTATCTCGCCGATGCCGGCGAGATAAACGTATTTGGCGAGAAACGAATCTTCGGCTCCCCGATTGAAGCCCGAAGAGCGGGAATCGCCGCTATCTACCAGGAATTTTCTCTCATTCCCGAATTAACCGTGCATGCAAGCCTCTTCCTTGGACGAGAACAAACAAGGAAGGGATTCATAGACTCGAAAACCGAAAAAAGGATGGCGATTTCCCTTTTCGAAAGGATGGGGGTGGATATCGATCCCGAATCCCGCGTGAGTCAGTTGAGCACCGCCCATCAGCAGATGGTTGAAATCGCCCGGGCTCTTCTGGCTGAATCGAGAATCCTGGTCATGGATGAACCCACCGCCGCCCTCACCCCGCACGAGGTGGAAATCCTCTTCGGAATTCTTCGGGAGCTTAAGGATCGAGGAATAGGGATATTATTTGTCACTCATCGCATTGATGAGGTTTTCGCGATTACAGACCGGGTCACGGTTATGCGTGACGGGAATTCCATCGGCACCTGGAAGACCCCGGAGCTGACACGAAACCAGCTCATTGCGTATATGGTGGGACGATCGATTGAAGACGAGTATCCGATGACGCATCGCAACGCCGGGGAGACCTGCTTTGAGGTGCGGGAATTGCGCGGCAAGAGAGTTAGAGATATCTCCTTCGCAGTAAGCCGAGGGGAGATTCTGGGCTTTGCCGGATTGCTGGGCGCCGGGCGAACAGATGTGGCAAGGCTCATCTACGGAGCCGATCGAAAAGAAAGCGGACAAATCTTAATCAATGGTAAAGTGATAGAAATCAATTCCCCTCGCGATGCCATCAGGAACGGCATCTGCCTTCTTACCGAAGACCGCAAATTGCAGGGCCTTATTCTCAAGGCCACTGCGAAAGAGAATTTCGGATTGCCGAGCCTTAAGACATGGTCACGCTGGGGATTTATCGATCAGGCCGAGGAGGAATCCAGATTCCTCGATAGGGTCAGGAGATTGAACATACGTGTGGCCGGTCCGGACCAGCGGACCGAAGATCTTTCGGGCGGGAACCAGCAGAAGCTTCTGGTGGCCCGCTGGCTGGAGACCAATTTTCAGATTATAATTTTCGATGAGCCTACGCGCGGCATCGACGTGGGAGCGAAATATGAAATGTATCTGCTGATAAATGACCTCGCCGGATCCGGCAAGGCCATCGTACTCATATCGTCTGATCTTCCCGAGATTCTGGGAATCAGCGACAGAATCCTGGTCATGAAGGAAGGATGTATTACAGGGGAAGTGAAGAATCCATTGTCGGCAACGCAGGAAGAAATAATGACTCTGGCGACCTAGCGGGCGGGCGGAGATTCAGGCAGGTTAACGGCAAATATGAAAACAGTGTCCAGAGAGAGAACGACCAGATTTCTCAATGATTATGGGATGCTGTTGATCCTGCTTCTGCTTTGCATCTTGTTCTCGGCGCTTACACTTCGAGATCAGTATCCAACCGGGGCTGCCGCCGCCGACGAACTTGCCGCGGAGATTATTAAGACCCAATCCGCTGATCGCAGAATTCTCATAGCGGACAGAGACACCGATGAGGATAGCCTGTTTGCTTTCTCGCTTCGGGTTAGGCTTGTCGAGCGGGGCTATCACTCAATCGAAATCATGTCCGGCGATCCTTCGACTATTCGAAATCAGCTGCTTCTCGCGGCCGAATCGTCCGAGAAAGTGGGCCTTATCGCTTCGACCCGCTCCTTCGCGGCGATTCTGCAGTCGGTCAACGCGCAAATCCCGAACCTCGCCGGAGTCCAAGTGGTCAGTCCGTCTTCGTATCGCTGGCCCACCTTCCTTCTTCTGGATAACCTGCGCAATGTGGCCAATCAGATTGCCGTGATTGCCATTATCGCCATCGGCATGACGATGGTGATTATCACCGCCGGCATAGATCTTTCCGTGGGCAGTCTTGTCGCCCTTTCTGCGGTGGTTACAGCGTGGCTGGTGGGGTTGCTGGGAGGAGAAAATGCGTCAACCTGGGCGATGATAAGCGCCGGCTTTGGCGGAATCATCGTATGCGGCGCTATCGGGGCGTTCAGCGGCCTGATGATCACCCGCTTTCGGATTCCACCGTTCATCGCCACGCTGGCGATGATGCAGGTGGCCGCCGGACTGGCCTATGTCATGTCTCAAGGCAAACCGATCTATCATCTTCCCGAGAGCTTCGTCCTCCTGGGACGAGGGGTGGAGCCTCTTTTCAAAATCCCTTACGCCGTTATCCTGATGATTCTTCTTTACATCGCCGCGCACATCCTCATGAGCCGCACAACTACCGGACGATATATCTATGCTGTCGGCGGAAACATGGAGGCCGCCCGACTGGCAGGGATAAGGGTGCGGCTAATCCTGTTTTTTGTCTATGCTCTTTGCGGGATTCTGGCGGGCCTGAGCGGAGTGGTAATGGCTTCCCAGCTGAAAAGCGGAGCTCCGACATACGGGCTGACGTATGAGCTTTACGTTATCGCGGCTGTCGTCGTAGGAGGAACCAGCCTGAGCGGCGGGGAAGGCAGAATATTCGGCACGCTGATCGGCGCGCTCATAATCAGCGTGATTCAGAACGGGATGAATCTGACCAACGTCGAAAGCTATACCCAGAAGATCGTCCTGGGTCTTGTGATTCTGGCCGCGGTACTCCTGGATAGGTTGAAGCAACGAGGGCTCCAGGGAAGAGGCGCTTAGTGAAGCATGGTATGATCATGGAATTGGCGAATCTACATATAACAAGGAAAGGTATATGCGCAATTTTCTAACTCTTTTTCTGATTTACTTGACAGGATGCTTGACGTCGGCGGCCGCCCAAGTTCCCGCGGACTCGATGGCCGGGGTCAAGCGCAATTTATATGTTGTAGGCGTTTCGCACCTGGATACCCAGTGGCGCTGGTCGATTCAGAATACGATTAATGAATATATTCCGGCCACT
>Ga0153915_10003502_pt1 | contig 14410 bp, 8 predicted proteins | sample Opewatmetagenome_2_FD_107003 | JGI IMG/M metagenome (GOLD analysis project Ga0153915, IMG submission 107003) | Freshwater wetland microbial communities from Ohio, USA - Open water 3 Core 3 Depth 3 metaG | ecosystem: Environmental > Aquatic > Freshwater > Wetlands | place: USA: Ohio, Lake Erie... | reverse complement strand
TAAGTCGTAACAAGGCACGGGTAGCGGAAGCTGTTCGTGGAATTATTCAACTTGAAAATCGTTTTGATTTTTTAATCAAAACTAAAAGGCGATATTATGTGTCTTAATTGAGCACATAAGGGACAATAATTTTAGTCCTAAAATAAATTTGACTGATTGGAAAGACATCTAGAACGGAACATAAGAAAGAATATTCTAAAATTTTTTTAGGGGTTGTATCTTTTCATTAGGAGGGTTTAACCGCTGAAAAAATTTGTGATTTACTATTAAATAAAAATCAAAAACAAAAAACCTCAGATGTATCTGAAGTTTTTTGTTTTTGTGTGCTTGAGCCAGCGGGTGCTAAACTCCAACATACAATTGCGATGTGAGTGCAGCCGCTGGCTTAAACACACAACGACTGCATAGTTTTTATTATATCTAATTCTCTTCAAAAATACAAAAACCCCGACTTTAGTCGGGGTTTTTGTTCGCAATTGTTGTTAGAACAATAATAATTTCTAACTATTAGAATTCTTAACTCACTTTAGGTAGTATATCAGAAGTGATTATTATTGTCAAGAGTAGATAATTATGGTATAGTATTTTTGATTTTATATTTGGATAGATACGCCTTGACGCAAGGAAAGGTGAGGAAAGTCTGGGCACATACCAATCTTGTCTGCCGAAGGCATTTACAAGATTGAGTATTCTGAGAGAATGAAGTATTCTTCGTTTAACTCAGGATTCTCAATTTTGTGACACCTTCGGTGGGCAAAATTGGAAGCGTAGTGGGTAATACCCATCATCTCGTTTTGAGAGATTGAGTTGCGAACAGTGACGAACCGATTTAGTTCGGGTGAAACGGCTAAATACTTACGTGTGTGCAAGATCGTATTCTCTTTTTTTAAAGAGTTTGAATCGCTTGAGCCTGATAGTAATTGATGGCCTAGATAAATTTCTATCATCCTAATGATTTATCAGAAGGAAACAGAACCCGGCTTATAAAATATAAAATCAAAATATGAAAAACACCTTGTCCAAAGCAGGGTGTTTTTCATATTTATTTCATGCATTTATCCCCATACTAAAATTTACCTTTAACTTTTTGCAATTAAATATTTTTTATTTTTTCTTATAATTATTTGTTAAAAAATAATTTCTGTTTTTATTTTTGAAATTTTATTTAAAAAAATTTTTCTTTCCAAAAATATTTTTTAAAAAGTTATCCACACTTTTTTACAAAAAGTATTGCAGTTATTTTTTATATGTAAGATAATATAGTTGTGAGTGTGATAAATTTTTTACAAAATATTTTTTAAAAATTTTTTGTAAGGTCGTGAATCACACACATCTTTAAAAATAATTTTTTTAAAAAAAATTTATGGCAGCAAAAAAGAAAGCAAAAAAGAAAGTAGCTAAAAAAGTAGCTAAAAAGGCTAAAAAAGGAAAGAAATAATCTTTCCCACTCACAAGAAAATCCCTTCTCTATCGGGGATTTTCTTTTTATGTTAGAATAGGAAAATATATGGGTCCCGTTAGAAATTACGGTCATTAAACGGGATTGTAATTATAATTAATTTAGCAGAAATAAAATACCTGCTTCTAACGGGATGGGAATATTAAAGAAAATAATAGGCGATGAGAGTAGTAGACTTATAAAGAAATGGGCTCCTCTTGTTAATAAAATAAACAATTTAGAATCCCAGATGCAGAAATTAGAGGAAAGTGATTTTAAATTAAAAACTGAAGAATTTAAGAAGAGATTAGAGAAAGGGGAAACTCTAGATGATTTATTACCTGAAGCTTTTGCTTTAGTTCGTGAAGTTTCTTCTCGTTTAAGAAATGAAAGGCATTATGATGTTCAGCTTATTGGTGGTATTGCTCTACATAAAGGTGATGTTGTAGAAATGAGAACAGGAGAAGGTAAAACTTTAGTTGCAACCCTACCTGCTTATTTAAATTCTTTAACAAATAAAGGAGTACATATTGTAACTGTTAATGATTATCTTTCACGACGTGATGCAGTATGGATGGGTCCAATCTTTGCAGAACTTGGGATTTCAGTTTCAGTTGTAAATTCTCAAAACATGTCTTATATCTATGACCCAAGTCATAAGAAAGAAGAGAATAAATTAGGAGAAGATATTGAGAATAAAAAAGACGAAAGCGAACTTGGGTCTTTTAAAGTCCTCTATGAATTTTTAAGACCATGTACCAGGAAAGAAGCTTATGCTTGTGACATAACTTATGGAACGAACAATGAATTTGGTTTTGATTATTTAAGAGATAATTTAGCTCGTAATATAGATGATGTTGTCCAAAGAGGACATAACTATGCTATTGTAGATGAGGTTGACTCTATTTTAATAGATGAATCTCGTACCCCACTTATTATTTCTTCTCAAGCAGAAGAAAGTGAAAGTTTATATTATACCTTTGCTGATATTGCCAAAAAGTTAAAACCAGAAGAAGACTATACTGTTGATGAAAAACTTCGGGCAATATCTTTAACGGACCATGGTATAACCTTAGCTGAAAGTCTACTCGGAATTTCTGATATTTATACTGAAAAAGGCATAAAATATGTTCATCATTTAGAAACAGCAGTCAAAGCTCGTGCTTTATATGAAAATGATAAAGATTATGTTGTGAAGGATGGAGAGGTTATCATTGTAGATACTTTTACTGGTCGTTTACAGCCAGGTAGACGTTGGAGTGAAGGTCTTCATCAAGCAATAGAAGCTAAAGAAGGAGTTAAAATTGAAAAGGAGACAATTGCAGTTGCCTCAATAACTTTTCAAAATTATTTCAGATTTTATGGTAAGCTTTCTGGAATGACAGGTACGGCTGAAACTTCTAAAGAAGAGTTTTTAAAAGTTTATGGGTTAGATGTTGTTGTTATCCCTACGAATAGATCAATCCAGAGAAAAGATTATAATGATTTAATTTATCAAACTGAGAAAAGTAAATTTGAAGCGGTAGTTAAGAAAGTTAAAGATATTAATTCTACAGGACAGCCAGTACTTATTGGTACAGCCTCTATTGAAAAGAACGAATTATTATCGGCTTATTTAACTCAAGCAGGAATTGCTCATACGATTCTTAATGCGAAGAATCATGAACGTGAAGGTGAGATTATTGCTAACGCAGGTAGGTTAGGAGCTGTAACTGTTGCAACTAACATGGCGGGACGTGGAGTTGATATTAAACTTGGAGGTGTTCCATTTGAGCAAGATAAATATGAAGAAGTTAAAAAATTAAATGGGTTGTTTGTTATTGGGACAGAGCGTCATGAGGCTCGTCGTATTGATAATCAACTTCGTGGTCGTTCTGGACGTCAGGGGGACCCTGGCTCTACACAATTTTATGTTTCTCTTGAGGATGATTTAATGCGTATCTTTGGTTCTGATCGCATAAAGGGAATGATGACGAAGCTTGGAGTTCCTGAAGACCAGCCAATCAATAATAGATTTATTAGTAATACTTTAGAAAATGCTCAAGCTAAAATTGAGGGATTTCATTTTGATTCTAGGAAACATACTCTTGAATATGATAATGTGATGAATCATCAACGTAACACTGTCTATGACCGTCGCCGAATAATGCTTGCTGGTAACTATGATCAATTACAAAAATTTATTGATTCGTTAATTGAAAGCTATCCTCAATTAGAAGAAATTATTAAACAAAAAAAATCTGCTCTTGGGGATACTCTTTTCTTTGAAACAGTAAGACGTATTGCTTTATATGTAACGGATGCACTATGGGTAGAACATTTAGATACGATGGAACGAGCTAGATTATCAGTTAATTTACGTGCTTATGGGCAAAGAGAGCCACTAGTTGAGTATAAGAAAGAAGGATTACGTTTATTTAGAGAAATGGAAAATAATTTCAAAGAGAAAGTTTACTCACTTATAAGTACAATTAATACTGATATGAAAGAAGAAAGAGAAACAGAAGCTGTTGAATCTAAGCCAGAACTTATATTAAGTACTTCTGGAGGAGAAGGAGGTAGTGGAACAATAAGAAAATCTGAGAAAAAAGTTGGGAGAAATGACCCTTGTCCTTGTGGAAGTGGTAAAAAATATAAACATTGCTGTGGTTTAAATAAGTAAATAATTACTTATTGTCCAGATAAATCAAAATTTATTTTAGAAATATTTTAAATAAATCAAGAGAATATTGTTATAAAATAACAGTATTTTTTTGATAAAATATGAATTTGTCAAATTTTAATAAAAGTCATTATTTTAGGACGTTATTTAACAATAAAAATACTATCTATGTCAATAGCGAAAGAGCAAAATATCCTTATACTATAAGGATATTTTGCTCTTGACGAAGGTGTAAAATGTGCTATAACTATTGACTTTTGTTATCCTTTATGCTACTATCTTAGGAGTTCCAAATATATTATTTTATGATTTTTTAATAATAATATATAAGGAACTTTTTCATTTGCGGCATTATTCTATCATTAAAGTGTTTCAAATGAGAACCTCAGTGAGGCGTTTGGCGTTACGTAAGCGTCAATTATGAATAAAATAAATATAGTGCGTAAAATGCAGTCAGTGATAGCTATACCAGTACTTGCTATAGCTATCCCGATTACAGGGATTTCAACAATATCTTCTCTGACTGTATCTGATAATATTCTTTCGGAGGAAAATTCTGTGATAATAACGCAAGAAGAAGTAAACCAAAAAGAAAAAGCAGAAGCCATTGATAATTTTTTTGCTAAATATGATGCTCCACTTGAAGGTTATGGAATGAAGTTCGTAGTTGAAGCAGAAAAGAATAATCTTGATTGGCGGTTACTACCAGCCATTGCAATGCGTGAAAGTACCGGAGGTAAAAATGCATGTAAAAATGCAGATAATAGTGTCTTTGGTTATGGATCATGTAAGATTAGTTTTGATTCTATAGACGAATCTATAGAAGTTGTAGCAGCAAGTCTTGGGGGGAATAACCCCAATACAGCTTGTCATTATAGTGATAAAACAACTCTAGAGATTCTTAAGAGTTATAATTCTGTTATTCCAAACTACTATAAGCAAGTAGCAAAAATCATGGAAATGATTCAAGATGATGGAGAACAAATAGTTTAATACTTATTACTAAAAACCTCAGCTTATTAAGCTGAGGTTTTTAGTAACTATATTTTTTTCATTGTATCTATTGTCAAACTTTTTTCACCGTTTCTCTCTGTTACTTTGCCTTTTAAAGCTATAATATTATCGTTAATCAATATATCTTTAATTGTTTCAAAAAGTCTTCCAAAAACAACAGCCTCAATATTATCATTAAAATCAGAGATTTTAATGAAAGCCATACGGGTGTTATTTTTTGTTGTGACAACTCTTACATCGTCTATAACAGCCGCAACTGTTATTTGTATTCCAGGTTTTATTTCCTCTTTTATTTTTTTAATAACAGTAGAGAACTTAGCAATTTTTTCTTTATACTCATCAAGAGGATGCCCAGAAATATAGAGGCCAAGTAGTTCTTTCTCCCAAGGTAATTTTTCTTTTAGGGTTGCTTCGTTTTGAGGATCTAAAGAAAGTTTTACAGTAATTCCACCAATTAAACCAAATAATGAATTCTGGTTTGAAGTTTCCTTCATTTCTTTATTAAAGGTAAGGAGCTTCTCTAAATTGCCTAATATCATATTTCTTTCGCTGAGTTCATCCATTGCTCCTGATTTTGTAAGGGCTTCTACAGATTTTTTATTTAAATTTTTGTGATTTATCCTTTCAAAAAAGTCTTCAATTGATTTAAATTTTCCGCCATGTTTTCTTTCTTCTATTATGGCGTCGGAGATATCAGTTCCAAGATTTTTTATATTATAAAAACCGAAACGAATAGCTCTATCTTTTTCAAAATTACTTCCTCTGATAACTGTAAATCCTCCAAAGCTTTCGTTTATGTTTGGAGGTAAAACTTTAATGCCCATTTTTTCACACTCGTGAATGATTTCAGCAACTTTTTCTATATCTCCAGATTCAGAAGTCATAATTGCTGTCATATATTCAACAGGATAATTAGCCTTCATATAGGCTGTTTGATAGGCGACAAGTCCATAACTTGCGGCATGAGCTTTGTTGAATCCATAGGCGGCGAAAGGTTCTATTAAGTGCCAAAATTCTTGAGCTTTTTTTTCTGTCATACCATTTTCAATAAAGCCTTTTAATAATTTTTCTTTCTCGGCTTCCATAACTTCTGGAATTTTTTTCCCCATGGCCTTACGAAGTTTATCAGCAGCTAGCCATGAATATCCAGCAAGTTTAATTGCAATTGTCATAACATCGTCTTGATAAGTAATAACTCCAAAAGATTGGTCAAGTATATCTTTTAATCTAGGGTCAAGATAATTAACGAGTTTAGGGTTATGCTTACGTTTAATATATTCTGGGATTGACTCCATTGGTCCTGGACGATACAAGGCAACCATTGCATTGATATCATGAATTGTTGAAGGCTGAAGTTCTTTCAGATATCTTGTCATTCCAGAACCATTAAGTTGAAAAAGCCCCATAGTTTCTCCATCAGAAAGTAATTTAAATGTTTTTTTATCATCAAGGGATATTTTGTTTATATTAATATCTATGCCATGTATTTTTTTTACTAATTTTACTGACAAAGCAAGAATTGATAAATTCCTTATGCCAAGGAAATCAAATTTTGGAAGACCTGCATCTTCAATACAATGCATGTCGTATTGAGTAATAATATTTCCACCCTTTGGATCGTATTGGACAGGGCTAAATTCCCAAAGTGGACGGGGGGCCATAACAACTCCTGCAGCATGAACAGAAATGTGACGAACACAACCTTCTAGTTTTTTTGCTAAGTCAATTATTCTTTTTGTATCAGCCTCAGTTTTGTATGCTGCTTTTAACTCTGGAACTATCTTCATCGCATGATCAATTGTCATTGGCATTCCTTGTGAACCAAGCGGAATCATACCAGATATTCTATCTCCAATAGCATAAGGGTAACCTAGAGCCCTAGCGACATCTCTTACAGAACCTTTTGCCATCATTGTTCCAAAAGTACCTATTTGAGCGACATGATCATCTCCATACTTACTTTTTGCATAAGTGATAACCTCGTCACGGCGATTATCAGCGTAATCCATATCTATATCAGGTAACGATGGACGTTCTGGGTTTAAAAATCTTTCAAACGGTAATTTATAAGCAATAGGATCAACTTTTGTAATTCCAACTAAATAAGTCGTAAGAGAGCCAGCAACTGAACCACGGACATTTGTGTATATACCATTTTCTTGTGAGAAGCGAAGTAAGTCCGAAACTACCAAAAAATAAGTAGGATAACCTTTTTGTTTAATAATTCCAAGCTCGTATTCTAATCTATCAATGTATTCTTGTGTTTTTGGAAGCCCTCGTAGTTCAAAACCTTTATATGCTAGTTCACGAAGCATTTCGTCGGCTGTTTTCCCGTCTTCTATAGGGAAAGCGGGGAAGTAAGCCTTGCCTAATTCAAGGTCATAATCTTCACATAAATCGGCTATCATTTTTGTATTGTAAACAGCTTCTTTACAGTCAGCAAAAAGCTTAAGAGCTGTCTTTTCATCAATTAAAGAAAAATCATCTTCAGAAAACTCCAATCTTGTTCCTTCTTTGCTGTCCATTGTTCCAGTATTAACTTGGAGAAGAGTCTCATGAGCTTCTCTATCATCTGTGTTTAGATAATGTGAATCATGTCCTGCGACAATTGGAATATTCAATTTTTTACCAAGAGTAATAATTCCATCACGAAGTTTTTTATCATTTTCTATATGGGGGTGTGAATGAACTTCAAGAAAATAATTTTCTTTACCAAAAATTTTTTGATGTTTTTGAATAAGCTCTTCCGCTTTTTCTAAATTATTAGCAATAACAGCTTGAGATAATTTACTTCCCATACAACCAGAAAGACAAATTATACCCCCATGATATTTTTCTAGAATTTCTTCATCCATACGTGGCTTATAATAATAACCCTCTAAGTTAGATAAGGTTATTAATCGCATTAGATTAAGATATCCCTGTTTATTTTTTGTTAAGAGAGTAAGATGATAACGTTTATTATCAACCCCAGGTTCTTTATCTTTCCTTCCACGTTCAGCAATATATGCTTCAACCCCGATAATTGGCTTAATGCCTGCTTTATGGCATTCTTTATAAAGCTCAATAGCTCCATACATATTCCCATGATCAGTAAGAGCTAGGGCATACATGCCTTGTTTTTTAGCCTTTTTGACCATATCTGGAATCTTTGAAAGACCATCAAGTAGGGAATAATGTGAGTGAATATGCAAGTGTATGAACTTGGAGTCAAGAGTAGATTCTTCTTTTTCCATTCCTCCAGTATAGCAAATTATGGTAGAATTTTTAAATATAAGTATGGATAATAAAAAATACCAAATCGGTATAGATGAAGTTGGTAGAGGTCCAATTGCTGGACCGGTGGCGGTATGTTCTTTCTTGGTTGAAGATGATAATTTTTTAGCTTCTTGTACAGATTTAAATTTTATAAAGGAGAAGAAATTATCAAAGCTTCGAGATTCTAAAAAACTTTCTAAGAAGCAAAGAGAGAATTGGTTTGAATTTTTAAAAGTCGCAAAAACCGAAGGTTTTTGCGACTTTGCTGTTTCTTTTGTTTCTCCAGAGAATATAGATAAATTTGGTATTTCAAAATGTATTCAAAAAGCACTAAATAAATCGTTAGAAAATATTACGCAAAATATTCTTTTTGCGAGGTCCTCGGACGAGGGGGACGGGAGCGGTGCCAGACCATCACAAAAAGAATATTTTGCTTCATTTTCTGAATCAGATTTAAAAAATCCTTACCCTTCATTATATGATTTATGTTCTGTATTCCTTGATGGAGGATTAAAAGCTCCAAAAGAATTTAAATTTCAGAAGACAATTATAAAAGGAGATGAACTTTATCCTGTTATTTCTATGGCTTCAATTGTGGCGAAAGTTTCTCGGGATAGGATAATGGAAGGTTTTGCAAAAAAGTATCCAGAATATGGATTTGAAAGACATGTTGGTTATGGGACTCGTGTTCACTATGAAGCTATAAAAAAGCACGGGCAAACGCCGATACACCGAAAGAGTTTTATACATTAACTATTTTCTGAAAGCCATTTATCGATATCTTCCATGTCGTCTCTTATCCAAGCGATATTTGATTCAATCATTTCAAATGATTGCAAAATAGTTTTTTGTGCTCCTGGAGCAATGTTTTTACTAAAGAATTGTTTTGCATCTTTTAAATCTTCAATTTTTGTATGTGTACCAAGTATAGACATTAATTGAGAGATTAAATATCCACCACCCCCATAATATTTTAAAATTTTATCCCAATTATTTCTTATAAATTTCCAAGTTATATCTTTACCCTCCTCATTCTTCCAAGTAAGAGCTATTATTCTTATTTTATCTTGGATTCTCACTTTATCAGAGAAAGCAAATTCTAGATTGCTCTGCAATATTTCTTTGTCTTTGAAATATGTTAATGCAATAGCATATCTTTCTTTTTCTTCTGTCATTTCTTCCTCAAGATATAGTTGTTTAAGGATATCCCATTCTTTCTTATTTCCTCCAATCGCAATTATATTATAAATAATATCTTTAATGTTACCATCTATAGGTTTAAAAATTCTATTGTCAAAAATTTTCTTAGCTTCTTCAATCACTTCCTCATTATCATATATAGCTGATTGCATTAAAGTTAAATTACGCAAGAAAATAATGTTCTCATTATCATTATCTCTCTTTTGAAATCCAAGCTCTTTAATTAGTGAAGTATATAAATTTTTTGCGAAATTATTATATTGTTTACGTAATGATTTACCATCTATAAGATTAGAAATCATATTAATTGCAGAAGAAATTTCAACCCAAGTGTTAAATTCTTTTTCATTCTTAAATTCCAAAATAAAATTAAGAGCTTCTGTCGTCTTAATATATCCTCCACGAGCAAGAAAAATTATATCTCTTATAACCCCTACTTTATCAATAGTAGAAAGATGATTCTTCTCAATTTCTTTTTTAATATTTTTTAATATATTGTTAGTATATTTCACTCGTAAAAAGGATGATTCATTTTTATTAATTTTATTAATAATTTCCCTTTTGTTTATTAAAATATTTTTCTTCTCTAAAAGTATTTTTTTATCACCGTCTAAAACTAGTGGAATTTTCCATAAATATTTTTTCTTATTATTTTTTTGGCTAATACGACTAGAAAAATATCTTTCTTGTGATAATTTTAATTTATCATTATAATCATCAATTTTTATAAGAGGGAATCCCATTTGTTTAGTCCAAGTTTTCATTATTTTTTCAACAGGTTCGCCAGTTATTATTTTAAAGGCTTCCCAGAGATTTTTAGTTTTTGTATTACCGTAACTATGTTTTCTTAAATAATATCTAATACTGTTCCTGAATTTTTCTTCTCCCAAATAGTCAGCTAACATTCTAATTATTGCACCACCTTTTTCATAAGAAACCATATCAAAAGATTCATCGATTTCATCTGGATTTTTTATATCAACTTCAATAGGGTGAGAATACTTAAGTGTATCAATTTCCATTGCTAATCTATATCTACCTCCCGAAATAGCATAATTCCAGACATTCCAATGTGGGAATAGATGTTCAACACAAATCTTTTCCATATAAGTTGCAAAGCCTTCGTTTAACCAAAGGTCTGTCCACCAACGCATGGTAACAAGATTTCCAAACCATTGATGAGCTATCTCATGAGCAATTGTTGTGGCAACCCAGCGTTTATTGGTAAGCGAAGAATTTTTTTCATCAATTAAAACAGATGATTCACGAAAGGTTATTGCTCCCCAGTTTTCCATTCCAGCTGCCTCAAAATCAGGGATAGCAATTAAATCTAAATTAGGCATTGGATATGGAATATCAAAATATTCCTCATAAAATTCAATAGCTCTTATTGCAACATCAAGAGCGAATTTTGTTTGAGATTCTTTATTAGGTGAAGTAAAAATTCTAATCTGAGTATTATTTTTTGTATATCCTTCAATATGCTTAAATTCTCCAGTAATGAAAGCCAGTAAATAAGTAGACATTCTTGGAGTAGGGGAGAAAGAGACAACCTTAAAACCTTTATTATGTTCTTTTATTTCTATTGGTAGGGTGTTTGAGATAGCTTCATTACAGTCAGGAATAGTAAGTGATATTTCAAAAGTAGCTTTTTTATCAGGTTCATCGAAACAGGGGAAAGCACGACGGGCATCTTTTGTCTCAAATTGTGTTGTTAATAAAAATTTTTCTTTTCCCTCAATTTTATATTTACTTTTATAAAAACCATATAAATTTTCATTAATGATTCCACTAAAGGATAATAATAAATTACCATTACCTTTATTAATTTTTTTATTAAAGTAAAAAGTTGCTATATCTTTTTTAGTGTCGTATGAAATTTTTGAAGCGAATTGCTCGCTTTTTTTATTAGTAAATTTAATGGTTTGAATATCTATATCTTTACTATGTAGAGTTATCTTTTTTGTGGGTTTATCTATTTTTATAGATATATTTTCTTCTCCAGAGAAAGTGGAAGATTCTAAATCTGGTTGAATTTGCAATTTGTAATTAATGGGAGATATATATTTAGGGAGCCGTTTAAATTTAGTATTTTTTATCATAATCTTCTAATTATAGCAAAAAATCCTTATAAATAAAGGGTTTATACCTATTGACAAATCATATTGAAAATGCTATACTATCAAAGTTATGAAAAATACATTAATAAAAAATTTAATACTATTTTCTTTTATTGTTATTTCATTTTTCTTTGCAAATAGTGCTTTTGCTAATAGCGGGTATAGTGTTAGTTATAATCCATCATATTATAATGACGTAATTAGTTCTAACAATATATTACCTGATAGCCTTTTCAAAAAACAGACAGTTTCTGATACTTCTAAAATTAATAGTTCTGATAATACTATAGTAGATAGTGAAAGTTCAGAAGATAACTCAAGTAATGAAGACGAAAGTAATTTAACCGCTTCTGCTTATACAGGAATAACTGCTTTATCTCTTAAAGGATCAGGAGATTTTATGCCAAGCTCAATCTGGCAATGGATATTAACTTTTATTCTTGTGTTAGTTGTTGTTATTCTTGGTAGAGTTGTCTTTAATAATTATAAAGCAAAGCATATAGCTTACAATCATTCAGCTAATCTATCAACTCATCAATAATTAATATTTGAGAAACCTCTCCGAGAGAATGTAGGAGGGGTTTCTTTTTTTTTAATTTTTTGGTAATATACTTTTTATATTCCATGATAGCTTTTGTGGTGGAGCGAGAATCTGGTTGGTGCCCGATTCGCAAGACCTTGAACATTTTGTAATAAAAAGACGAAAGGTGTACAGTTCCTGTAAGGAAGTCGGCTGTAAGGTGACCGCATTAAATATTTATTGCAGAAATAAGTATTATTGTTTAAAAATTAAATAAACATTCCGTGGTAGCTCAGCGGTAGAGCGGTCGCCTGTTAAGCGATTGGTCGTAGGTTCGATCCCTACCCACGGAGCAGTTAAAATTGGTGAAAGCGACCTGTCCCTGTCTGGGAAGGTCGCTTTTGCTAGGTACTTGACAAATAATTTATTTTATGTAGTATAAGGTCAAAATAAACAATTCTTTGATATATTCACCCTAAACTAATTACTATGTTTGTCCTGAAATTTTTATGGGGAATTATCGCTATTTTAGTGATTTCCCAAGTGCTTCTTCCTTTGTTCGTGCCAAAGTATTTCAAATTTTTCTGGCTTTTTAGAAAAGAGAAAGCTGAAGAACAAAGTGAAGAAAAAGATGAAGGCCTTGAAGGCCAGGTAAAAAAAGCAGAAGATTTGAAAAAGTCTGCTGACAAAACTCTCAAAGAGGTTAGTAAGAAAACTGAAAAGAACCTCAAAAGAGCGAAAGATCTGCATAGCAGAATTCAGTAACTTTATTTTTTGTTTTTAATTTTTTTTTAAATAATTTTCTATTTTTTAACCTAATTTTTGCAAAAATGAACAGAACGCAAATTGTGCGCGCATCGACGATCGCAGCACTGGTAATTGTTTTTACACTGATGTGCAGGGGACTTTTTGAAAACCTGGATGCTCATGAAATCATGGTGATTCAAAATCCTTTCAACGGGAATTTGGCTACATTCACCGACCCGGGTATTAAATGGCAAGGGTTTGGCAAAGTTACAAAGTACCCTCGCCGAAAACAGTATTCCTTTGCCCTTGAAGGTAAAGAAGACTTATCAAAAAAGATCCGTTTCAACGATGGTGGTCACGCAAATCTCTATGGGGCAACCTCATGGGAAATGCCACTTTCCCATGAAAAAATCGTTTATGCACACCAAACATTCGGAAGTGCCGAAGCCATTGAGCAACAAGCTGTTGCAAAAATGATTGATGCAGCTATTTACCTTTCCGGCCCCCTTATGAGCTCGACAGAGTCTTCCGGGGAACGTAGAGCTGAGCTGGTTCAATACATTAATGACCAGGCTCAAAATGGTGTTTATGTGACGACAGTGAAGGAAAAAGAAATTATTGATCCCATTCTTGGGACAAAAAAAATTATTCCTGTTACGGAAATCACTATTAACGCTAAAAATGGTCTTCCGAGACGTCAGCAGGGTTCGATGATTTCTGAATTTGGGATAAAGTTACTCCCGATGTCAATTAGCGAATTGAAGTATGATGGTATTGTGGAAAACCAGATCAAGCAACGCCAGGAAGCAACGACACAGGTTCAAATCTCTCAAGCCAATGCCAAACGCGCCGAACAAGATGCAATCACCGCCGCAAAACAAGGTGAAGCAAACGCTGCTAAAGCAAGATGGCAGCAGGAAGTTATTAAGGCCAAGTATGTAACGGAAGCTCAACAGAAGCTTGAAGTACAGAAATTAGCCACACAGGCTTCTCTGCTTTATGAACAAGAACAGACAAACATTGGTCGTGGTGATGCTGCTCGTAAAAAAGCAGTGTTCATGGCTGATGGAGCTTTGGAACAGAAGTTGGCTGCATTGGTTAAAATTAACATTGCTTATGCAGAGCACATGGGTGATCAAAAATGGGTTCCAGACATAACATTTGGCTCAAGTGGTTCAAGTGGTGTCAGCAACTATCAAGATTTCACTAGTATCTTAACGATGCAAGCTGCAAAACAGCTTGGTCTTGACTTACAACAGAAGAAGTAAAAACTTCTCTCTGTAATATAAAAAACAGCTTTTCCTCAAAAAAGAGGGGGAGCTGTTTTTTGTTTTAGGTATGGACATATGGCGGTTTAATTAATTTGTAATTAGCCAAATATTCATTTGGCGTTTTTCCATTTAAACCACAATGTTCTAAGTTGTTGTAATATATATTCCACTTTTTTAATT
>Ga0153915_10003501_pt1 | contig 14411 bp, 14 predicted proteins | sample Opewatmetagenome_2_FD_107003 | JGI IMG/M metagenome (GOLD analysis project Ga0153915, IMG submission 107003) | Freshwater wetland microbial communities from Ohio, USA - Open water 3 Core 3 Depth 3 metaG | ecosystem: Environmental > Aquatic > Freshwater > Wetlands | place: USA: Ohio, Lake Erie... | reverse complement strand
GTTTGAAATAGGTTTGAAATAGAAGATCCAATCTCTTTCAAAATATTTCGGAAACTTAGTGTAGAGGACTCAGACCAATTGCGGTGAGTTGGAGACGGGGGGCATTGAGCAAAATGAAGCTCATCTTCCGGTCTTTTGGAAAAAACAGATTCTCTGACTAAAAAATACTTAGTAGTTTACCTTATCTATCCCTTTCAGACCAAGAATCTCTCTTGCTTCATCGGGAGTGGCCGGTTCAACGCCGAACTCCTTGGCAATCCGAATCATCTTTGTCACTTGCTCGGCATTGCTTTTTGCCATCACACCTCTCTCTAAATAGAGGTTATCTTCCAGCCCAACCCGGCAGTTTCCACCCATGAGCAATGACGGATGCACCGGAGATCTAAAGTCAACAAACCTTCTATGTTTTCGGGTTCAAAAAGTCAGGCTGTAGAAACTCCGGATTGGGGTAGGTATAAAAACCTTTCCCGGTCTTTATTCCCAATTCACCTTTCCTTATCTTTTTCATCAAAGCCTCGGGCGGCCTGTCTTTGGGATCCTTCGACTCGCTGTAGTAGACCATTTCGATGTTATAGACGGTATCCAACCCGACCGAATCCATCATGGCAAAAGGCCCCATCTTCATTCCTGTGAACACCCGCCAAGCGCGATCAATATCCCGGAAATCGACAAAACCATTTGCCCACATATAGAGACATTGCTTTTTAACCGCCCGCCAGACGTTGTTGAAGCAGAAGCCAAGGGTTTCCTTCTTTACTCTCAGTGGAATACACCCCAATGAACGAATCCATTCTTGAGCTTTTTTCATGACCATGGGGAGGGTCTTTGTGCCAGGCATGAGATCGGTCATGTTCGTTCCCCTCAGGGGAAAATAAAAGTGGGTGTTGAGGCAACGCTCCGGCCTGCCGCTGCTTCGTTCCATCCTTGATATGGGGAGAGAGGAGCTATTCGAGGCGAATATTGCTTTGGCCGGCGCTTTCTCCCCCATTTGCTTGAAGACTTTGCGTTTTACCTTTAAGTCCTCCGTAACCGCTTCTACCACCAAATCAACATCTTCAAGCGCATCGCCGAGATGAGTTGTAAATTTTATGGCGGCCTTACACCTCTCCCACTTGTTCCAAGGGATAAAGGGGTGGATCCTTTTTGTCCTGAAATCCGCATAGAGCTTCTTATAGGTGTCATCAAAGGCATCATCTCTGGGGTCATAAACGCTGACCTGATAACCGGCGTATGCTGATAGCATGGAAATCTGCGTACCCAAGAGGCCTGTGCCGACTACCGCCACTTTCTTGATTTTTATCGTCATACACCATCTCCTTATTCTTCTGAAAACTCACTGCGAATACGTCTCGGATTCCACTCTCCTTAAGGGAAACGCACCCTCTGTCCAGCGGGATTATAACAGGCTTCTCTGCAGAGGGGAAGGACAAGATTCATGATGCAGTAGTACCCCAGTGATGGGTGTAAGGATTTAGCAGGGATGTTTCCAAAGCTTTATCAAGCGGATCGTTAAGTTTTTATTGGCCATGATTGTCATTGCGAAAAAAGGGGGCTTTCAGAGACTTTCGTCTCGAGCGGATTGCGTCAAGAGGTTTCCGCTATAAAGCTTTGTCAACACCCCTGCCGAATCACCACCATGGGTAACTGACGCATTACTTGACACCGCCTGAGGTTGACTCTAAGGTTCAAATCTGATACTTAATTAGAAAGGGCATTAAATGAAACAAAAAATCAAGACACGAACAAAACTTCTTAGAATTATTAACGACCTCAAGGCGAAAGGAAGACGGATTGTCTTTACCAATGGTTGTTTTGACCTGCTCCACATCGGTCATGTCCGCTATCTTGAAGAAGCCAAAGCCCTCGGAGATGTTTTGGTCGTAGGGGTCAACAGCGACGCCTCGGTCCGAAAATTGAAAGGGCCAAAAAGACCTGTTCTCCCCCAGGCAGCGAGGGCGGAGATTCTTTCCGGCCTCGGATGTGTCGATTACATAACCCTCTTCAATGAGAGGGACCCGTTGAAACTCATCACTCTCCTCCGGCCAAATATACTGGCCAAGGGAGGCGATTGGACAAAAGAACAAATTGTCGGAAAGGAAGTGGTCGAAAGGTCAGGAGGGGAAGTGTTCATCATTCCTTTTGTCAAAGGGGCTTCTACCTCAAACCTGATCGAAACCATCTTGAAAAAATATGAAAAAAGGACCTGAAAAAGAACTCTTATCACTTCCAGAATCCCTTCCTCTGCTTCCAGTGAGAGACATCGTCGTCTTTCCCTACATGGTTCTTCCCCTTTTCGTCAGCCGGGAAAAATCGATCAAATCTTTGGAGGAAGCCCTTTCTAAAGACCACTTGATTTTCTTGGTCGCTCAGAAAAAACTTTCCGAAGAAGATCCTTCTCCCAAGGATCTCTACCGAGTGGGTACGGTGGCCGCCGTCATGAAGATGCTCAAACTGCCTGACGGAAAGGTTAAGATCCTTGTCCAGGGGCTCTCCAAGGCCTCTATTAAAGAAACCCTCCGGACGACGCCCTATCTCCTTGTCAGAGTAGAAAATATCAAAGATCCCTTCATCACGGAGATCACCCTTGAGACGGAAGCCCTGATGAGAAACGTCAGAGAACAATTGGAGAGGATCGTCTCCTATGGCAAACTCCTCTCCCCGGATCTGATGTTCGTCCTTGAAAGTGTTGACGACCCAGGGAGGTTGGCTGACTTAGTGGCCTCCAACCTGGAGCTCACGGTTGAAAAAGCTCAGGAGATCTTAGAAATCCTTGACCCCGTCGAAAGGCTGAAGACATTGAACGAACTTCTCGGAAAAGAGGTTCAGGTTCTCGCCATGCAAGCCAAGATTCAGTCTCAGGCCAAGGAAGAAATGACCAAAACGCAGAGGGAATATTTTCTTCGAGAACAGATGAGGGCGATTCGAAGCGAACTGGGTGAGGCGGACGAGCGCACGGACGAGATCAAGACCCTCCGGCAGAAGATCAAAAAGTCGAAGATGCCCAAGGAGGTTGAAAAGGAGGCTCGACGCGAACTGGAGCGATTGGACCAGATGCACCCCGATGCCGCCGAGGCTTCCATGGTGCGGACTTATCTTGACTGGCTCATTGAGATGCCCTGGTCCATTGTGACCAAGGATAATCTCGATCTTCAAAAGGCCAAAAAGGTCTTGGATGACGACCATTACGATTTGGAAAAGGTGAAAGAGCGAATTTTAGAATACCTGAGTGTCCACAAATTGAAAAAAAAGATGAAAGGGCCTATTCTCTGCTTCATCGGACCTCCCGGGGTGGGGAAAACCTCTCTGGGCAAATCAATCGCCCGAGCCCTCGGAAGAAAATTCGTCAGAATCTCTCTGGGAGGAATCAGAGATGAAGCTGAAATTCGCGGCCACCGTCGCACCTATGTCGGCGCTTTGCCCGGCCGGATCATCCAGTCGATCAAACAGGCCGGAACGAACAACCCGGTCTTCATGATGGATGAGGTGGATAAAGTCGGGATCGACTTCCGGGGAGACCCGGCCTCTGCTCTTCTGGAGGTCCTCGATCCGGAACAGAACAGCACCTTCAGCGACCACTATCTCAATGTCCCTTTCGACCTTTCCCGAGTCATGTTCATCACCACGGGGAATTTGACCGATCCCATCCCCTCTGCCCTCAAAGATCGGATGGAAGTGATTAATCTGCCCGGATATACCGATCTGGAAAAACTAAAGATTGCCCAGACGTTCCTCCTCCCTCGGCAGATGGAAGAAAATGGAATCAATCCAAAGAGGCTTGAGATTTCTGACAAGGCCATCCTCCAGATCATCTCGCAGTATACTCAGGAGGCAGGTCTTCGTAACCTCGAGAGGGAGTTGGCTTCTATTTGCAGAAAAGTGGCCCGGAAGGTGGCAGAAGGAAAGAGGGAGAAGACAAAAATCAATACAAAGAACCTGCACCATTTCTTAGGGCCTCCCCCTTACTTGCCGGACGAAGAGCAGAAACGTAATGAGGTCGGTGTGGCCACCGGCCTGGCTTGGACAGAGACCGGTGGGGAAATCCTCCATGTGGAGGCGTCTACCACACCGGGCAAAGGCTCACTCATCCTCACCGGTCATCTTGGAGACGTGATGAAGGAGTCCGCCCAAGCCGCCCTCACCTATGCTCGATCAAAAGGAAAGGCTTATCGGATCCATCCGAATACTCTCAACAATAAGGAGATCCATATCCATGTCCCTGCTGGCGCCATCCCAAAAGATGGACCTTCTGCGGGCATTACCATGGCGGTTGCTATCTTCTCTGCCCTCACGGGTATCCCTGTCAAGAAGGATGTCGCCATGACTGGCGAGATCACGTTGAGAGGGAGAGTTTTGCCCGTCGGAGGTTTGAAGGAAAAAGCCCTTGCCGCCCTCCGAAACAAAATCAAAGACGTCCTCATTCCCGACCTGAACAAGAAGGACCTCATCGATCTTCCTCTGTACGCTCGGAAGAAAATCAACTTCATCCCGGTTAAACATATGGACGAGGTGTTGAAGATTGCCCTGGCCGATAAGAGAGTTAAGACTTCGGAGTTAAGAGCTCGGAGTTAAAAGTGACTGGAAGACTCCTTCAGGAAATCGGTGAGTTCGGGCTTATCCATCGAATCCGAAAAGGGATCACCTCCTCCGATCCTGCCTTGGTTCAAGGGATCGGTGATGATGTCGCTGTCATTAAGATGGGGGAGACGGGGACAAAGGTCTTGCTCGTCACGACCGATATCCTCATCGAGGACATCCATTTTGATTTGTCCTGGACCGATCCTTCCCAGCTTGGAAGGAAAGCCCTCGCTGTCAACCTCAGCGATATTGCTTCAATGGGCGGGATTCCAAAATATTTCCTCATCTCCCTTGGCCTTCCTAAGAATCTTTCCCTTTCCTTTGTCTCCTCGTTCTATCGCGGCCTAAAAAAGGAGGCAAAACCATTTCGGGTGGAGCTAATCGGAGGGGATACCTCCCTTTCTAAGAAAATCGTCATCAATATCTGCCTCTTAGGCGAAGGGATAAAAAAGGATCTCCTTTTTAGGAGAGGGGCAAGGGTCGGTGACGACCTCTTTGTCTCTGGAACGCTGGGCGATGCCGCCCTGGGACTAAGAATCCTTCAAGAAAAAGGAAAAATAAGAGGAGCCGAAGGATTGATCAAGAAACATCTTTCTCCCCGGCCAAGAATCGAATTGGGTCAAGTCATTGCCAAGCATCATTGGGCTACCGCCATGATCGATGTGAGCGATGGCGTGTTGATCGATACCTCTCATCTCCTGCAAGAAAGCGGGGTAGGCGCTCGGGTCTGGGAGAGTCGAATTCCCCTTTCCAGGCTCTATCGGAAATGGATCAGTCATTTTTCAAAGGATCCTTTTCAACTCAGCCTTTCGGGAGGAGAGGATTATGAACTCCTTTTCACCGCCCCACCTGAACTGAGGGAGAGGATTTCTTCTCTCGCCCGTTCACTCGGGATTCCGATCACCCGTATCGGAGAAATCCTTCCTATCAAAAAGGGACTCCAGATTATCAAAACAGACGGAAAACATGATTCTCCTTCTCGTTTGGGGTTTGAACATTTTAGATGAAAACCATGATTTCAAATGTCAAAGCTCGCACGAAGTGATGAACCAAAGGTGAATCAATGTCAAATCAAATCCAAAATCAAAATGTCAAAATCTTTGAAATTTGAATTTTGACATTCATTTGACATTTGGATTTTGAAATTTGGCATTGCTTTGAAACGCGGCGAGTTGAGGAAAAGGCCCGATGAAAACCTATATCAATGAAATCAGAGAAAATGATCAGGTGGATTCCCTCTTTCTGGTCAAAGAGAAATCTTCTGGGATCACCAAAACCGGAAATACCTACTTGAAGCTGAAACTGGTGGACCGCTCTGGAGAAATGGAAGGTAGGGTCTGGACACTCGTGGAAAACCTTACCGAATCCTTTGAGAAGGATGACTTTGTCCGTATCCTTGGAAAGGCCGTCTCCTTTCAGGAACATCTTCAATTGAACATCAACTATATTGAAAGAGTGAGGGAAGAAGCAATTCTTTTCTCAGACTTTTTCCCCGTGACCGAAAAAGATGTCGACGAGATGTTCCAATCCCTTTTGGAAATCAGTCGTCGGATCAAGGACCCTCACCTCAACCAGCTTCTCCAGCTCTTCTGGGAAGACGAATCCTTTATCAAGCTCTTTAAGATGGCCCCTGCGTCCAAATGGCTCCACCACAATTATTTGGGTGGCCTTTTAGAACACACCCTTTCCCTGGCACAACTGGTACTCATAAACGGCAGCCACTACGATGGGTTGGACTTGGACCTGTTGCTCACAGCTTCCATCCTGCACGATCTGGGTAAAGTGGATGAACTTTCTTACCACCGATCCTTCGACTATTCAGATGAAGGCAGGCTCCTCGGCCATATTGTCCTAGGGGTGGAACGGGTGGAGGATAAGATTCGTCAACTCCCTGATTTTCCAAGGGACCTTTCGACCTTGCTCAAGCATTTTCTCCTCAGCCACCATGGTCAATATATTTGGGGTTCCCCAAAAAGGCCCATGACCTTGGAAGCGGTGATGCTTCATTTCCTGGATGACATGGATGCAAAAATCAATGGAATTCAACAATTTATCAGAAGACAGGTTCCAGAGGGATCGAGATGGAGCGCCTACCACCGTACCTTTGAGCAATATTTTTATGTGCCCAGTCCTGGGGGGCAGTTGGAAATGGCTGATAAGATTGAGAAAAACGAATATGAAGAAGAATAATTAAATCTCTCTTTTTCTTGACAAACTGTCCCCCCGTTATTATCTTAAGAGCACGAAAATAGCTCTATTTTAGAAATTTCGTTCCTTTTCTTCTAACTTGAAAAAGGAGAAGGATCAGATGGATTTTTACCTATCTGAAAGGATGAGGCGGATCTTAGAGACCGTGATTGAGGATTATATTCTTACGGCGGAACCTGTGGGTTCAAGGACGATTTCCAAAAAATCGGACCTCAACCTCAGCCCTGCGACCATCCGGAATATTATGTCCGACCTGGAGGAGTTAGGATTGCTATCTCAACCTTACACCTCGGCGGGGAGGATGCCCACGGAGAGGGGGCTTCGCTTTTACGTAGATTCGATTATCAACGTCCATGAACTCAGTGACCGGGAGCAATGGGAGATACGGTCCAAATACTTGAGTCCTCTCATGGAGGGGCCAGATCTTTTCAGGGAGACGTCCCGAATCCTTTCTTTATCTTCCCATTATTTAGGAATTGTTTGGACGCCCCGGATGAGTACGGCCGTTCTTCGACATATCGAGTTTGTGAAATTGAGAAGACATCTGGCCCTGACTATCTTAGTGAGCACAAACGGTTTAGTCCACAACCGGATTATCGAAGTAGAGGAGGATTTTTCACAGTCCGAATTAGACCGCCTCTCAGACTATTTGAATAGTTTCCTCGAGGGCCTCACCCTTTATCAGGTAAGAGAGAAACTCCTGGAGCAGATGAAGGTGGCCAAGAATGACTACGATCGTCTACTTGAACAAGCACTCAAATTGGGAGAAAAAGCCTTTTCTTCCCTCGACGACGCCGATGTTTTTATCGAGGGAAAGTCAAATATCCTGAATGAGCCCGAGTTCAGTAATGTTTCAAGAATGACCGACCTCTTTCGAACGTTTGAGGAAAAAGCCACGATGGTAAAGCTGCTGGATAAATTCTTGGACCCGAAGGGGGTTCAAATTGCGATCGGCTCTGAAAGTCAGGTTCAGGAGATGGAAACCTGCAGTGTGGTCACTTCTACCTATAGCTGCAGCGGGGAAGTATTGGGCGTTTTAGGGGTGATCGGGCCTCGGAGAATGAACTATTCGAGAGTGATCCCTCTGGTAGGATATACAGCAAAACTTCTCACGGAGATCCTGGAGACACAATAAATCTCCTTCTTCATTCGGCCCTATCTTTTTCGAAAGAACTATTTCTTAAAGGAAAAACGTCCCTGGATCGAGGTAAAGTCGGGAGCAGAAAAGATGGAGAAAAGAGAGATTAAGAAGAAGGATCAAAACCAGAAGGGTTCGGTGAAGAAAGACGAAGAAGATCTCATTGAGACCCTGGGGAAAGAAATCCATCACCCTTTAGACGAAGAAAGACAAAAGCAGGAAAAGGAGATCGGGGAACTCAAAAAGAAGTTGGAGGAGAAGGAGAAAGAGTTAAAGGAACATCATGACCGTTTGCTCAGGCTCGCAGCCGATTTTGAGAACTATAAAAAGAGGGCGGCCAGAGAGAAAGAAGATTGGACCAAATTTGCCAATGAAGATCTGATCAGAGCGATTCTCCCTTTTATCGATAATTTGGAGAGGGCGGTCAATCACGCTGAAAAGGTCGTGGACACAGGGGTCTTAATCGAAGGGGTCCGGTTAACCCTTCAACAAATTCTTCAGGCCCTAAACAAATTTGGACTTTTTTCTTTCCAATCTGTTGGAAAACCCTTCGACCCAACCGTGCACGAAGCGATGTTGGTGGTCGAAACAGACCAGCATGAACCGAATCGAGTCGTGGAGGAGTTTCAGAAGGGCTACCTTTTAAACGATCGGCTCTTAAGGCCGGCAACGGTCTCCGTGTCAAAAGCTCCGGAGAAAGAGGTTCAGACATCGGAATGACCTTGAATAAGCCCCGTTAGAAACTCCAACGGGGGCAGGCAGGCGGAATTATTTTAAAATCTAACGAACCCCACTGTAGAGAAGCAGGGCATTATTTCTAACGGGGTAAATTTTAAGGAGGATAAACTAAAATGGCAAAGACAATAGGAATTGATTTAGGAACGACCAACTCCGTGGTCGCCATCATGGAGGGAGGGGATCCTGTCGTGATCGCCAATCAGGAAGGAAGCCGAACGACCCCTTCGGTGGTTGCGTTTACAGATAAAGGGGAGAGGGTGGTTGGACAAATTGCTAAACGTCAGGCGATTACCAATTCAGAAAATACCATCTTCTCGATCAAACGTCTGATGGGAAGAAAATTTGTTGACCCGGAGGTTCAGAAAGATCTGAAAATCCTGCCGTATAAAATCGTGGAAAATAAGAATGGGGATGCATGGGTGAGGGTGAGAGATAAGGAGTATAGTCCCCCTGAGATATCTGCTTTCGTGCTCCAGAAAATGAAGGAGACAGCAGAGGCTTATCTCGGTGGGAAGGTCACCGACGCAGTGATTACCGTTCCGGCTTATTTTAACGATAGCCAACGTCAGGCGACAAAGGATGCAGGGCGGATCGCAGGTCTGAATGTCATTCGGATTATCAATGAACCCACAGCCGCTTCCCTCGCCTATGGCCTCGAAAAGAAGAAGGATGAGAAGATTGCGGTCTTCGACTTGGGGGGTGGAACATTTGATATCTCCATCCTTGAGTTGGGTGAAGGCGTTTTCGAGGTCAAATCGACCAATGGGAATACCCATCTGGGTGGAGATGATTTTGACCAACGCGTCATCGACTATCTTGCGGATGAGTTTAAAAAAGACCAGGGGATTGATCTGAGAAAAGATCGAATGGCCCTTCAAAGATTGAAGGAGGCGGCCGAAAAGGCAAAGATTGAACTCTCCAACATGATGGAGACAGACATCAATCTACCCTTTATCACTGCCGACGCCTCGGGACCGAAGCACCTGAACATGAAATTGACCCGGGCTAAATTAGAAAAATTGACAGAGGATCTCATTGAAATGGTTGAAGGGCCATGCCGCCAGGCCATTTCCGACTCCGGACTTTCAGCCAGGGATATCAATGAGGTCATTCTCGTTGGCGGAATGACCCGGATGCCTAAAGTTCAGGAGAAAGTGAAGCAAATCTTTGGAAAAGAACCGAACAAAAGCGTGAACCCCGATGAGGCCGTAGGGATTGGTGCGGCGATCCAGGCTGGAGTCCTCAAGGGTGAGGTGAAGGATGTGCTCCTCTTGGATGTTACCCCGCTCTCCCTTGGGATTGAGACACTTGGCGCTGTCTTCACCAAACTAATCGAAAGAAATACGACCATCCCGACGAAAAAGAGTCAGATTTTCTCCACCGCATCGGATAGCCAACCTGCGGTGACGATTCACGTGCTTCAGGGCGAACGGGAGATGGCCGCAGACAACAAAACCCTTGGCCAATTTGAGCTGGTGGGGATTCCACCCGCTCCCAGAGGCATTCCTCAGATCGAGGTGACTTTCGATATCGATGCCAATGGAATCGTTCATGTCTCGGCAAAGGACCTTGGAACGGGCAAGGAACAATCGATCAAAATTACGGCTTCCAGCGGTCTCAACGAAGACGATATCAAAAAAATGGTCAAGGATGCTGAGGCCCATGCGTCAGAAGATAAGAAGAGACGCGAGCTTGCTGAAGCGCGAAACCAACTGGATACCCTGATCTATTCGACCGAAAAATCCCTGAAGGAATACGGCGATAAGGTCGATTCCGGGGAGAAACAGAATATCGAAGAGGCGGTGGCCAAGGCGAAAAAGGCGATGGAATCGAACGATGCGAGCGCGATCAAATCCGCCCAAGAAGAACTTACCCGCTCTTCCCATAAATTGGCAGAGGCCATGTATGCCAAGGCATCTCAAAAAGGAGCGGCCGGACCGGGAGCCGAAGCCGGACCCCAGGAAGGCCCCCGCCCCAAAGGGCAAGAAGATGTGGTCGATGCAGATTTCGAAGATGTAGGGAAGAAGTAACAACCTTTAATATGGCGCTTAAAAAGGGCGAGGGTTTTCCCCTCGCCCTTTTTTATTTAATAGAAACTTTTGTGAAATACGATTCGCTCTCAATGGCTCCCAACATGGAGAAAGGGACGGATTTGATTTTATTCCTCGAGGGTGGTAGATATTAAAAAACAGAAGCTTGTTCGGAGACGGTGCGATGTGGAATTTCTTTGAAAAATTAAAAACGGGTCTTTCGAAAACCCATCAGGGATTTGTCGAAAAGATCGATCAGCTCTTTCTGGGAAAGAAGGAGATTGATCAGGATGTCTTGGACGAATTGGAAGGTCTTCTTTTTGAGGCCGATTTGGGAGTAAAGACATCCAGTCAATTGATAGAAGGAGTTCGTCAGGGACTAAAAAGGGGAGAGCTTGAGGAGCCCCAAAAGGTAAAAGAGTTTATTAGACAAGAGATCCTTCGGACCCTAAAATCAGGGGAGAAACCTCTCTCCGTCGACTTCTCTCAGACGAAACCATTCGTCATGATGGTGGTGGGAGTCAACGGCGGCGGGAAAACAACCACCATCGGAAAGATTGCCCATCAGTTTTCATCGCAGGGGAAAAAGGTCCTGGTCGGCGCTGCGGATACCTTCAGGGCGGCTGCGGTCGAGCAACTTGAGGTCTGGGCCAATCGAGTCGGAGCGGATTTGATCAAACAATCTAAAGGATCGGATCCTTCTGCTGTGGCCTTCGACGCCATCCACGCCGCCAAGGCCAGAGGCGCCGATCTTGTCTTCATCGATACGGCAGGCAGGCTCCACACTAAGGTTAATCTTATGGAGGAGCTCAAGAAGGTGAAGCGGATAATCAGCCGGGAATGTCCTGGGGCCCCTCACGAAATCCTCCTCGTCCTGGACGCCACAAACGGCCAGAATGCAATCTCTCAGGCAAAGCTCTTTAACGAAGCCGTGGGCGTGACAGGCATCGCTCTGACCAAACTGGATGGAACAGCCAAGGGGGGAATCATTATCGGAATCACTGAAGAGCTAAAAATTCCAATCCGGTATATTGGCGTGGGAGAAGGAATCGATGACCTGAAGGAGTTTAACGCCACAGAATTTGTTCAGGCTCTCTTCTAAATTTCGAAGCCCTTATCAATAGATGATATGTGGTTAAAAGAACTTTTTCGACGCGGACAATATCGCAATCGACTATGGATGGGACATGATTTAACCACCAAAGCGGCATTTATTATGACAAAGGTCGAGTCGCATGTGCCATCCGGATTATGCCACTTAGATATCGCTTGCGGGAATGGCCAGATTTTAAGCGCCTTCAATAAGCTTCGTTCCAAAAGCATCGGATTGGACTTATCTGAACGGTGTTTAGCCATATGCCGGCAAAAAAATTTATCCGTTATCCGAGCCGACTTCACTGACAACCTTCCCTTTAAGAATGAGACCTTCGACATGGTCACCCTTATCTCTGCCATTGAGCATGTTCCCCGTCCCGATGAATTGCTTAAAGAGCTTAGTCGCATCCTGTCGCCGAATGGTTTGATCATTATCCAGATTCCAAACCCTTATTTCCCGATTGATTTGCACTATTTTCTCCCCCTCTTTGGATACCTTCCCCTTTTCATCCAGAAGATATATCGAAGCCTTCTAGCCGGGAAGGGGTATTTTATTCACTACAATACGAGACAAACCTCAAAAGGGGATCTGGAAAAGATTTTTGCTGATTACACTCAGGTATTTGCTCAGGATATTATTTATCCTGCAGAGGTGGCTCCGAATTGGCTTAGGCCTTTTTACAGTTTCTATAAAGCATCCTTAGGACGCTTTGTCCCAACCGGGCATCTATTTATTTATCGTAAATAACTTGCCGTTTCTTTTGGAAAATGTACCGTCTAAGTTGGATTAGGGAAATCGGAAATTTCAAAACCAAGGGTGTGACCACCATACTTTTTTTTATCTGTTTGGTGACGGCCTGCGTCCACGCCCCAGCGGCCTATCGGCCAAACAATTGGGTGAATCATTCGATCGACCTAAAATCTGTTGCAGACCCTCCGGGCCAATCCCTGCTTCAGGTCATCATCGTCTATGGGCATTGGTGGTCCCATCACACCGCACTGCGATTGGTTTATCCAGATCGGCCGGTTCTGTTTTGGGACCCGGGCGGAGGCTATGGTGTCGGTTTTCCAGAGGATGTGAGAAGCAAGGATCTGATACGAATCAACCCCCCCGACCTGGAAACGTACTTACAGCATATCTGGCAGCTCAGCAGCTTAGAGGTGGAGCTTTTCGAATGGGACCTGAAACCGGAAGAAGCCCGTGACTTATACGATGTCCTTCTCAACGGAACGGATAAGAATCATCCTGCAGGCTGGTTCACGACTACGACGATGGGGTTCTTTTGCACGGCGGCGGTGAGCGATTTTCTGCGCCGTTTTGCCCCTAAGACCCTGACCGTTTCCAGGACTTTCTTCCTTCCGGAACATCTGGCCCAAGCACTGTACACTCAGTCACCCAAGCGAGTGCTCGCCTTTCGCCGCGGCAGACAGACCGTATATTTCCCTCCCAGGATCGTTTCAGGTGATTCCAATCTACCTCACATCTCTAAGTGACGATTCCCGCTCGTCAAAGGGCAGAGGCACTCTCTTTATTTCCATTTCAGGTTCAAATTGATTACAAAACATGATAGATTATTCGGAAATAGAGGAAAGAAAGTGACAAGAAGAAAGATTACTTATCCAACTGCTCAATATATCCAGAATCGGAAACGAAGAAAATTCAGGGATATAAAATTGCCCTCCAGAATCCTGTCGGTCATTTTTCTGGCTTTGTTTTTCAGCCCCTTTATCGAATCCTCCCAATCCAGAACCGTTGAAGAAGCCAAATTCCTTTCCCCTTTGGAAAATTCAGTTGTTCGCGAAATCAACATGGCCCGAACGGGTCCAAAAGACTACGCTTCTCTCCTTGAACAATGGAGGAATTATTTTGATAAGAAAATCCTTAGACTTCCTGGGGAGACCCCCATCCTAACAAAAGAAGGGGTGAGAGCAGTCGTTGAAGCCATTCGGTTTCTTCACTCTATACAACCTCTTCCTCCCCTTATCCCGTCGAAGGGGATGTCTTTAGGAGCAAAGGATCATGTTAAGGATCAAGGATCATCAGGGGCCAGCCAACACAAGGGGCGCAATGGAAGTCAGTCTTCGGATAGAGTGAATCGCTATGGGACTTGGGAGAAAAGCATTGGCGAGAATATATCCTACGGCAGTAATCGAGCTCGAGATATCGTGATGAGTCTTATCATAGACGATGGCGTTCCCAGTCGCGGACACAGAAAAAATATTTTCAGTCCAGATTTTCGTGTAATCGGAGTTGCCTTTGGCCCCCACCCCGCATACAGGACCGTTTGTGTGATTACCTTTGCAGGAGAATATAAAGAGAAAAGCCGGAAATAAAGAATTATGGAAAAACCATTTTTTCGAGGGCTTTGATTCTCGCCTCCAAGGCGTTAAATTTTTTCTCCAGGTCTGCATAAGAAAATTTTATCATCGAACCCAATTCCTCTTTGAGTCCGCCAAAACCTTCTTTCATCTTCTCTTTGACGGAGGTCATCTCTTCCGTCAACTGTTTGATCCCGTCTTTCAGGCTTTCCATTCCGTCCTTCAGACCACCCGTATCCGTACTGCTCACTTCTTTGGAATGGGCCCAATCGGTTTCTGCCTCCTCTTTGATTTTTTGAAAAAGGTGC
>Ga0153915_10003500_pt1 | contig 14412 bp, 14 predicted proteins | sample Opewatmetagenome_2_FD_107003 | JGI IMG/M metagenome (GOLD analysis project Ga0153915, IMG submission 107003) | Freshwater wetland microbial communities from Ohio, USA - Open water 3 Core 3 Depth 3 metaG | ecosystem: Environmental > Aquatic > Freshwater > Wetlands | place: USA: Ohio, Lake Erie... | reverse complement strand
TTATTAGAAGCAGTTAATATTGTATCTAACATAAATAATAAATAAGCTAGAAAGGAGATGAAGTCGATGGCTGTAAATCCTAACTTTGAAAAGTTGCTGGAACCCTCCAGTATCGGTAAAGTGAAAACGCGGAACCGCATCATCAAGACCGGGGCCTCCCAGATGTACTGGAATGAAACTGAAACCCGTATGAACAATATGACCCGGTCTTTCTACGAAGCCATTGCCAAAGGCGGCGTAGGTCTCTTGATCGTGGAATCGCCGACTGTCCATTATCCCTATGGGGCCCGCTGGTTTGAGCGCTATCGTATTGATGACGATAAATATATTCCGGGTCTGGCGGAGCTCGCCGACCTGATTCATAAACAGGGGTGTCCGACCTTTTTACAATTTAATCACGACGGCCCCTGGCAATCTCCGCTTTTCGCCAATTACCCGGCAACGTTTGAGGGACCCCCGATCGGCGCTTCTCCGGTGAATTTACCCGTGCCCGGTGACTTTCACCGGGATAAACCGCGGGCTTTGACCATCCCGGAAATCGAGGATATCACCGATAAAGTGGCCAGTGCCGCCGTCAGAGCTAAAAAAGCCGGTTTTGACGGTCTCGACATCAATGCCGCCAGCAGCCATCTTTTCCATAACTTTTTGTCGCCTTACTGGAACCGCCGCCAGGATGAATATGGCGGCAGTGTCGAAAATAGAGCTCGCTTTATTTTGAATGTGCTGCGGGAGATTAAAAGACGCAACGGCCCGGATTTCCCGGTCATGATCTGCATTAACGGTATTGAAGTGGGCCAGGCGGCGGGCCTGGATAACCGCCAGTGCCTGACTTTCGCGGATAGTAAAAAGATTGCCCAGATGCTCCAGGAAGCCGGTGCGGATGCTATCCATCTTCGGAGCCATTGGCTGGGTTATCATGCGGCCGGGTTTTTACCGGACCATCTGTTCTTCCCCGAGCCTCCCGTACCTCTGAACGAGTTCCCCAAAGAGTATGATTGGAGCCGCCGGGGAGCTGGCGCCAACCTGATTTTGTCCGGAGAATTTAAGAAGTTTCTCAAAATCCCTATTATGGTGGTCGGTAGATTCGATGCGGCGCTGGGAGAAAAAGCCCTGCGCGAAGGGAAAGCCGACTTTATTGCCATGCACCGCCGCCTGATCGCGGACCCGGAATATCCCAACAAAATCGCCCAGGGCCGCATGGAGGAAATTGCTCCCTGCACTGCTTGCCTGACCTGCCTGGACCAGAGTTTGGGTAAAGCCCGTCACTGCCGCATCAATGCCCGCCTGGCCCCGGATAAGACTTATGACATCGGCAAAGCGGCTGCCCCTAAAAAGATCGTGGTGGTGGGCGGAGGCCCGGCCGGTATGGAAGCTGCCAGAGTCGCTGCCTTGATGGGCCATAACGTCACCCTGTATGAGAAGTCGGCGAAATTGGGAGGATTGCTGCCGCTGGCTTCCCTGATCAAAGGGCCCGAAATCGAAGACCTCCCGGCCATCATTCGCTATTTTGAAGTCCAGCTGAAAAAGCTGGGGGTTAAAATAGAGCTGGGTAAAGAGTTTCAACCGGTTTTAGTGGATGAATTGAAACCGGATGTGGTGATTGTGGCTACCGGCGGTACCCTGACGGTTCCGCCGGTTAAGGGCATTGAGAATCGGAAAGTCATGACAACGCCGGCCCTGCATCAGAAGGTCAAACCCTTCTTAAAGCTGTTCGGTCCGAAAACCCTGGGCTGGTTGACGAAATTTTATCTGCCGATCGGTAAAAGAGTAGTGATTATTGGCACCGGACTGCACGGCTGTGAAACGGCCGAGTTCCTGATCAAGCGCGGTCGCCAGGTGACGCTGGTGGATACCGCTGAAGTCCCCGGTGTTGGCATGATCGATGTTAAATTCGGGGCCTTGATGGGATGGTTTGGCAGGAAAGGCGTCACTCTTATCAACGGTGCTAAGTCTATAGAAATTACTGATCAGGGTGTCGAGATTGTCACTAAAGAGGGCGAGAAAAAGACCCTGGAGGCGGACAGCATCGTGCCTACCAGCCCGTTGCAGCCCAATCTGGAGTTGGCGCTGAGCCTGGAAGGTAAAGGCCCTAAAATCTATGCTATCGGAGATTGCCAGAATCCTAAGATGATTGTGGATGCGATTTCCGCCGGCATGTGGACTATTCGCAATCTTTAGTAGACCGCCTTATTTAAAATAATATAAAAAGCCCCGATGTCAGCCGGGGCTTTTTATATTTCAGTATACTGAGCTATTAGTCATCATCCACTGGCTCGGGCGGCAGGGGTACTTCGGGACCCCAGCCGCGAGAAGGATCGTAAGGACAATGGAAGGTTGTAGGCGCATCGCTCTTGATAACCTGAGCCTCATCAGGCCCTTTGATAGTGCTGCCGGCGATAACGGGTTCGTTAACCCAGCCCTTATCAAAAGAACTGCGGAACATTAAGTAAGCTTTATAGTCCCAGAACTTCCATTTGCCGTCTTCTTTAACAAATACATGGTTGTATTTGATCACCTGCCAGATTGCGATGGTGCCTTTGACCGGATCATAGAAGGTATTGGCACCCCAGGTATACCACATGCCTTTGGCCGTCTTGCCGTCTTTGGCGACCTCGATGACCGGAGTGGTGAGTTCATGCAAGGCCAGGTTGCCTTGATAGTTATAGAGTTTCCCCAGTACTTCACAGAAAACCTTGCGGACGCCTTCAAGACCGTAAAAAACCCCGCTTTCCACGATCTCGGCTTTCACGCCCGGAGTCTTCTTGGCAAACATTTCGTCTACAATAATATCCCAGTAATGGCCCAAACACAGGTGATTATACCGGTTGTGCATATTAGAAATGGCGATATAATCTTTACATCTGGTGACATCCCGTTCCAATTTTTCGATCCTGGCTAATTCTTCTTTGGTCATAAACTCTCTCCTTTTCTATTTATAAAGATCGGATGAAAGAAATTTTGCTCAATGAAACCGTTTTAAGACGCTTTAGCCGGTTTTTTCCCGGACACCAGTTTAACAGCCTTGGTCAAGACTTCAGATACCTTTTGCAGGGCCTGGCGGGCATCTGCATCATATTGGGGTTCCCACAAGATCCCTGAATCGCGCAGGTGCACGTGTTTTAAAAGGTCCTCACCAATGATATGGCTGAACAAATAGGTGCAGCTGTTAATCTTTTTATGGGGATCTCTTAATGGGCAGCGAATGCACTTGTAATCTCGATTGACGCAGATCGAAGTAATGGGGATGAAATAATAGCCGAAGGCATTGCGACTGGCTTTATCAGCATCAAAACGCTTGATCAACTGCTTCCAGTTACGTTCGGATACCTTGTGATCTACACCTTCATAGGAAATTAGCCTCATAATTGACCTCCCTGTATTTTTGAACCTGAACAGGTTTTAAAGGAGGCACTAATTTCAATAATTGGTGCCTCCTCCAGCATTGATTTACTTAATCTTCAAGGTATTGCACAAAAAAATACCAGCCTATTTCCCAAAGAGAAAAAAATAGCTGATTTATATCACGCTTTTCTCACGCAATTTGAGTGCCAGGTTGGCTCCCATCTCCTCCGGAGTGTTTCCTTTCACCACCTCACATTGAGTGTGGGTCTGAGGAATAAATAAGGATCTCATTTTATTCCTGGCAATCTTGGAGAGATCCACCCCTAATTGAGCGCTATTCCAGGTCGTAATCGGTTTCTTTTGGGCCGCCATAATCTCTTTTAAGGCTACGGTCCGGAGCCCACCCAGTTCATTGCTTACGGTGGCTAATGCCGGGAGAGTGGATTCCAGGACATCATAACCATCTGACGTAATCCTTTCAGTCTTTAGTTTTCCATCCGCCACTTCGACTTTTCTCACCGCAGTTACACTGGGGATATTTAATATTTCAGCAATTCCGGAGCCGGTTACGCCGGCGTTCCAATCGGCCGCTTGTCTTCCGGTTAGGATAATATCATAAGCCCCTATCTTTTTTATTGCGGCTGCCAGAATAGCCGCCGTCGCAAAGCTGTCCAGGTTATCAAAAGCATTGTCTTCGAGAAGAATTAAATCATCAGCTCCTGCCGCCAGAGCTTTTCTGAGTACCGGCTTGGAAAGATTCCATCCCAGGCTTAAGACAGTGATTTTAGCTGGATTGGTCTCTTTGATCCTTAAGGCTGCTTCCAGGGCATTCTCGTCAAAAGGACTCATTACTGAGGGCACGCCCTTTTGAGTCATGCGTTTGGTGGCCTCATCAACTTTATAGGTTGAAGTCGGCGCTTCAGGATCCATCACTTGTTTGATACAGACGATAATATTGATCATCCCTTATTCGCTCCTTAAATTGACTAAATGTTTGCAAGATAATTCTACTAAGATAGAATCGAATACGCAAATGGAAAATATTGGGAGTATTTCAGAAAATTCCTGGTCTACCTAAACAAATCCGGAATATGCTTTTTTAATCTAATTTGAAATGTTAATGTATATTAAACTGTATGACTATAGTAAATGTCAAGGGCAGTTAGAAACACCTAAAAAAATAAGTTTAATCTCTTTATTCAGTTCAGATTAAACCCCCGATCTTTAAATAGTTCGAGGCAAGCAGCGACGACTTTGGGGTCATAAAGTATTCCGCGGTTACGGCTGATTTCATCCAGAGCTTTATCGATACCCAGAGCCGGCCTGTACGGACGATGGGAAGACATGGCTTCAACTACATCGGCCACCGCCAGTATTCGGGCTTCTATAATAATATCCTCTCCAACCAGTCCTGATGGATATCCGGAGCCGTTCATTCTTTCATGGTGCTGAAGCACGATTTTGGCTATCGGCCAGGGGAATTCGATCGTTTTTAAGATCTCATAACCGATGCGAGTATGGTCCTTCAACATGTCAAATTCAGGCTTGGTGAGTTTTCCGGGTTTACTTAAAATATCCGCTGGCACCAGGATCTTGCCGATATCATGAACAAAAGCGGCCATGGTCAATCCTTCATTCTGCTCATCTGTCAGCCCCATCATGTGCGCCAATTCATAGCTGATCTGCGCCACTCGGCGCTGATGCCCGGCGGTGTAAGGATCTCTGACCTCTCCGATATGAGCTATGGCTTCGATGATTTCTTTGATGGTTTTCTGCAATCTCTGCAAACTGTTCTGAATCTGCTGTTGCGCCTGCTTGCGTTCAGTGATATCCTCCAATATACCGTCAAAATATTGCACACTTCCCGAATCAAATCTAATAGCCACCAAGGTTTCCGCGATCATTAGTTCATGGCCGTCTTTTCTTCTTAATCTTAGTTCCCGCATTACTTTCCAGTCGGCAATGTTCACCTCATTTTTAAAAGGATTACTTTCATTGTCGCTAACGTATAAGTTGCAGACTGTCATCTGGAGCAGTTCTTCCCGTGAGTAGCCGGTAATTTCCTCCATCGCCTTATTTACTTCTAAAAACTGACCGTTAACGCCGGGTGTACATCTGAAAATACCCAGTTTAATGTTATCCATCAGGTCGCTGTTTTTGCCTTCCCATTCCTTAGCCAGCAAGGAGGCTTTTTTATGAATGTTTATTTCCTGCCGGAGTATGCGGTTGGTTTTATTCAGCTCTTCAATCCGTTCTTTTAGCTGCCCTTCTCTGGCATTTACAGCTGATACCGGAAATTCCTCCTTAACAATGTGATGCGGATGGTGAATTGCCAAAATACCATTAAAGTGGGCATTACTATCCCAGAGTATGCCAATGGAGACCAGTGTATTGACGGGTATCCCGTTTTTGGTCAGGTTGGTGTACTCGCCTATCCAGTGGCCATTCTGACAAAGACCTGACATGACTTCATCCTTACTCAGCTCTGCCAGGACTTGAGTCCGGATTTGGATCGAGACATTTTTATCGCTGACTTCCTCTGCGCTCCAACCGAAAAGCTTTTCCGCAGCCTTATTCCAATTGGTAATATTGAGATCCTTATCGGTGGCAAGAATAGCATCGGGGGATATCTCGGTTAGCGTATCTTGATAGTGGCTTAATTCGTTATTTTCCCGGCGATCGGAAATATCTGTGATTATAGAGTTACATTGGCTCAAATGCCCCCGGCGATCACGGACAGCGATGCTTTCCATTCGGGCAAAAAACAACTTCCCATTCTTTTTTCGCATCCAGATTTCGCAAACGTGTCTAACACCGGTTTTTAAAGTGTCTGCCAGATGAGCCCAAAAGTTCTCTAAGGAATCTTGACCAATATAATGCGAAAGTGCAACCCCAATTAAGCTGTTTTTTTCACTCTCCAGCAAATTGGCCAACCTCAGGTTGGCCTCCAGAATAATGCCATGTTGGTCCAGTGTGACATATCCGGAGGGAGCATAATCATATAATATAATGTATTTATCCCGGGCAGATTGAAGCTCTTCGCACATACTGGCCAGTTCAGCTCTTTGCATTTCCAGCTCAGCTTGACGTGATTGAAGCTCCCGGCGCACCTGCTGAAGATGTTCGGATTCTAAATTGGAGATATTGACCTGGTTCAGTGGAAATTGATCCGACTGATCTTGAGGGGAAGGATTCTTATCTTGATCGGGGGGACGATCTTTTTTACTCAAATTACCTTACCCGGAATTGCTCTTATTTAAGGTTTGAATGAATTATAATCGAACTTGATTGAGATGTAAATAAGATTGTTTACTGCAATTAATTTATTTTTGGTTTCCCTGCATTAGATGAATTATAATTAATATGCAATCCTAACCTGAATGGGATTGGAAAATTATTTGAAATTATTATTAAGGGGGTAAAATGAATAATCCGAATGGCCCTTATCCTGGCAGACAATTATTTTTGGGCGTTACTGTAAAGGGTCATCCCTTTTTTTCTTATCTGGTTACCGGACGTTCACCTGAGAGCCGGGAAAGAAAAGCGGTCCAGATTGGGGATATCATTAGAATGGGACCCTTAGGAAATCAGCCTTATGATCCTCTAAGACATTATGCCGCTGTAAAATTTGAAAATACCTCCGGGTTGGTTGTAGTCAGTAACGGTATTCAAACTGAAGCCATTTTTGAGACGTATAAGCTTTTGCTAAATACCTCTGTTGCCCCCTCGGTCGACTTTGTCGAAAAATTGCTTGATGGAGCTGGGGCTGAACCGGATAGCTACCATACTCCCAGGATTGCCGGCATCGTGACGAGTTCTGGTAGTCCTGACCCCAGGCCGGTATTTATATTAGGAATGAAAGCTTTTAATACGCCTGCCCGAGGGTTCCAGATAAGTCCGGCGCCTGGAAAAATGATTGGCATTTCTACCTACAAAGGATCCTTGGATAGCCCCGAAGCCAGAGACCCAGGAACAGCTTTACCTGAGGTGGATTTTTCGGGATTCTCCGCCAATGATCTGGCCCGGCATCTGTTCGATATCTCTGCGGCTGTTTACAAAGGCAATGACATCCGGGTCTGCGCCGTAGCGGGCATACGCTTGGAGAAGGGCTGGGATTTATCCATCCAGAATGTCCATCAATAGCCTTGAGACAATACCTTCTCCTGGCAGCCCGGTCTGCATTTTAGTTTTATATAATATAATCGCCGGATATAAGGAAGGCTTAGAGGGTTAAAAATCTTCAGAATGATCGTATGATGCTTTGACACTAGGGAGAATAGATTTTATAATAAATCTAACGTAGATCTGGGCACTGAGTAAAGAAGGAGGATACGAAGGCATGGCAAACGTAGTTGGTAAGAGATATCGTTGTACCAAGTGTGGCTCAGAGTTCATTGTTACCAAAGGCGGCAATGGAACTCTCCAATGCTGTGGTCAGCCCATGGAACTTAAGAAATAAATTACTTGATTTTAAGTAAGGAGGCTAGCATCTATGGCTAATCTACTGGGGAAAAGATATCGTTGCGCCAAGTGTGGTACCGAGGTGTTATGTACTAAAGCTGGCTCAGGTGAGATCATTTGCTGCGGTGAGCCTATGAAGACTCAGGAAGCCAAAGCAATTCCATCTTCCGACTAAAAAGATTTGACTATTAGTGGATTCCCAAAGAACCCATACACCCGGGAGTAGTATCAGTGAAGAGGGTTACTTGCCCTGAAGTAAGCTGAAGAACTCATTACGAGTTTCTGAGCGACTTCGGAAACTGCCTCTCAGAGCTGATGTCACAATCGCACTCCCGGGCTTTTTTATACCTCGCATAATCATGCACAGGTGCTCTGCCTGCACTACTACGGCTACTCCATTGGGTTTGAGAGCTTCCATGATTGCATCGGCAATCGAGGAAGTCATCCTCTCCTGAATTTGTGGCCTCTTGGAGACGATTTCCACTACTCTGGGCAGTTTACTGGCTCCTACCACGCGCCCACCCTGGTTGGGAATATAGCCGACATGAGCTACACCGTAGAACGGCAGGAGATGGTGTTCGCACATCGAGTAAAAAGGAATATCCCGGACAATCACCATCTCGCGATGTCCTTCTTCAAAGCCGACATTGAGCTCTTCTTTGGGATCTTTCCCAATTCCTGCGAAAAGCTCTGCATACATTTCGGCGACGCGCCTCGGAGTCTCCAAAACGCCTTCTCTTTTAGAGTCTTCGCCAATGGCCTGGAGGATCAGGCTGACAGCTTCTTTTATTTTCGCTTCATCAATCAACTAGATTATCTCCTTAACCAGAGGTGGGTCTCCTTCACCTGCGGTAAACCTTAATGTTCGAAATTCAAGCAATAAATACTCCTTATATTGAAAGAGAACGTCTGTCTTCACACTCGAAATTATAAATCTTCCACTCTAATAAAATTGCTGATTTCTTTGACCACACTTAATTTTTCCATTTCCTGGAGTGCTTTTTGCATCGCAGCCTCATTGGAAGGATGGGTAGTAATGACAATTTCTGCGGATTGGTTCGAGGTATCCGTTTCTTTTTGGATGCAAGCAGAAATGCTGATCTGATTGTCTCCTAATACCCGGGTGATCTGAGTTAACACCCCGGCCTGGTCTGCGACTGTCATACGAATATAGTAACGAGTGACGACTTCTGCCATCGGTTTAATGGTAATAGGTTTGACGTGCCATTTCACCCGGTTCCCGGAGCATAGCAGGATATCCTGGGCGATTGAGACGACATCGGCAATTACGGCGCTGCTGGTTGGCAGCGGACCGGCTCCTTGACCATAGAAAAGGACTTTGCCTACCAGGTCTCCCTCAACCAGAACGGCATTGTAAACTCCATCTACCTTGGCCAGCAAGGAATCTTCGGAGATCAAGACAGGGTGTACCCTGACCTCGATCCACTTATCATCCTGTTTAGCGATAGCCAGCAGCTTAATAGCAAACCCCAGTTCACTGGCATAGCGAAAATCACGGCTGCTTAATCGTGAGATACCCTCATGATGAATGTCCGCAGGATGTACTCGGGTCTGAAATCCCAGGGATGATAAAATTGCCAGTTTATAGGTGGCATCGATTCCCTCGACATCATCTCTCGGATTTGCTTCCGCATAGCCCAGTTCCTGAGCCTTTTTCAGGACTGCTGAAAAATCGGCGCCTTCCTTCGCCATGCGGGTAAGTATGTAGTTAGTGGTCCCGTTGATAATCGCATAAATGCCTTTAATCCTATTGGCTACCAGGTCGAACATAAAGGGGCTGACTAATGGAATTCCTCCGCCGACACTGGCTTCATAGCGAATGCTGACATTGTTCTTTTGAGCTAAAGCTAAAAGCTCTGGGCCCCGTTTGGCGATGACCTCTTTATTGGAGGTAACGACATGCTTACCGGCGGATAAAGCCCGCTGATGGTATTCAAAAGCCGGATGCTCTCCTCCAATCGCCTCTACCAGAATATCCATGCCGGGTGTGGCAAAAAATTCATTCTCATCGGTAGTAAAGAGCGCCGGATTAAACTCTTTTACCAGGGGGCGCTGCAAGTCCTGGGGTAAGACTTTAATCTTCTTCAATTCCAGCGGACAGCCTACTTGTTCCGCTAAAGTGGCTCCTTTATCCCTGAGTACTTTCGCTACCTGTCCGCTGATGACGCCTAAACCCATCAGGCCTACGCCGATGCTCTTTTTTTCATTCATTGCTTTAATCCTTAGTTAGCGCTTCTGAGCCTGTTCAATGGCATAAGTGATTTGATCATTGGTCAATAGATTTTGCATGTTGTCCTTTTGGGCGGTCCACTTTTCCTCAAACCAGGAGTTCAATTTAGTACTGACCAGTGTCGTCCGGTTAGCATCTGAAATTGTCATATTGTTATCCGTCCCATTAACCTGTACCAGCCAGTAACCACCCGTGGTAGTCTGGGTGGTATCTGCTATGGCACCGCTGATCTGGTTCAGAGGCAAAGCCTGGGTAGCATCCTCCGGGAAGATAATGGCATCTACAACGTCGTCTATTGTCCCCTTGGCAACAAATCCTAGATCTCCCCCATCGGTAGCCGCATTTTCGTATATCGAGTTGGCTTTGGCCAGGGTGGCCCAATCATTGCCTTCTCCGCCAGCTTCCAGTTTGGCTTTGATTTGCTCGGCCTGTTCCTGGCTGGACAGCAGCATCGCCAACAGGTGGACTTGATTGTTGCTCGTATCGTTTTCAGTTACCTCGAGCAGCCAGTAACCGATACTTTTAGACACATCGGTATCCTGGACTGCGGTAAGCTCATTTTCTACTATCGGTGAAGCTGTAGAATCTGATCCAAAGATGGCATTCTCTAATAATGTCCCTGAAGTATCACCCAGTTGATTAGTCAGAATGCCTTTGGGTACCCAGCCAAAATCGCCTTTATTGTCCTTGGACGTGGAATCCAGCGATAGTTCGGCGGCAATATCACTGAAATTTTCACCGCTATTCAGCCTGGCTTTGACAGTGTCAACCTGGCTCTGGCTTTCCAGCAGCATCGCCCACACTGATTTTTGCTCGGCGGTGAGCGGAACCCAATCGGCTTTCCACGCTTCTGTGGTTGGCTCAGTCGTCGATCCAAAGTAATCGCTCTTAAGCTTTTCCATCATAAGCTGCGCCCGGACTTCATCCCGGCGAGTTGTGGTATTAGATAATTCATTGTCTGTAAGATATTGGTCAATCTCATCATCACTGACAGTAATAGGGGGGTCCAGTTTCGTCGCTTCTTCGACCAGTATCTGGTTTTGTTCTATTGTTTGCACTAGATAGCTGGCATAATAGCTGGCATAAGATGAGTTGACATTCTGGATGCCGTAATCTGATAAGGTATTAATGAAATAGTTCATGTTATATTCGGTGTCACCCACTTTAATTACGGTAGCGTTCAAGGGTTTATATTTGTTTAAATAGAGGCCGGTTCCGATAACTGCCAGTATGGCTACAATAAGGACAATCCCCCCCAATATAACTATCCGCTGAAGCCGGTTCTCTTTCTGCCAGTGAGATAGCTGGCGTTTGGTCATCTCGTGTTGCGGTTTTTCCATCTTTTTCTTTGGCAACTGAATCCCCCTTCCTTATTTCTGAGATAAATCATTATTGAATACGAATGCTAATTCCACTCTATTATAGCGAAAAGAATCAGGTTTTCAAACAATGGGGAAAATTATTATTAATAAAATGTAAATCGTTTAGGATTTGATCAAAGGCCTAGTTTTGCGTTAGAATGTTTGACAATACCGGATAGAATATCCTATCTTCAATGCCTATCATCAGTTCTCTTCTCAACCGGATTTTTATCAAGGGAGTATGAAGATGAATTATCAGCATGTTATCGTGCCTTTGGATGGATCGGCATTAGCGGAATGTGTTCTTCCTCATCTTGAAGCAATAGCTTCTAATTGTCATATCACTACGGTTGAACTGGTAAGGGTTGTCCCACCCTTAGAGATGCATTACCGGGCAGTTTTACCTTTCGATGTCCAGCAGGAGAAGCAGCTTAACCAGGCTGCCGTTAAAGAAGCCGAAGATTATCTGTCAGCGATCAAAGCCCGTTTGGATGCCTCACGGATGACGGTTATCACCAAAGTACTTCTCGGGCCGGTGGCCGATGTCTTATCTGATTACATTCAAAAAAGCGGTGCTGATTTACTGATTCTGGCTACGCACGGACGCTCAGGCCCCAGCCGCTGGTTTTGGGGCAGTGTCGCCGACAAGCTTCTGCGCAGCTGCTGTATCCCGGTTTTTCTGGTCCGTCCTTCAGGCTGTATTCATGGTTCATAATTATCTGGCCGTAATCCAGGAATTAATATTTATTTAAGTTTAGGGGGAGTCAATGGATCTTTTGCAGATGGCTTCAATTCCGGCTGAACCGATATGGTGGATGGTGGCCGGCCTGGTTCTGGTTGCTTTAATGGTCTTGGTCCTGCCTTTCAAAGTCAAATGGTGCGAGCATAACCTGGAAGTCTTTTTCCTGATCATGGGTATCCTGGCCGTCACTATTTCGGGACAGTGGTGTTTTGAACTAATTATCGATGCTCTTAAAGCCCCGGTCATGATTAGCTCTTTGCCGATTGGTATTTTTCAAGTTGTCCTGGTCTTTGGATTGCTGATTTATTTCTTTAACCGCCCTTTTTATCGAGGAATCCAGTTTGTAGTCAAAAAACTGGGCGTTAAAATCTTCATATTCGTGCTGGTGCTGGTGCTGGGATTGATTTCCAGTCTGATGTCGGTCATTGTCACTTCAGTGATACTGGCCGAAATCGTCGCCGCCCTGCCTATTGATAGAAAAGATAAAATCAAACTGGTGGTCATAGCCTGCTTCGCGGTGGGTTTGGGAGCAGTATTGACTCCCCTGGGTGAGCCTATGTCTACCATTCTGGTTCAAAGGTTGTCCGGCCCTCCTTACAATGCCGGTTTTACCTGGCCGATCGGTCATTTTGCAATTTTTATTGTCCCCGCAGTAGCTGTCCTGGCGGTCTTTGGTGCTATCTGGGTATCCAGAAAATCTCCGGTTGCGGCAGCAGTTCAGACTGCTGATGGCGCTTCTTCTCAGGCTTCGGCCTCTGATCCGGCTCCGATTATCGAATACTCCGAGACTATGAAAACCGTTATTATGAGAGCTGTGAGAGTCTTTGCCTTTGTGGCGGCGCTGGTCTTATTAGGTGAAGGCTTGAAACCTTTGATCGTCTGGTTCTTTACCAAGATTCCTGCTGCGGCTTTATACTGGATCAATATTATTTCGGCCGTGCTTGACAATGCTACCTTAACAGCTATCGAAATCAGCCCGGAAATGGGATTATCCCAGATTATCTGCGTGGTCATGGGTCTGCTGATCGCTGGAGGGATGCTTATTCCCGGTAATATCCCCAATATCGTGGCTGCCGGCAGATTAAAGATCAGCATGAAGGAATGGGCTGTCCTGGGCTTGCCTATCGGTATGGTTATTTTAGCCGTCTATTTTGGTGTTTTAATAGCCACCGGACATGTTTTTTAATATTATTTAAACATCCTGCAGCCCTGGGGAACAGCGGGGTGTTTGGTTGGATACTTGTAGCCAAACTTGAAAAATCTGCCATGAGTTGATATAAACGAAATGGGGAGAAGGAGCCGGGTTATTTACTTATTGAGATTTATCTTAATTGAGTGGAGTCCCGGTCTCCTTCTCCTTTTTTATAGACTGAGTTTTGAATAAATTTATCCTGAGGCAATTCTTTCCCCTGTTAGGACGCCTTTTTCCTTAATCTGGCCCAAACAGTGCTCAACCGGCTCAGGGGAGTGGTGCGGTGTCCGAAAACCTTCCCCTGATTCAAAGCTTTCAGAAAGTCCCCCTGGTTTTGAAATTCCGGCATCTCGACGTAAGCGTTGCCGATTTCATATTCCGCATGAGCGTCGCTTCCGGCGCAGCCGGGAAGGTGGTGCTCTACAGCAAATTGGTGGGCTAATTTAGAACTGCGTAAAAGAGGGTTGCGGGCATTAAAGACTTCTACCAGGTCGATCTGTCCGGCTATTTCATCCATGACCTCTTTTTTCAAAGAGTCCGGGCGGATTTTATCATAGGGGTGCTGCGCACACAACAGACCACCCTGCTCTTTAATCCGCCGGATGCTTTCCTCTATCGAAAGACCGCTGGGTACCAGTTCTTTCAGGAACATCCCCATGATTTCACCTCTGGTCGTCAAAATCTCTTCAGCCACGATAACATAAAAGGGGGCGATGCGCTGCATTTGTAAGGCGCCTTCGATCGCACCGTGGTCTGCAATCGCGATGCAGTTAATATTTTTTTTCTGGCAGGCTCGCATAATCTCCTCCAGTGTCGTATTGCAGTCCATGGAGTATTTGGAATGAATATGAAAATCAGCTTTGAACAACTTCTCTCTCCTGCGATTTTTACCTGATTGTCCTCATGCCTGTAGATTTAGGATATCTAACAGCTTAAAATTTAGACGCTATGGCTAATTATTTCCTGGCTGAGGAGATCACTCTGATCTGGTCGTTTTCAATTACGATATCATCCTCAATACGCACGCCTCCCCATCCGCTGAGATAAATGCCTGGCTCCACAG
>Ga0153915_10003499_pt1 | contig 14416 bp, 12 predicted proteins | sample Opewatmetagenome_2_FD_107003 | JGI IMG/M metagenome (GOLD analysis project Ga0153915, IMG submission 107003) | Freshwater wetland microbial communities from Ohio, USA - Open water 3 Core 3 Depth 3 metaG | ecosystem: Environmental > Aquatic > Freshwater > Wetlands | place: USA: Ohio, Lake Erie... | reverse complement strand
TTCATATCAACTACTTTATTCATATCAGGATCAACTTTAGGCACAATGGCAACAAGGGCTTTAATTTTTTTATTTCTGAAAACCGTTCCAATGCCTCCGCGGCCTGCCTGTTTTAACCTTACACGCTGTTTCCTTTTATCGTAAAAACTGAAGTTAAGCATGCCGATAAGTGAATGTTCTGCCGCGGTGCCTGAAGATACAACCGCTATTTTCATTTTCTCCGATTCGGTAGGGCAATACATTTCTGTTATCGCTTCTGCAAGAGCGTGGCTATCAACCGGATCGGCCGGAGCTTCTTCAATTCTAATTGAACCGCCGTTCCGGGAATCGAAAATGATAATTATTTCTTTATCCGATTTCCCCTGAAGCTCAATTGCGTCAAATCCACACATTTTAAGAAATGGCCCAAACCATCCTCCCACGTTGCTGTCCATTACCGAATCGGTTTGCGGCGAAATTGTAACGACAAGCGATTTTCCCGTTCCTGAATACTGCGTAATACCGCATATCGGGCCTCCCGAAATAATTATTTCGTTTTCGGGATCGTTCCATTTTGTATCGGGAGTAGTCGCATCCCATAAATATTTTAAACCATATCCTTTTCCGCCGATGAATTTTTCTTTCATTAATGGAGGCACATCTTTTATTGTAACGGCATAATCGGTTACATTTATATGGATTGTCTTGTCGGTATATCCTTTATCGAGAGGTGTAATATTATATATGTATTCTTTGATTAATTTGCGGGCGCTTAAGTACTCCTGCACATTCATAAATTCTCCTGAGGGGGTGTTTTTTTGAGACGATTACCTATTTAATTTGAGTGTGAATATAAGAAGATTAAGCCAAAAGCCCAATAAAAATCCGCCTTAATTAAGGCGGTTTGTGAAAGAATTTTTTAAATGTTATACTATGTGTAACAATTTAAAATTTATATGTCTGCATCACAAAAACTATCTACTGCAGTAAAAGCCCTTTGTTTTCTTGCGAAAGTGTTCCCTGAAGCTAAAACAAGCGCTGAAATAGCCGAAGCCATAGGAGTAAACGCATCAAAATTAAGGCAGATTTTATCCTCTTTAATGGACGCCGAAATAGTCGGAAGCGCCAAGGGTTCGCATGGGGGATTTTTCCTTACGCAGGACTTTACCGAGCTGAGTTTGTATGAAATATATTCCGCGCTTGAGGATAGGAAGGTGATGGATTTTGACGTGGCCGACGCGGGCAAAGCAAAAGATTTGGAAGTGCAGAATTACAATAATTATTTTTACAATTTTTACGCAAATATTCAGAAACAAATTGAAGCGCAAATGAAAGAAGTAAAATTGAACCAAATTAAAAATGGAGAAATTGATGAAGACAACAAATAAAATCTTTTCATTTTTTCTTCTGCTTTCTTTTCTTTTTGCATCTCTGCATTTTGCGCAGGAGAATAAACAGCTTATTATTTTCCATGCCGGAAGCCTTACCGTTCCGTTTGAAAAAATAATCAACGGCTTTAAAAAAGAGAATCCCGGCGTTGAAGTTTTAAAGGAAATTGCCGGAAGCCGTGAATGCGCGCGCAAAATTACAGAACTTAAAAAGCAATGCGACGTTATGGCTTCGGCTGATTACCTTGTTATCGACCAATTGTTGATTCCTGATTATGCAGACTGGAACCTGAAATTCGCTACAAATGAAATGACCATTGTTTACGGGCCAAAATCGCGCAGACAGAAAGAAATAAACCAAAACAACTGGTTCGATATTCTTACGGATAATAATATCCGCATAGGAAGAGCCGATCCGAATGCTGATCCCTGCGGATATAGAACCGTTCTTACAATGAAACTTGCCGACATTTATTATAAAAAGAATTTATCGGAAAAAATTCTCGGCAAGGGTAAGGAATATATGCGCCCGAAAGAAGTTGACCTTGTCGCACTCCTTGAATCGGGGGAAATTGATTATATATTCCTCTACCGTTCCGTAGCCGAACAGCATAAATTAAAATATCTTACTCTTCCCGATAACATAAATCTGAAAAAAGCCGAGCTTGAAGATTTATATAAACAGGTTTCGGTTGAACTTACAGGGAAGAAACCGGGAGAAAAAATTACCCAGATCGGAGGTTCGATGGTTTATGGCGTTACCGTACCGAAGAACTCGCCGAATCCTGAACTTGCCAAAAAGTTTATTTCCTATTTAATGGATAAGAACAAAGGATTAAAAATTATGCGCGAAGAAGGTCAGCCGACTGTCGTTCCTTCTCAATGCGATAATTACGATAAACTGCCGGCTGAATTGAAAAAATTTGCAGTGAAGAAAAAATAAAATGTTTTCGACAATTAAAAATTATACTCCTCTCAGTCTGGTATTTACATTTCTCGGCGGAATGCTTCTCCTTTTTATTATTGCCCCAATAACGGGGATGTATTTTAATACTACGGCTGCCGGACTCACTGAATCGATTGGCGACGAATCTGTCCGCAGCAGTATCTGGCTGAGTATATGGACTTCAATTGGAGCGACAATTATTTTTTCTTTTTTTGCAATTCCTCTGGCATATATTCTTGCAAGGAAAAATTTCCCCCTTAAAAATTTTGTTAACAGTATTATCGACATCCCGATTATTATACCCCATTCGGCGGCGGGCATAGCGGTGCTTGGAATAATAACAAGAGAGAGCTTTCTCGGAAGAGCGGCCGATTTAATAGGGCTTCGCTTTGTAGGGGCTCCCGCTGGAATTATGATTGCCATGGCTTTTGTAAGCATTCCGTTTTTAATAAATGCGGCGCGGGATGGATTCGCCGCCGTGCCTGAAAGATTTGAGAAAATAGCCCTTACAATGGGAGCGTCTCCGTCAAGGGTTTTCTTTACTATTTCGCTTCCCCTTGCCTGGCGTTCAATATTATCCGGGCTGATTTTAATGTGGGGGCGCGGAATGAGCGAATTCGGGGCTGTAATTATTGTAGCTTACAATCCGCAGACAGCGCCGGTAATGATATTTGAAAGATTTACATCTTACGGACTGAAATATTCCGTTCCGGCGGCAGCGCTGTTTGTAACGGTATGCCTTTGCCTTTTTATCATATTCAGAATGGTTAAAAAAAAGAATAATGCTTAATGTAAACAATATATCGCTTAAGGTAGGCAATTTTGAATTGAAGGAAATTAATTTTTCCGTAGATAAAGGAGAATATTTTGTAATACTCGGATTATCCGGAGTAGGCAAAAGCCTTCTTCTTGAAACGATTGCCGGACTCCGCAAACCTGATAACGGATCGATCTTCCTTCGCGGAAAAGATATTTCAAAAGAGAAAATACAGAATTTGAATATAAGCATTGTATATCAGGACGCCGTTCTTTTTCCCCATAAATCGGTTTATGAAAATATTGCTTATCCCCTCAAAAGCAGAAAAGCTAAGAATATAAAAGATGAAGTTTTACGATGCGCCGCATTGACCGGAATTGAAGATAAACTCGGGCGAAAACCGGATACTCTTTCGGGAGGAGAAATTCAGAGAGCGGCTCTTGCAAGAAGCCTTGCTTCAGGCTCCGATATTTTTCTTCTCGACGAACCGCTGTCATCTCTCGATTCCAAATCGGCTTATGAACTTAGAATACTTTTCAGAAAACTTAACCGGGAAGGGATAACAGTCATTCACGTTACTCATAATTATGAAGAAGCCGTTTCCCTTGCTTCTAAAATAGGAGTTATGGAAAGCGGAAAACTTGTTCATATAGATTCGCCGCAGGAAATTTTACGCCATCCGAAATCTGAATTTATTGCTCATTTTATCGGCGTTAAAAATTTTCTTTCCGGCGTACTGAAAACCATTCCGGAAAACGATCTGAAATTATTTATAACCGGAGGAATTGGGATATTCGTCCTCACGGAAATGGAGCCGGGGGAAGCCTTTCTCGCGATAAGTCCGGATGAAATAAGCATATCGAATAAAACAGAAGAATCCAGCAGCAGAAATCATTTTAAGGGAAAAATTACTGATATAGCCAGGGCAAGGTTAGGTATCGATGTTACAATCGACGCAGGCATTGAATTTATTGCGCTTATTTCAACAGATTCATTAAAGGAACTTGATCTGGAAATAGGAAAAACTGTCTGGATTAATTTTAAGGCATCGTCATGTAAAATTTATAAATAACTCTGGCGGGCATTAGGGAGAGTAGTCTTTATAAAATGCCTGCCGTTGGGAATTAGACAAAACGGAGAAATGTATGAACAACGCAATTTTTAATTTGGTGGATCCTCAGAATGAACCTGCTTATGGTTACCTTCCCGGAAGCCGGGAAAGAAAAGAACTCGAAGCTGAACTTACAAAACAGAGCAGTAAAGAGATAGAGATTCCTCTTATCATCGGCGGCAAAGAAGTAAGGACGGGAAACACGGGCAAAGTAGTTATGCCTCATAATCATGGGCATATACTTGCCACATATCATAAGGCCGGCGAAAAAGAAGTACAGATGGCTATTGACGCCGCCCTTAAGGTTAAAGAAGAATGGATGACAATGTCCTGGGTTGAAAGGGCTTCAATTTTCTTTAAAACGGCAGAGCTTTTATCTAAGAAATACCGCTATGTACTTAATGCGGCAACAATGCTCGGACAGGGGAAGAATGCTTTTCAGGCTGAGATAGATTCCGCCTGCGAAACAATAGACTTTTTACGTTACAATACTTTCTTTGCTTCGCAGATTTACAATCAGCAGCCGAAATCAGGCCACGATACATTGAACCGCCTTGAATACCGTCCGCTTGAAGGATTTGTACTTGCTGTAACTCCTTTCAACTTTACGGCAATCGGCGCGAACCTGAGCACTGCCCCGGCTATGATGGGGAATACCGTTGTCTGGAAACCGGCAACAACCTCTCTTCTTTCAAATTATTACTTTATGAAAACACTTTGCGAAGCCGGAATACCGGGGGGCGTTATTAATTTTGTGCCCGGTCCGGGTTCGGTTATAGGCAATATGGCCATTAACCATAAATATCTTTCCGGCATTCATTTTACCGGAGGAACAAATACTTTTAAATCCCTTTGGAAATCGGTTGCCAACAATCTTGATAATTATGTTACTTACCCTAAACTTGTAGGCGAAACCGGAGGAAAAGGGTTTCTAGTGGCTCATCCATCTGCAAACGCTTCCGAAGTAGCAACCGCGCTCATTAAAGGGGCGTTTGAATATCAGGGGCAGAAATGTTCCGCGGCCTCCAGAGCTTATCTGCCTAAATCATTGTGGAACGACATTAAGAAACAGATGTTTTCTATGCTGTCTAATATGAAGATGGGAGATGTAGCCGATTTTAATAATTTTATTAATGCGGTTATCGACGAGGCTTCTTTTAATTCCATTATGGGATATATCGAGAATGCCAAAAATACTCCTGCCGCCGAAATAATATACGGAGGAAATGGAGATAAATCGAAAGGCTATTTCATCGAGCCTACAATAATTCAGGCTTATAACCCTCATTTTACGACAATGGAAGAAGAAATCTTCGGTCCTGTGCTTACAGTATTCGTCTATGAAGATGATCTCTATGATCAGATTCTGGATTTATGCGACCGTACATCGCCCTATGCATTAACCGGAGCTGTTTTTGCAAAAGACAGAAGCGTACTTGCAAAATCATGCCGGGCTCTCCGCTATTCAGCGGGCAATTTCTATTACAACGATAAACCGACGGGCGCAATGGTAGGGCTTCAGCCTTTCGGAGGCGCAAGGATGTCAGGCACAAACGATAAAGCGGGCGGACTGATGAACCTTATTAGATGGACAAGTCCAAGAACTTTAAAAGAATCTTTCATTTGTCCAACAAATTATAAATACGGATATATGGAATAATTTATAACATAAAACAATACAAGTAAAAGGAATTATATTTATGAGGAAAAAGATTCAAATTATTTTTATTCTGTTTATAACTTCTCTTTCTTTAAATGCGCAAATTAAAATAAACGGAATAATCAGGGATGCCGAAACAGGGGATGCCCTGGCCGGCGCAACGATAGCCGTTGAAAATACACAACTGGGCGCTATATCGGATTCAAAAGGATATTATGAAATTACTAATCTCCAAAACGGATTCTTTGTAATAAAAGTAAGCTACGTTGGCTATGAAACTAAATCCAAGAACTTTAATCTTGCTTCGGACGGCAAATATGATTTTGATTTATACAAAACCGAAATTATTACCGAACAGATTGTTGTTACTGCATCCAGAAATCAGCAGACAATAGGAGATATTCCGGGACGCATTTCCCTCCTTTCAAGCAGGGCAATTACTGCAACTCCGAGCCAGAGCGTAGATGATATTTTTAAGCAGACTTCGGGCATTTTTGTAAGCAGGGGCTCCGGCCTTATAACTTCTTCCGTTACGGTTAATGTAAGAGGTATTACATCAAACGAACAGGGACGCGTTCTTGCGCTCGTTGACGGAATGCCGGTTAATAAAACCGATGGAGGATCAGTTAACTGGAATAGGATTAATAGCGAAGACGTTGAAAGAGTGGAAATATTCAAAGGGCCCGGCTCCTCTATTTACGGCAATAATGCAATGGGAGGCGTAATAAACATTATTACAAAACGCCAATCGGCCGAAGGGTATCATGCTTTTGCCAAAATGGAATACGGTTCTTTTAGCACTTTCTCGCAGAAAGCAGGCGTTTCGGGCAGATTGAACAATCAGGACGGTCTCTATTTCAGAGTGTCGGGTTTTAACCGCACAAGCGATGGGTACAATACATACCGCGAAGCATACCGCGATATTTATACGATTGATTCAGACCTTAAAGAATCGGGCGTTGATGCAAAAGTGGGTTATGATTTCAACGAAAAAACAAATTTATTGTTTGATTTTAATTATTACGATGACGAACGCGGAACCGGCTCTAAAATTGTAGAAGAAAACTACATGAAACAGAGGAACACTTTCGGCGCTCTTTCTTTCAATACCGAATTTGGCGGCATTAAATTAACCGCCGGAACATTTTATCAGAAAGAGCATTATCTGCGCGTTACAGAAAAATATAAACTAAGCACGGCTAATGTGCTTACCTCGTACAGCCTTTATGACGTTGACGCCGCGAGAGTAGATTTCGGCGGAAACGTAAGCCTAAGCATGCCTTTGTTCACAACAGAACTTACAACCGGCATCGAAATTAAGAACGGAAGCATCGACGGAAGCGATGTTTACCGCACATCAACAGACGTTATTACCAATAAAGGAGACATGCTTTTTCTTGCGGCTTTCCTGCAGGACAGCTATAATATTACAGATAAATTAAGCATTATGGCGGGCTTAAGAGTCGATTATATCAAATTCTCCAACGGTGAATTTATACTTGCAAACCCGACATCAGTATCAAGCGATATGAGCGCTTTTGCGGGGCCTATTGCAGAACACGATTGGACTAAAATCACGCCCAAATTCACAGCCCAATATCAGTTTACCGGCAACCTGAAAGCTTATGCCGCATACAGCCGGGGTTTCCGCGCCGCTTCGCTTGATGACCTTACGAGAGCGGGTTTAATAAGCCTTGGATTCAAAAACCCTAATCCGAATTTAAAACCGGAAACAATTGATAATATTGAACTCGGGTTTAACTATGATATAGATAAAAAACTATTTGTTATGCCAAGCGTCTATTATATGGAAGGCAAAGATTTTATGTATTATATAAGCACAGGCCGGACAGTAAGCATAAGCGGTAAAAGCAAATCAGTTATTATTAAAGATAATATTTCAAAAGTCCGCTTCTTAGGCGCAGATATCGACATCAAATATTTCTTATCCGCAAATTTATATGCAAATGCCAATTATACTTACACCGATTCCAAAATTCTTAATTATACCGGCAATACTTCCCTTGAGGGAAAAGAGCTGACTTATACTCCAAGGCATCTTGCCAATTTCGGAATCACTTATTTAAATTCTATATTAAACGGCTCTGTTTTTGTTCATTATCAGGGAAAACAATTCACACAGGATGACAATAGCGAAACAGGTTCGGTAACAGTGAACAATGTGAAGACAACCGTCAGTATGTTAATTGAAGATAATGTAACCATTGACTGCAAAATCTGGAAAAAATTCTTTAACTTGGTTAACGCCTCTGTTAATATTCAAAACATTTTTGATGTACAGACCCTTACTACATACGACCGCGTTTCATTCGGACGTATGATATCGGGCGAATTATCAGTTGAGTTATAGGAGCAATCATGAAAAAATATTTCATTTTATTTCTTTTTGTTTTTTCCCCTCTCTTTGCGCAGGGGCTTAAAGAAAACACAAGCAGTTTCTTCGATGAATCGGACGTGAAGGAATTTATATTGACCGGAATAATGGTTCAGGGCGAGGTTGAACAGCCCGGAATAGTGGAATTTAGTTCTCTTCCTATTCGCAATGCCCCTGTAAAGGAATACGCAGCAATGAATGGCAAGGACAAATTCATCGGCGCTTTTTACTATTCAGGCTATTCCCTGTTCGACATTCTTACCCCGAAAAAAGTTAAAAAGGCAAATGAAACCGATTTCCGCCCCGCAGTTGACCTTTATGTTATCGTAGAAAACGACAAAGGTGATAAAGCTGTTTTCAGCTGGGGAGAAATCTTTTACACTAAAGACAACTTCCAGTTTCTTATTTCGAAGAGCGTTAACGCGGTTAATCCTTCAAAGCTGAAAATGAAATGGCCGCTCCCCGCTCAGCCGAGACTCGTATGTTCAAGAGATGTAAATAACTGCCGTTTTATCGAGAACCCTACAAAAATTACGGTTATATCATTTGCAGGAAGTTTTGCAAAAGAAAAACCGAAGGAAATATTCTCCCCCGAAATATCGGTTTCTTATGGCTCTAAATCGGAGGTCATTTCCGATGTTAAATCATCGGTTGAAAAAAGGACATATATCAACATCGGATACGGACATGGTATGGGCTATAAAGGAGTTAAGAATATTGAAGGATTCCTGCTGAAAGATGTTCTTATAAATGTTTTCCAGTTCAAAGATGAAGAAATCGGCTCTTCAATTGTATGTGTTTCGGCCAAGGACGGATACAGGGCGACATACAGTTTAAGCGAAATACTGAATCGGAGCGATAATGAAGACTTTTTATTATCCGAAAGAAAAGATTCTAAAGATGATGGACGCTACACTCTTTATTCCGCTCCTGATTTCTTTGTCGATAGGAATGTACGCGCTGTTGAAAAAATCCAGATTATTAATATCAAATAACTGAAGCTGCATTTTGATTCAAAAAAGGGGAAGATTATTCTTTCCCTTTTTTAAAGCCAACCCGGCTATCCAATTCTAAAATATCCTCTTTATTTATTTTGATTACTTGCCGATTTCAAATAATATTAATGTTCAAGTATAAAATATTTCGGATTTACCGTGATTACCTATGAAGATGCCGTCGAAATTATAAAATCCAATTATATGCTGTTGGGGGCAGAAAGAACGGATTTAAAAGAATGCACCGGCTGTATTTTAAGGGAAGATATTTTTTCCGATATGGATATGCCCCCTTTCGACAAATCGGCAATGGATGGATACGCCTGCCGAAGAGAAGATATTTCCGGCGAACTTGAAATAATAGAAATAATTCCAGCCGGTTATATACCGAAGAAATCCATCGGCAAAAACCAATGCGCAAAAATTATGACAGGCGCAATGATTCCGCAAGGCGCTGACTGCGTTATTATTGTTGAGGATACTGCGGCTGCCAGTACGGGAAAAATAAAATTTTTGAAAGATAAAACGGCAGATAATACATGCCTTAAGGGCGAGGACGTTTCCAAAGGAGAGAAACTTCTATCTTCCGGAACAAGAATTACAGCGAAAGAGATTGCCTCTCTTGCTCTAAGCGGAAATGTAAATCCCCTTGTATCTATACAGCCGCAAATAGGTATTATTGCCACAGGGGACGAAATTGTGGAACCTTATATTACGCCGGGTTTATCTCAGATTAGAAATACAAATTCTTATCTTCTTATGGCGCAGTGCCTTGATTTCGGGGTAATTCCGAATTATTACGGGATTGTACCTGATACAAATGAGGCAATTGCCGAAGTAATTGTAAAAGCTAAAGAAGAAAATGATCTGATACTTTTAACCGGGGGCGTTTCCATGGGGGATTTCGACCTTGTCCCCGCCCTGCTTAAAGAAAAAGGGTTTAATATTTTATTCGATAAAGTTGCCATACAGCCGGGCAAACCCACTATATTCGGAAGAGACGGGAATAAATTTGTTTTCGGCATGCCGGGCAACCCGGTTTCGTCTTTTATTGCTTTTGAATTTTTTGTAAAAGAATTTCTCGCCTTTTCAATGGGATTATTAAATTATAAAAAAGAAGTCTTTGCCCCGCTTGCAAATGATTATCATAGAAAAAGGGATACGCGCCTTGCACGCATTCCGGTCAGATTTACCCCCGAAGGGGAAGCTGAAATTATTGAGTACCATGGCTCGGCTCATATTAATTCACTTGCTTCAGCCGACGGAATAATTTCTATTCCTATCGGCTGTAACGAATTAAAGAAAGGTTCAATTGTAAATGTTAGACAACTTTAACAGACAGATCAATTATCTGAGAATAAGCGTTACCGACAGATGCAACCTAAGGTGCGTTTACTGCATGCCGGAAGAAGGAATAAAACAGATCAGCCATAATGATGTTTTGTCGTTCGAAGAAATTTTTGAATTTACAAAATGCGCCGTTGAAACGGGGATAGAAAAAGTGCGCATTACAGGCGGCGAGCCCCTTGTAAGGAAAGGGATTGTTAATCTCGTTAAAATGCTTTCCTCCATTAAAGGCATTAAAGACCTTTCAATGACAACCAACGCAATACTACTTTCGCAATATGCTAAAGAGCTTAAAGAAGCGGGGCTTCGCAGAATAAACATCAGCCTTGATACTCTTGACCCCGATAAATATAAAGAAATGACCCGCGGCGGAAACCTTCAGGATGTTCTAACCGGCATTCAGGCCGCAACAGATGCCGGGCTTACGCCGGTAAAAATAAACTGCGTTATAAAAGAAAGCATCGAAGAACCCGACGCCCGCGATGTAAAAAATTACTGCGATAAAAACGGCCTTATTGCGCGTTTTATTTATGAAATGGATATTGAAAAAGGTTCGTTCGGAATTGTGCACGGAGGAAGCGGCGGCGACTGCGAAAAATGCAACAGACTGAGGCTTACAAGCGACGGATACCTGAAGCCTTGCCTGTTTAATGATATCTCAATTAATATTAGAAAAGTCAGTTATGCCGCAGCGCTTAAACTTGCAATTGAACAGAAACCGGAATGCGGAGAACACAGCTCTTCGCATAAATTCTATAATATAGGAGGATAAAATGGGCAAGCTTTCGCACGTTGATAATGAAGGAAAAGCAAATATGGTGGATGTCACCGATAAAAAAATTCAGTTCCGGACCGCTAAAGCAGAGGGCTTTATCGAACTTCAGCCGGGAACTATTACCCTTATCCTCGATAACAAAATGAAGAAGGGGGATGTTCTATCGGTCGCGAAGGTGGCGGGCATACAGGCGGCAAAGAAAACCAGCGAACTTATCCCCTTATGCCATCCGATTCAAATTACCAAAATTGACGTAAAAGCGGAAATAATTGAAACTGGGGTGCGTATTGAAAGTTTTGCAAAATGTATCGGCCAGACTGGAATTGAAATGGAAGCGCTTACGGCTGTTTCGGCAGCCCTGCTGACAATTTACGATATGTGTAAAGCCGTTGATAAAGATATGGTCATTTACGGAATTTCTCTGCTTGAGAAAATTAAAAGCGATGATGTAATTTAATTTTACCGGAAGGACAAACAATGAATTGCACTTTTGATAAAGAGAACAGATACGTTGTATCTATTAACATTTCCCGCGAGAAAGGGACATCAAAAACGCCTGTTGAATACGCAGTTATAAATGAATTGGGGATTGAAGGGGATGCGCATTCCGGATGCTGGCACAGGCAGGTAAGCATGCTTGCTCTGGAAGATATAAATAATTTTTCGCTTCTTGACGCGGGTGGAAGAAAATTCTTACCGGGCGAATTTGCCGAAAACATAACTACATCGGGAATCGATTTCACCAAAGCCGCCATCCTTGATAAATTCAAAATAGGAGATGTTGAACTTGAAGTTAGCCAGATAGGCAAAACATGCCACGGCGATGAATGCGCTATTTTTGTTGAAGTGGGAAAATGCGTTATGCCTAAGTCCGGCATATTCACAAGAGTAATAACAGGGGGAAGAATAAAAGCCAACGATAAAATTGAGCGCTATCCGCGCCCTTTGAAAATTAAAATTATTACTCTAAGCGACCGCGCTTTTAAGGGGGAATACGGCGATTTAAGCGGCCCTAAAATTAAAGAGATCCTTGAGGAATTTTTCAGGAATAAAAGATGGCATACGGAGTTTGCCTGTTCGCTGCTTCCCGACAGTTCCGAAATGCTTACCGATGAATTAAATAAATGCTTTTTGGAAAACACCGATATTGTTTTTACCACCGGAGGAACCGGAATAGGGCCGAGAGATATTTCCCCTGATGTGGTTTTGAAATTAGCGGATAAAACCATTCCCGGTATTATGGAAAATATAAGATTAAAATTCGGAGAAATTATTCCATCGGCATTATTAAGCCGTTCGGTGGCCGCGGTAAAAAACCAGACTATTATTTATTGCCTGCCCGGCAGCGTTAAAGCCGTAACAGAATATACAACCGAAATTTTGAAAACAGTCGAGCATTCTATTTTAATGCTTCATGGTTTGGGGCATTAAATCCCGGTTCTATATAAAACTCTAAATAAATTTATTCGAAGCTTTTCTCAGGCGGTCCATAATTGCCCTGCCGAGCCCTGTCTCTTCAACTGGTTCAATAAGAATAATATCTATATTTTCTTTTTCAAGTTCGTGAAGATATGCGAATAGGTTTGCGGCTGCTTCCCGTAAATCTCCCTTTGGGGATAATACCCTTTCAACGGCAAAATTATTTTTTTCACTGCTATTTTTGAATAAGATTGCGCCTATCTTCTTATTTTTATATTCGTCAAGGTTCTCTTCATTTAAAAATTTCAGGGGGATAAGAGGAGAATAGTGAAACGGCAGCTGCCCCGGGGAATTTGGTTTTGCCGCTGAATGAACTTTCGTTTCCACCTTCCCTACTACAGATTCTATTTCCTCTAATGTAAGCCCGCCGGGACGGAGCAGATATATCTTCTCATCCGTTATTTCAAGAATTGTCGATTCAACCCCGACTGCGCTTTTACCGCCGTTGAGAATTATATCTACTTTATTCTTAAGCTGCTTTACAACGTGCTGGGCATCGGTTGGGCTTAATTGCCCAAATCTGTTTGCGCTCGGAGCGGCAATCGGACAGCCCGATAGTTTTATTAATTCCAGCGCTACTTTATGCCCCGGCATGCGTACCGCAACAGTCGGGTTGCCCGCCGTTACAATTTCGGGAACAATCTTTTTCTTTGGCAATACTATCGTTAAAGGCCCAGGCCAGAATTTCGAAACCAGTTTTTCAATATTAGGGTTTTTCCATTCCGCTATTTCATTAAGGGTTTCAATTAAAGCTATATGCAGTATAAGAGGATTGAAAGACGGCCGGTTTTTTGCTTCGAAAATCTTTGCCGATGCAATCGGATTAAGCCCGTCGGCTCCGAGCCCGTAAACGGTTTCTGTCGGAAAGGATACGAGCCCCCCCCTCTTAATTACTTCCGCCGCTATGGCTATATTCTTGTCTGTCGCTTCAAGTAACTGCATTATTTTTAATTATTATTTGACTAAATATAATCAATTTAAATATTGAAAAATTACGATAGCGTAGATTCCCCTTTCCGTGATCATCATCGCGGATATTATGTCAATTTGTATCAGGTCTTTTTGCTTAATTATACCATTAAACAGACCGGATACGGATTTTTATTAAAATAGGATTTTTATGGTTTTTTAGAACCTTAATAAATTGTAATATATAAACGTTATATTTTTTGTTTTTATTTTATTACAGCTATTTTCATTTGAATTATTTTTGTTAAGTTTGCACTTACTACAAAATGGAATTTTACTTCTCTTATGGAAAACGAATTAAAAGAATTTAGCCAGATACTCGCCATTGAAAGCGGACGGATAATAAAAAATCATTTCCGGAAAGATATAGCGGTTGAAACAAAAGAAGACAACACTCCAGTAACCATAGCAGATAAAAAAGCCGAAGGATTAATGCGCGAAATGATTATGAAATATTATCCCGATCACGGAATAATCGGAGAGGAATTCGGCCGCCACAACCCCGATGCAGAATATCAATGGGTGCTCGATCCTATTGACGGCACAAAGAGCTTTGTCTGCGGCGCAGTTTCTTTCGGCACTCTGATTGCGCTTATGAAAAACAACGAACCTATT
>Ga0153915_10003498_pt1 | contig 14417 bp, 12 predicted proteins | sample Opewatmetagenome_2_FD_107003 | JGI IMG/M metagenome (GOLD analysis project Ga0153915, IMG submission 107003) | Freshwater wetland microbial communities from Ohio, USA - Open water 3 Core 3 Depth 3 metaG | ecosystem: Environmental > Aquatic > Freshwater > Wetlands | place: USA: Ohio, Lake Erie... | reverse complement strand
CGATCGCAAACGGGCGCGTATTGCATTAATACGTACCCGTTTGCGAAGCCTTGCGGTCGTCGATTATACGGAGCTTTCACGCTACCCAAACCGTTCACTTTATTGTTTCACAGACCCTAATCGCCCAATTTTTTTGCTGTTCCCTTATCGAAAAGAGCAAGGCATCCTCCAGCAATGATCAATAAAACGCCTGCCGCATCGCGATACGGCGGAACTTCGTTCCAAATAAGCCAACCAAACAACCCTGCAAAAATAACGTTAAAATAACTCATCATACTCGCTTTGGAAGTAGGTGCGTGCGTGTAGCTTTTTGTCATGAAAAATTGATAAAGAGTTCCAAAAACACCTACTCCCGCCAAGTACAGCCAATCAAGCTTTCCGAGAGGCTGCCAAAAAAAGATCATCGGGAACACAGCGATCACGCTTGCCAGCACGAAATAGTTCAAAAGGATGGAATGAGTAGATTCGATATGGCTCAATTTTCGAATCGTGACGGCGGATAGTGCAGAAAGAATGCTTCCCAAAAGAACCACTAGATCAGCAAATTCGACCATTTGAGCCGATGGGCGGACGATTACAAGAACGCCGGCAAATCCAATTATCAGAGCCCAAAATGTTTGTTTGGGGATCAATAATTTTCGCCATATGAGGATCACAAGCGGGATAAAAAGCGGGAAAGTATTCACTAAAGTTGAAAGATTGACAAGCGAAATCCTGCTAATCGCATAGTAATAACAGCCTATGGAAACCAGTCCCGACAAATCCCGGATGAGATGCAATGGCAAGTGCTGAGTGGAAAAACGGATCGGCGGATGCATCAGCCAAGGCAGCAGCAAGATCAATCCAACGAAAAATCGAAAAAAAACAATCGTGGATACAGGGATATCGGCGCAAAGCTTAACGAAAACGTACATCAATGATGCACATACCGCAGCGAGAATGCCGAATATAAAACCATGATGATGTTCGTGCATATTAGCCTTCCAGCGCCTCCAAAAAAACATCGAAATCCTGTTGCACTGCGCAAGCGTGCATTGATATGCGCAAATAGTCGCTTCGCTGGGATACGATGATTTTTCGGCTGTCACAACGCTTTTTCAATTTTTCTGCTGTCAAAGGATCTTTCAATCGGATGGCTGCAATTCCTGAATGGCTCTGTTCCTGCAAGAGTTGATAGCCCAATGCCTTCAATTTTTTTTGAGCCATCTTGTTCCAATCCATGACAGCCTGATAAATTTTCGGCCAACCAATTTGCTCCATTCGATCGATCGAACATCCCAACCCAGCGATCGCGGGAATATCCAATGTTCCCGGTTCAAAGCGGCGCGCGCTCTCGGAAAATTCAAAGGTCTCATCTTCGAGGTTGATTGGATATTTAACGCTTTTCCAACCGGCGTTGGAAACAAAGAGTTCTTCCAGCCTTTCTTTTCGAATATACACAAAACCCGCTCCCATGGGTCCAAAAAGCCATTTTTGGCCTCCAGATGATAGAAAATCGCACCCTAGTTTCCGAACATCCAATGGCACCGAACCAATTGCCTGAATAGCATCGACGCACACCAGAATCTGATGAGCGCGGCAAAGGCTGGCGATTTTCGCGATATCGTGAACACGCCCGTCTCGATATGAAACAGCCGATACAGCAACGAGGCGCACATTTGACAAATTCATGCCAGCGAGTTGTTCAGCAAAAGAAATATTCGGCACGGGAGCGATGGCCTGGGCTTCGACTCCCCTGGAGGCCAAGTTTTTCCACACAATGCGATTGGAAGGAAATTCATCGGCTGGAAAAAGAACTCGATCTCCTTTTTTCCATCGCACTGCATTGGCAAGCAAAGAAAGGCCATCAGATGTACTTCGAACAAAAGCAATTTCATTGGCTTGAGCATTGATGAGACGAGCGGCGCTATCGCGCGCTTTTTCCAAAAAGTTCGTCCATTTCTCCCAGCGAACAATAAGCGGCTCAACCGCTTCAAGGGATAGCTCTTTCAACAGATTCGCTGTCGGGGAAAGAATAGGGCCAGTGCCGGCATAATTCAAATAATGCCAGCCCTCTAATCGGGGTAAATAATCTCGCAGCTCTTGTACTGTCGCCATCCTTATTCTGTGTATAATGAACAGTCTGGATGGAAGTCAAAAAGAAAGCCTCAAAAGGCATCTATACCCAAACCTATTTTCGATCAAAAAATTTTACCAGATCGGCCTTGAACTTTTTTAAAGCGGCCGGATTGGTATAGAACATATGACCGCCTTCGTAGTAGCCGAAAACGACAGTCGAATCATGCGGCGTCCAAAGGCGGCTGAAACAGCGTTCCGCAGCGGCAAAGGGAGTTGCCAAATCAAAATATCCGCATGCCGTAAAAATGCGCATCTCGGGATTAAGAACGAGAGCGCGTCGAAGCTGAGGCATTTTATTGGGGCATCCAGGACCGAAAGCCCAGGGCAGATTTGCAATAATTTTATAGCGCGGCCATGGAAGCTTGCAGCCAAGCTCTTCTGCCAGATAGGCATTAAAAGAAGCAGTAAAAACGCCTTCAATCTGCCATTCGGAAGGATCATAATAATTTTGAACAGTTCTGGGCCAAGCCAGCTGACCCGACAAGCGCCCATCGAATCGTCCCACCGCTTTCTTTTCATCTCCCAGCAAGTTAACGAAAAAAGTCTGATCATCGATCAATCCATCATTTCTATTGATGAGATCCAGAGATAATCCCGTCCATTTTGCGATTTCCGGATACAGACTGGCAGGGACTTTTCCTTTCCGCATCAAGGCGGGCGCATACACATCAAGCGCAAAATCTCTGGCTCCTTGCACGACCTCATCAAGAGTTAAATCTGAATCGAGGCGATGGTGGTACCATGCGGTTGCAGCATAACTCGGCAAAAACAATGAAAAAGGCAGTTCATTATCGACAGCAACAAAATCGAGGGTTTGAAAATCGATTGCACAAGAGATAAGAATCAATCCATTCAGATAAAGGCCGTGTTGAGACAGCAAATAGTCTGCCAAACCGCAAGCGCGAAGCGTGCCATAGCTTTCTCCTGCAACATATTTGGGCGACTTCCAGCGGCTATTCAAAGAAACGAAATCGCGGATAAAGTCACCGACAGACCAAATATCGACCTCAATGTTGTAAAAATCCTTACTGTCAGTTTGGGCCGGGCGGCTGAAGCCGGTGCCGATCGGATCGATGAATACAAGATCCGTTACATCAAGAAGGGAATCATTATTTTCAATCCATCGATAGGGAGGACAAGGCAATTGTCCTTCCTGAGCATTGATAATGCGTTTGGGACCAAAAGCCCCCATATGAAGCCAGATAGAAGCGCTTCCTGGACCGCCATTGAATGCAAAAGTGATAGGCCGTTCATCGAGATCCACTCCCTCTCGCTGATAGAAAACATAAAAGATTTTTCCGGTTTCTTTTCCATCTTGAGCGCGCATGGGAATGAAACCGGTCGTAGCGGAGTAGCTGACCGATTGGCCGCCAATCATCGTCTGATGCGAGGTTTGCGAGATGATTTCATCAGCGAAAGATGAAACTGTTATCATGATCAACAAACATGAAAGAAAAAAAGTTTTCATGGCCCCCCAAAGAACCCAGGAAATTGAAAGAACGATGCTTGAAGAACTCCTCCCTGAAAGGAGGAGATTCTTCCGCCGCTCAAGGAACCGAAGCAGCTGTAAGCTGCTTTCGATTGTTAAGTAGCTTGCCTTGACCCGCCCCTGGGCCGGGATTGCGGCAAGCGATGCGTTCAAAGGTATCTCTAGCGACTCGCCTCTGAATTCTCACATCAAAAAAAAATTAAAGTCTAAAGAGAGGGCACTATTTTTTCTATACTGGACGTGATTGAAAACTCAGAAAGAGAGCATTGATCGAGAAATTGGCCAGAACTGGAATCCGGGCTTCCCGCCGGTTCGCACCCTGCATGGCGCTTCACTTCGATTTCAGACGAAAGCCAAGCAGTTGGCTTTCTTTTGTCCCATTTTTTATGAAAAAATTGGCCAGAACTGGAATCGAACCAGCGACACAAGGATTTTCAGTCCTCTGCTCTACCAACTGAGCTATCTGGCCAAACAAAAGTGAAAATGATAGAGATCCGAAGGAATTTTATCAATCGAACAATGATCCGCTCCCATTCGATGCATTAAAAAAATTATTGAGAATCGCAGCGCTTTTTCGGCGGTTCAGGAACAATCTGCGGTCCGTGAATAGACGACCCCAATGTCCGATTCTGGAAACAGATTCCTGTATCCCTATCCTCAAAAATTGAATCCTGATTTTTGAAATCTGGAAAAGGAGTGCCATTGAAACAACAATAAATAAAACGAGGGTGCATGCGAAGTCTTCTGTCCATTACGCTAATCAGAAATATATCAATGATATGGCGATTGATATCATCTTTAGCAATCGACGCATAGGCCTTTAAGAGCTTTTCCGCGCCCTTTTTGCTAATGATGTAAGCGTGCATACAAAAACAAGGTTTGGAAACAACCAAAGGATCGGAAGAATGCGCATCCATCTGGTTTCCCACCATCACAATGTCAAAGTTTTTGGGAGTTCTGTCCCAATAAATCGGGAACAAATGGGCGAAATCAGAATGAGGCAGCATGTCGTCTTCAGCTACAAAGAGCCATTCTTTATCTGAAGACTCTAAAAAGTTTTTCCACACAAGCAAATGAGAGGCGGCGCAACCTTTCTGCCCGGCTCCCCCTGAATAAATATTGAGCGACTCAAAAAATGAGCTGTCCGTCGAATAGCCGTCAATCGCATCGAATCGCTGAATATTAGTAAACCCCGCAGCTTCCATCAAGCCCTTCGTAACTTCGAAGCGCTGAGGATGACGCTTCAAGTTAATAACCACTGGGCAGTCCAAAACTTTCGAAATATCATCGGCAAAAACAAAAGAAACAGAAAAAAGCAAAATAGTCAGTATACCCAAACAACTTGAAAAATTGTTTTTTGGACTTGAGCGAAAGCTCCCTAGAATTGACAACCGCAGACTTCGCAAATTAATCCGTATTAATCCAATACGAATCAGCTTGCAATCGTTGATTATAAGGGCTTTGACCAAACTCAAAAGCCAATTTTTCAAGTTTTTAGCGTCTATACGAATCATATTTAATTACTCGATTTTTCATAGACAATCTGAGGCCCGTGAATCGACGTTCCCAAAGACCGATTCTGAAAGCAAATGCCCGAGTCCCTATAATTAAAAATAAGGTCTTTATTCACGAAATCAGGAAAAGGAGTGCCATTATAGCAATAATAAACGAGCGGAGAAGGTATAGGAAACCTTCCGTTCATCACGTTAATCAGAAATATGTCAATGACATGTACGTTGATGTCGTTTTTGGCAATCGTCGCATAAGCATTTAAAAGTTTTGTCGCTCCCTTTTTGCTAACGATGTAAGCGTGCATGCAAAAACAAGGCTTGGAAACAACCAAAGGATCGGAAGGATGCGCATCCATCTGGTTTCCCACCATCACAATATCAAAGTCTTTTGGCGTTTTATCCCAATAAATGGGGAATAAATGAGAAAAATCAGAGTGAGGCAGCATGTCATCTTCAGCTACAAAGAGCCATTCTTTATCCGAAGACTCTAAAAAGTTTTCCCACACAAGCAAATGAGAGGCGGCGCAACCTTTTTGCCCAGGTCCACCACTATAAACATTGAGCGCCTCAAAAAATTGGCTATCTGTAAAATAACCATCAATCGCATCGAATCGCTGAACATTCGTAAACCCTGCCGCTTCCATCAAGCCCTTCGTAACTTCGAAGCGCTGAGGATGTCGCTTCAAATTAATAACCACTGGGCAGTCCAAAACTTTTGAAATATCATCGGCAAAAACGAAAGAAACTGAAAAAAACAAAACAGCAAATATACGAATCATATTTGATAATCCAAACCCTATGCGACATCCCTAAAGAACCAAAGAGAATTGCACAACAAAACTGCCTCAGTTATAAAGATGTGGAATATTTTTTTTACACAGGTTTAGCAAAATGTTGCACAAATTTTGTTTTATTTTATCTTTTTTGTTTGCCAGCGCCATTTACCCATCCCGATTACCCACAGTCATTCAAGAGAACAGTTTATTGAAATACTCTCACGCTGTTAACTCCCAATATGGTGAAGAGGGCATCATAGATGCTATCATGACAAAAATCGGCGTTAGCAATGGCTTTTTGGTTGAATTCGGAGGCTACGATGGCGTTACCATGAGCAACACAAGGCTTCTTGCAGAAAAAGGTTGGCGCGGAGCGTTCATTGAACCAAGTGCAAGCCTCTTTGCGAAAATGAAAAACAGCTTTAAGCAATTGCCAAAGATTCTCTGCATCAAAGAATTTATAACCCCTTTTAAAGGAGACAGCCACGGTTCAACCATCGATGAGATAGCCGATCAATATTTCCCTCACGAGGAAATCGATGTAATGTCTATTGATATTGATGGATTAGACCACGTGATCTTCAAAAACCTAAAGAGAAAACCCAAACTCATCGTGATTGAAGGGGGAATGTTTTGGCATCCCATGATGCAATTAGAAGTTCCCGATGAAATAGCAGCCAAGAATGTACAACAACCCATTATTGTAATGACAAAAATCGCTAAACAACAAGGTTATGAACTAATTTGCAGCACTTTTAATGCGTTCTTTATTCGTAACGACCTGTACGATTATTTTTCGAATATTGATAACGATCCAAGCAGAATATGGTGCGAAGCGTTATTACACATCAAAAACATCAAGCCAAACCTCTATAAAAAGCTTTTGCAAATCAGAAAAACTGACTGGATACAAGAATGGGAAAGCAAAGATCCAAACATCACATTTCAAATCCCTTAAATAATAAATCGCTATTATTCGGAATCACACACAAAGAACTTGAAAAATCGGCTTTTGGGCTAGAATGAAAATTCCAGCTTTCTATACTGCGCCCGGTCTGAAATGGTGAATTTGGGCCGCGTCAAAGCCCGTATAATCGGCGATCGCACAAGTTGATTCGTATTGCATTAATACGGATCAACTTGCGAAGCCTGCGGTCGTCGATTCTACGGAGCTTTCACGCTGTCCCAAATTCATCATTTCAGACCGGGCGCAGTATAATACGCTTTTTGACAGCTCCTAAACTTCCTTTATGACCCCGTAAGCTGCTCTTCAGCTTGAGCCGATTCAACACGAGATTGCTGTTCAAGATAAATCATATCTAAAACAATATTGACAGCTTCTTCCATTTGATAATCATTTGCCGTTGCTGGCATTTCATCGACTGAATTGGGAGGCAAAAACTCGAGGCGGCCGCGAATCTGCTCTTGATGGCGGAGCATTTTCTGAAACTGCGGATTTTGAGCGAGCCTTTGAGTACTATTTTTACGCAAAACGGGAAGAACTTTTTTCCAGAAGGAAACGACCCGTTGCAAATAGGGCATATATTTATCCTGAAACAATCTTTTCGTCTTGGCATCGAGATCAGTTAATGGATCGATGAAGGCAGGATCAAGACGATCGGGCGAGAGAGGATATTCCAAATACCGCTCGCCAATATTGTAGGGTGCATAGTATGTCGGCACGACAATATCAGCTTTAACTCCCTCGATCTGAGTCGTGCGGCCCGATGCCGTATAATATTTTCCAACTGTAACTTTGAAAAAGATATCGGCGCCTTCATCCGTGACTGTTTGATATTGAATGGATCCTTTGCCAAACGTACGCTCATCCCCAACGATGATTGCAACGCCATAATCTTGAAGAGCCTGAGCAACGATTTCAGCTGCAGAAGCAGACATTTTAGAAGTCAATACTACAAGAGGTCCGTTAAAAAAGCTGCGGCCGACGATATTTCGTAGATAATGAATTTCGCCACGGCCATATTTTGATATGACAACAACACCGTTCGAAAGAAACAGGCCAGAAACTTTGACAGCCTGGCTTAAAAAGCCGCCAGAATTTTCTCTTAGATCGAGAACCAAACCATACAAAGGCCCAATTTTCTGAAACGATCGAATTGCGTCCTTGATGTCTTTTTCGCTACTAATCCCGTCATTGCTTTCATAAAATGAATACAGAGAAATTTTTCCGATGACGCCATCGCCGAATTTTTCGAAGCTGGTCGAGATGCGGGATTCATTCAACATGATGGGTCTTTTATTCAGAGTAACATGGAAAAAGCTGGGATTCCCTTCATCATCGATACGGCGCAATCCCAAAACAACTTCTCTGCGATTATCCTTTTTCAGAAGATCAAGCACTTCTTCAAATGCAAGAAATTCGAGAACATTTCCATCTATCTCTACTAAAAGGTCATTGGTTTGGATCATTCCACTCTGTTCGGCAGGACCGCCTTTGACGACTTCAGAAATCATGACCCCGTCAACCCCTTCGAAAAGAATGACTCCCACTCCTTCGAACTGTTTTTCTAGGCTCATGCGCATTTCATGGGCTTCTTCAGGGCTGAAGAACGATGAATGTGTATCAAGGCTCTTGGCAAAAGCTTTCAATATGCGCAAAGCAAAATAATGCTCGATTTGCTTGCGCTCCATCTTGGCTCCATTGGCCTTGAGGAATAAATAATTGTTTTCCTGACGTCTCAATTTCTTATCGAAAAGACTGACTATCTTTTCCTTGCGCTCAGTCGAAGAGAGATCCGTACGTGTCTTGTGGAACATATAAAAGCGGATCAAACGGTTTTTCAGCCGGTCCGCAAGTTCTTTTTCAGAGTAAGCAAAATGCGATTGGATTGCCGAGGGTGAAGCTGCGCCTGGCCAATCATTGTCAAGCATTTGGATAGTGTTTGAATGGCGCATATTCTGAGCACGCGCAATCGCACGCTGAATCATATCATTCAGCATCAAAAAATCGCTGAAATCGTTATTATTCATTCTCTCAATGACAGCGAAAGCCGCTTCATCGCTAATCTGCAAGTAAGGTAACACCTCTCGTTCGAGCAAATAGCTCTTCTCCGAATCAAACTGCTCAATATATAGCTTAAAGCATCGGCGGATGATTGTAGGGCTCAACTCCCGATTTTCAATATGGAGCGAAAACAGCCGATCCATCACTCGATGGATATCTTCTGAATTCAATAACGGTTGCGAAGCGGCTAAAGAAGTGATTGAAATGCAGATTAAAAAAAGAATTTTGATTGCCGCTTGTCTAATCCCCATAAATCACCTTGGTAAAAAAAAAGGGAGGCAGAGAGATATGCAAGGTCCAAAAAATCAAACTTAGCGTCGTAAGCTTGGCCTGAATCTCTCTTAAGCCTCCCAAATCAGATTATATTAGTAATAAAATTTATAATTCAATATATTAATTTAATTTTTAGCTTGTTGTTACAATTAATTTACTTACAAACAAAACAAATGCAAACTAAACGAAAATTCCCAACCAAAAGCAATTGGTTCATTTCATGATTTTTAGGCAAAAATGCGCGAATTCAGTTTTTGAACTTCAAGGAAATACAGTTTCCGGGTATATTCCTCTGCTATCCTTAGCTTAATTTTTAGGAGAAAGGCTTCATGCCGACTATTAACCAATTGATTCGCAAGGGTCGCGTTTCCAAAATCAGACGTAAAAAAGCCCCTGCTCTGCAGCAGTGTCCGCAAAGACGCGGCGTTTGCCTGCAAGTCAAAACTAAAACACCGAAGAAGCCGAATTCGGCTCTGCGGAAAGTTGCCTGGGTGCGTCTTTCGAATGGCCAGGAAATCATCGCCTACATTCCCGGCGAAGGACATAACCTTCAGGAACACAGTATCGTACTCGTTCGCGGCGGCCGCGTAAAAGACCTCCCGGGCGTACGATATCACATCGTTCGCGGCTCGATGGACTGCGCAGCAGTGAAAGACCGCAAAAAGTCTCGTTCCCGATACGGAGCGAAAAAACCAAAGTGAGTCTTTGTTCATGCAAGGACTCCATGATTAGTAATACCAAAACACTTGCTAATAAGTGTTTTTACTCGTGGAGCGCTCTCTCATTGAAAGCGCGTTCCACGGGCAGACTCCTGAAAAGGGGCCGGGTGAAGAAAAAAGCTTAACATTCAGGAAAACAATGTCTAGAAGACGCCGCGCTGAAAAGCGCAGTATCGATCCCGATCCAATTTATCAAAGTCGGACGGTCGCAAAATTTATCAATAAGCTCATGCAAGGCGGCAAAAAAAATACTGCTCGAGCCATTTTCTACAAAGCCATCGATACGTTCGCCGAAAAAGTCAAAGCGGAAGATCCTTTAGCCGCATTTGAACAGGCGCTCGAGAACGCAAAGCCTGCCCTTGAAGTTAAATCCCGTCGTATTGGCGGCGCTACATATCAAGTTCCAGTAGAAATTCCACCGGATCGCCGCAATGCAATGGCCATGCAATGGATCATTACGTTCGCGCGCGAAAAGCCGGGACGCTGCATGACTGACGGGCTCTCTTCTGAACTGGTTGATTGCTTTAACAATCAGGGATCAACGATCAAGAAAAAAGACGACACCCACCGCATGGCGGAGGCCAATAAAGCCTTTGCCCATTACAAATGGTAAAGGGCAAATATGGCAAAACGACCTGAAACAGACAAACTTCAAAACGTCCGCAATATCGGCATCATGGCGCACATCGATGCCGGCAAAACAACCGTATCTGAGCGCATTCTATTCTATTCCGGACGCTTGCATCGTATTGGTGAAGTCCATGAAGGTGCTGCAACGATGGACTTTATGGAACAGGAACGCGAGCGCGGCATTACGATTACTTCCGCTGCAACGACCGTTTACTGGAAAGACCACAAGATCAACTTGATCGACACCCCGGGCCACGTCGATTTCACAATCGAAGTAGAGCGGTCTCTGCGCGTTCTCGATGGCGCTGTTGCAGTATTCTGTGCAGTCGCTGGCGTACAGCCGCAATCGGAAACAGTTTGGCGCCAAGCCGAGCGCTACGGCGTACCGCGGATCGCATTCGTTAATAAGATGGATCGCACGGGAGCGGATTATTTCAAAGCGGTCAAGTCGATGCGCGAAAAGCTTCACGCAAATGCCATCCCGGTTCAATGCCCTATCGGTTCGGAAGGCGGATTCAAAGGCATGGTCGATTTAATTGCCATGAAAGCCTATCTTTTCCACGACGAAACACTCGGAGCGAAATACGATGTCGAACCAATCCCGGCGGATTTGGTCGATCAGTGCAAAAAAATGCGTATGGAGCTACTGGAAGAGATTGCAACGATCGATGAGAGCAACGAAACCTTCATGACGAAGGTGCTTGAAAATCCCGATTCCATCACAGAGGATGAGATTCATAAAGTCATTCGTCTTGGAGTCATTTCGAATAAATTTATTCCAGTACTCTGCGGATCCGCATTCAAAAACAAAGGCGTGCAGCAAATTCTCGACTGCGTCACGCGGTGGATGCCATCCCCCTTAGATAGAGGCATGATCCGCGGCCATAAGATGGATTCCGACGAGATGATGGAAATCGCTCCATCGGATGACAGCCCCCTCTCTGCGCTGGCATTCAAAATCATGACTGACCCCTACGTCGGACGCCTCACATTTATCCGTATTTATAGCGGAACACTCTCCAAAGGAGTCTCGCTCCTCAATACGACGAAAGATAAACGAGAGCGCATTTCCCGCCTGCTCGAAATGCATGCCAACCAGCGCAAAGACCGTGATGAATTCTTTACGGGAGACATTGCCGCTGCGATCGGCTTGAAAAACACGAGCACGGGAGATACCCTCTGTTCAGAAGATACTCCGCTTCTCCTGGAAAAAATGAATATCCCCGATCCCGTCATTTCGATGGCGATCGAGCCAAAATCCAAAGCGGATCGAGAAAAACTGTCAATGGCGCTTTCTTCTCTTTCAGAAGAAGATCCCACATTCCAGGTCGTTACCAATGAAGAAACGGGGCAAACGATTATCAAAGGGATGGGCGAGCTCCACCTTGACATTATCCGCGACCGGATGCTGCGGGAATTCAGTGTCGATGCGAACGTCGGCGCGCCTGAAGTTTCTTACAAAGAAACAATTACAATACCGGCCAGCACCGAAACTAAGCACATCAAACAATCGGGCGGCCGCGGCCAATATGCTCACGTATGTTTGGACATCGAACCAAACGAGCCAGGCAAAGGAAATGAGATCGTCAGCAAAATTGTCGGCGGTGTCATTCCCAAGGAATATATTCCTGCGGTCTTCAAAGGGATTGAAGAAGGATTGCAAACAGGCGTCTTGGCTGGCTATCCGCTAGTCGACGTCAAGATTGCGATTGTTTTCGGTTCGTACCATGAAGTCGACTCGAACGAAATGGCCTTCAAAATCTGCGCATCGATGGCAATTAAGGATGCAGCCCGCAAAGGGAAACCTGTCATCCTCGAGCCGATCATGAAAGTGGTTGTCGAAACGCCGGAACAAAACGTTGGCGACGTCATTGGCGACATCAACCGACGACGCGGCAAAATCCTCGGCCAGGAAACTTCTAAAGGGACTGTTGAGGTCACAACAGAAGTTCCACTCGGCGAGATGTTCGGGTATTCAACACAGCTGCGGTCAATGTCCTCCGGACGCGCGACCTATACGATGGAACCAAGCCATTTCGAACGTGTTCCAGTGAAAATTCAAGAAGAAATCATGAAAAAATAAGGGATTATGGGTAAACAACCAAGACAAAGAATCCGAATCCGTTTAAAAGCATACGATCAGCGCCAGCTCGATCGTTCGACAGCGGATATCGTAGAGACAGCAAAACGGACAGGCGCACGAGTTGTAGGGCCAATTCCCCTGCCAACGAAACGGCAGGTCTTTACGGTTTTGCGCTCGCCGCACGTTGACCGCAAATCACGCGAGCAATTTGAAATGCGGACGCATATTCGTATGCTCGATCTATTAAATCCCACCCTCGACACAATCGACAAGCTGAAAGTACTTCCTGTCGCATCTGGCGTCGACATTAAAATCAAAGCCTAATCTGATTTCCCCATTGGTCATACAATGGGGAAATTTCATGCTAAGGGTCTGTGAAACAGGTTATTATTTCCGAACCCGTATTCTTTTGTTGTAAGATTCTCAAATTCATTAAATTTGCAAAGAACCGACATGTTTTCTTATTTGGGATTTGTGCTTTCGGAATACGCAAAAAAAACGAAATGTTGGGTAGAAAATACGCCGAATGCGACTCAAAACCGGGTTTGAAGCGGCGTTCGGCATAATTGAATTTTGAAAAACATGCTTTTTGAATATCGGGGTAAGTTCATGAAACTATTGTTCGATGCTCGATATATAAAAAAAATAATGGATGGCTTTGGTAGATATAGCATTTCATTGATTACCGAGCTAAATAAAATCAACGATGTTGAGGTTGTTTTGTTAGTTAATGAAATCGATCAGGCAAAAATGTTCCCTAATAATCGATTTTTATTCACTCACAACAAACCGACCTCGCTTTTCGAGTTATTTTTGGCGTTTCGTTTAAATCGATATCAATTCGATGCCTATTTTTCTCCAGTTTATTTTTTTGGTGGTTTTTTCAGAAAGTTTAAGGTTATCGCTACTGTTCATGATTTCATTGCGTATCGGCATACTTACTTCGAAATCACTTTTAAATGGCGGATTTTTTATTCTTCGAAATGGTTTCTAAAGCAAATGTTAAACCATTGCGATGCTGTTGCTACGGTAAGCGAAACTGTTAAAAAAGAGCTTGTGCAACTTACGGATCGTCCTGTGCAAGTTATTAGTAATTCAGCTATCGATATGAACATAAAAAATTGCGGTGCAAACAAAAATCTGTTGTATATAGGAAGATATGAACGCTACAAAAATGTCGAAGTTTTAATTCAATCAATGGATCTTTTAAAAGATTATACATTGTTGTTAGTTGGACACTGCGAAGAGTGGAGAAAATGCGATCTTCTTTCAAAATCTCAATCTAGGAATCGCATCCAGTTTTTAGGAAAAATCAAAGATCACGATTATTTTCGGATTTTAGAAAGTTGTTTCGCTTTGGTTATGCCATCTACAGAAGAGGGATTTGGTTTACCAGTAATTGAAGCGATGAAAGCGGGTTGTCCCGTCATTTGCAGTAACATTCCCGTTTTTCACGAGATCGCAAGCCAGGCCGCTTTATTTTTTAATAATGCTAACGATTTGGCTCGCCAGGTAAAACATCTAGAATCGCCAGAAATTCGGCAGCTATTTGTTGAACGAGCTTTAATTAATGCTCAAAAGTTTAGCTGGGAAAAAAGCGCCAAAAAATTAGTGGAATTGATTTATAATTTATCAAATAGTCACGCAATAAGCTGATTGCAAAGCCTTAGGGAAACACTGAATAAATCATGTTTGAATCTCGATGCGAATTTTCTGTTCCGATCAAGTTTTCGCACTTCGCTAACTTACAAAAAGTTAGCTTCGTGCTCCAAACTCGATCTCACGACGAAAAT
>Ga0153915_10003497_pt1 | contig 14418 bp, 11 predicted proteins | sample Opewatmetagenome_2_FD_107003 | JGI IMG/M metagenome (GOLD analysis project Ga0153915, IMG submission 107003) | Freshwater wetland microbial communities from Ohio, USA - Open water 3 Core 3 Depth 3 metaG | ecosystem: Environmental > Aquatic > Freshwater > Wetlands | place: USA: Ohio, Lake Erie... | reverse complement strand
TAAACTAGACGCTTTTTCTTAACTGTTGCCGTCAGAAAAAAAATGAAAAAAGAAATTCATAAATGGTTTAGCAGTAATCTTCAAAAAGAACTGAAAATTGCTGTTTACGGGCACTACGGGTATGCACTTTTGCTGTTTCCGATTGCCGGTACCGACTTTCTTGAATATGAAAGATTCCATTTGATTGACAGCATATCAAGGCATATAGATGACGGTGTTTTAAAAGCATTTTCTGTTCATGGTATCGATAATGAAAGCTGGCTTAATAAAAGCCTGCCTCCTGCTAAAAAGGCGGAAAAACATCAGCAGTACAATAGTTATATTATAGACGAGGTTATCCCTTTCATCAGGGAAAATTGCAGGGGTGTGGTTCAGGCTGTAACCGCAGGTGCTTCACTCGGTGCCTTTCATGCTGCTAATACATTCTTCAGGAGGCCCGACCTTTTTGCCGGAGTCATCGCGATGAGCGGTATATATGATTTAAAATATTATACCGATGGCTACTTTGATGATACCTGCTATTTTAATTCTCCGGTTGATTATTTGTCCGGTTTAACAGATGAAAAAATTCTCGCCGACATGAAAAACAAGAGCATAGTGATCGCGAGCGGTCAGGGTGCATATGAAGACCCGGGAGCTTCACGACAATTATCAAACCTGCTCCATAGTAAAAATATTCCACACTGGCTCGATCTCTGGGGAGATGATATGACTCACGACTGGTCAACCTGGAGAAAAATGCTTCCTTACTTTCTTGATAATATTAATATCTGAACATTATGACCACTGCTAAAACGTGGAGAGAAAATTACAGGTCTAACTCTATCCGTTATCAGCTTTTGATTTCCGTTATCGTTCTTGCCATTGTTTTGTATTTCTATGCAAATTTTCTCAATTATGTAGAAGTACGTGTGGGATTTTCTTTCCGCGATCCGGTGCTGGAATTAATGAAACCAATTGATCTTACGCTGTTAATTTTTATTTCAATTTATTTAGCACTTTTTGCGGGGATAATTATTCTCATTGGTAATCCTTTGCGTCTTGTATTTGCTGTTCAGATTTATACCCTTTTGGTTTTGGTCAGGATTATCGCGATGTACTCGGTTCCTCTTAACCCACCTGCTGATATGATCCCTTTAAATGATCCGTTTGTTCAGTTCTTTGGTACAGGGAAGTTACTTACCAAAGATTTGTTTTTTTCAGGACACACAGCTACGCTGTTTATGCTTTACCTTGTTATTGATCGGAATCCATATAAAAAAATATTCCTTCTCCTTACAATTGTTGTGGCAGTAAGTGTTTTATTGCAGCACGTTCATTATTTTATAGATGTCTTTACTGCGCCCTTTTTTGCATTTGCTTGTTATGAAGTCGTGAAAAAAACCAGGTTAAAAATAAATTATACTTCTCCTGTCTGAAATCTTCTTCGTATATCTTTTACCTGGAAAAACAACATGCTTTCTGGTAAATATTAAGTAAAATCTAAATCATCACCCGGAGGCTCTGATGGATGAAGATAAAAATCAATTGGGGGAACTTTCTGAATCCATATCGAAAGATTTTAATAAAGCCGGCATTCCTTCAATAATTTCTAAAGTCGGATTTGACAATTTGAACGAACTAAAGAAACACCTGAGAGGGAAAATTTCCGAATTGCTCGATAATGACTACGAAAAGTTAATAAGTATTTTATATCGGATAGATGTGGATGAAGATAAATTAAATGAACTGTTCGGAAGTAAAAGCAGAGAATCCATCCCCGGTAGGTTAGCCGACCTGATTATTGAAAGACAGCTTCAAAAAATAAATATAAGAAATATGTACGCGAAAGAAAGAAAAAATTTGCCGGGAAAGTGAGTACCTTCCGACAATCTGCTTTTAGTTAAGGGGGCATAATTCGTATCCGTTTTTCGTGTATCTGGTTGCAATTAAACTCCAATTATTTTATAATGTAGGCTATATAAATCATTCATAATCATTATTAAATGATTATGAATACATAAAATTGACGCGAAATCGGAATCATCGATTCGATATGTTTGTATGTTTTATAATTAAACATACAAAATCCTTCCTGAAAATAATTCCACAATCATCCCACAATCGTCCCCGCAAGTGGTCAACAATCCGGTAATCAATCGTAAAAAAGATGTAAGTTAGAAAAGCGCCAACTACCGATAATAAGGTTTTTATTGATACTTTATTTCTTAATATTTAAGTTCATGTTTTATTTATAACAATTTTCCTGTCTTTTTCTGAATTCCGCCTATGAAGGAAGTTATTTAATTTAAAATTTCTGGAGAATGACCTATGGCTATTTTTAATGCGAAGGAAATTGAAATTCTGAAGAAGGAGAATACTGAGCTGAAAAAACAACTGGAATCCTTCACCAGCAAGGCAGACTTGTACGAAAATTTAGAAGATATTCTGAAGCGTCTCAGGAATGATATTTCAGAATTAAATGAACAAAAGCAAACCTTATGTGATGAAATTCAAATCCTGAAAAATGATAAGAATATTAAAGAATCAGAATTGCAGGAATTGACAAATAAAATTCCCGAATTAAATGGATATAAAAATGAAATTCAGCAGAGTCTCATCGAGTATACAAGACAAATTGAGATTCTTAAAAAGGATATTGATAATGCCAGGAAAAATTCTTCGTTAAAAAATCCCGACACCGCTGCAGAATATACCGGGAAAATGAAATTACTGCAACAGGAGAACCAGGGATTCAGAAAGGAAATCCGGCAGCTAAATGATAAGATAAATGAACTTCTAAAATTAAATAGTGAAAACAGGCAGGAATCAGGGAGTGAAGGGAAAATTCTTGAAGAACTAAAAACCCGTGAAGTCAGACTTCTACAAGGAATCGAAAATAAAAAGGCTGAAGCTGATTTCTTGATTAAAAAAGTAGAAAACTTAAAAAAACGGGATTTAGATGAACGGGAAAATTTAAAAAACATTTATAAACTTATCGAAGAGAAGAAAAGAGAAAGAGATTATTATTCTAAAGATGAAATAAGAATTCTGAACAATGTTGCGGGATTGAAAGAGAAAGAAGATAAGCTTTCAAATGAGATTTTACGGAAAGAAAAGGAAATAAAAACGCAGGATGAAATCCTTAACATGCTTACAAAAAATATTGCCCATAAGCAGGAAAAGGAAGATGAACTTAATAAGGACCTGCGTGAGCTGGATAACGAATTACGATTAAAAACGAATTCCATTCAAAAAATTTCAGAAGATTACAATAAAATATTCCAGGAAAATAATTCCGGCCAGAAAACTCTTAATGATATTAAAAAAGAGCTGGAAGAAGAGTCTCCGAAACTTTTTAAACTGAATGATGAACTTAGTTTACTCAAGACCAAATTATCTGACCTTGAAAAAGAAATAGAAAAATCCGAATTGATAAAAAAAGAACAGTCGCAAAAGATAACTGAACAAGCCGAAATTTATGGGAAATTGAAAGAGCAGATTGATCTTATGCAGCAAACACTTCCTCTGCTCGAAAAGAAAAAGACGGAAATTGAAAAGGAGAATGCATCATTTGAGGATAAATTCGGCAAGGTATTTCAGAAATACAGTAAGGATGTAAATGAACTCAGTCGAAAACGAATTGTTTATGAAAAACTTGTTATGGATAAGGAGAAGGAAATAAATGAGAAAGACCAGATGTTATTTGAGAAAATTGCCGCCCTTGAGGAAAGCGAAAGAGTGTTGGGCTTAAGACAGGCAGAAATAAATTCTCTTCAGGGTACCCTGAAAGTTCTTGAAGAACAAAAGGAAATTTTGAAACAGGATTTGATTACTCTTGAGAATAAAACAACCGAGGTCCTCAGACGGAATGATGGATTAAGAATGGAAACCGAATACCTGATGAGTAAAAAACAATCGATTGAAGATGGTATGAAGGAAATTCTGAATGATATGAATGACAGGTTTGAAAAAGCACGCCTGAAGAAACACGATATTGATGAAGAGATAGCTGAATATGAAGACAGACTTCACATTACCCGGGAAAGAATCTCCGGATCGATAAAAGAACTATCTGAGCTGCAAACCTCGGTCGGTCAACTAAAGCTTCAACACGAAGAACAAAGGGGATTTATTACTAAACTCGTCGCTAAAAAAACAAAACTGCAGGAAGAGATTTCAAAGAATGAGATGCTCCTGCATAAGTATAAGCAGATTAAGGAAAAAGTTGAATTAGAGAAAATAGCTGTTCCCGTAAATAAAGAAGGTGAAACTTTTCCGGGAGAAGAGGCAATAAATCAAATAAACAATGGTAAAAGCAGTGAACAGCAGCATTAGGAATAAGCGTTCTTCAAACTTATCGTTTTTCAATTCATTACACGGAAAATACATGCCTGTTAAAAAATATATTTTATTGATTTTATTGTTCCTTATTCAGAGCGGTTACTGCCCCGCACAAGGTTTAACTTCAGTAAAACATCCTGCCTGGAGTTACAACCTTTCAATTTATGAGGTTAATACCCGCCAGTATACCCCTGCAGGGACTTTCAAAGCATTCGATTCACACGTTAAAGAACTTAAAGAGCTTGGCGTTGGTATTGTATGGTTTATGCCCATAAATCCAATCGGGGAGAAAAATCGTAAAGGTTCTCTTGGGAGTTATTATTCTGTAAAGAATTATAAGGAGGTAAATCCGGAATTTGGGACGATAGAAGATTTTAAGGAAACGGTTAAACTAATCCATTCAATGGGAATGTATGTTATCATTGATTGGGTTGCAAATCATACGGCATGGGATAATGTCTGGGTTAAGGAACACCCTGATTTTTATACAAAGGATTCGCTTGGAAATTTTGTTCCCCCTGTAGCTGATTGGACCGATGTGATTGATTTGAATTATGATAATAAGGAATTATGGAAAGATATGATTGATGCTATGAAATTCTGGGTCGAAGAATGCGATATCGATGGATTTAGGTGTGATGTTGCCGGAATGGTTCCTCTTGATTTCTGGAAAGAAGCACGCACAGAACTCGATAAGATTAAAGACGTTTTTATGCTCGCAGAGGCTGAAGGTCCGGAACTACACCGGGCATTTGATATGACTTACTCATGGGAATTGCTTCATCTTCTGAATAACGTAGCACAGGGGAAAAAAAGTGTTCAGGCAGTCAGAGATTATTTTGAAAGAGAAAATAATCATTATCCTCCGGATGCATATCGAATGCGGTTTACTACAAACCACGATGAAAATGCATGGAATGGTACAGAGTTTGAAAGATTGGGTGATGCTGCTGAGACATTCGATGTATTTACCTGCGTAATTCCGGGAATGCCATTGGTATACAGCGGTCAGGAAACAGGATTAAATAAAAGATTAAAATTCTTTGAGAAGGATACTATTCAATGGGGCGAGAGTAATTACGGAATACTTTATGCACGACTTCTGAATGAAAAAGTAAATACTCCGGCATTGTGGAACGGGATGCGGGGAGGGGATATGATCCCCGTAAAATCAAGTAATGAAAAAGTAATTGCTTTCGTCAGAGAATCAGATAGTTCCAAAGTCTATGCTATATTTAATTTATCCGATAAAAAAGTCAGATCTCAACTCGAAAGTTCACTTATACCGGGTGAATATATAAATCTTTTCTCCGGTAAAAAATTTAGAATAAAATCTAAGGAATGGCTGGAACTTCAGCCTTGGCAGTATAGGGTTCTGGTAGCGGATAAAAAGTAATATAAGATTCGTGAATCAGGTTACTTAAAAGATTAAATTTAAATTATTCTTTACCTCCCGGATATAACTAAATAAATTTCATCCCTTCCAAAATCCGGTTGTCATGAAAATTTTAATTTACTCACCTGTTTTTGTTATCTTATAGTACGATTGAAATAATCACTTGCTATAACAGCGGGAGAAATTAAATATGAAACGGACAATTACATTTCTTTTATTCATTATTACAGTTTATACCATAAATAGTTCAGCTCAATCAGCTGGCGGGGGTCTGATGCTGGGCTTTCCGCAGGGAGAATTTAAAGAAAATATCGACAGGCTTGGATTCGGGGTTTCGGGACAGTTCTTGTTGTTCAATCCCTCCGAAAGACTCCCTTTCGGATTTGGACTTGATGTCGGATATTTAAATTATGGGAGTGAATCAAGACAGGAACCCTTCAGTCCAACAATTCCGGATGTAATAGTTGATGTTAATCGTACTAATAATCTCGTCAATTTTCATTTATTATTCCACATAGCCCCGCCTACCGGAACGGTCCGTCCTTATCTTGAACTTTTGTTCGGAGGTGCATATTTATGGACTGAAACAACAATTAACAGCACGGGGGATGAAGAGGTTGCCGGAAATACTAATTTTGATGATTTTGAATGGAACTATGGCGCAGGAGGGGGTCTATTAATTAATGTTTTTACTCCCGATAATCCGGAAGATAATGTCAGGGCTTTGTATCTTGATCTGAAAGTAAGATATCTTTTTGGTACTGAAGCTGAATACCTGAAGGAAGGTTCAATTACTATCCGGAATGGTGAGGTTTATTACGATGTTTCAAAATCCAAAACAGATTTGCTCCTTGCACAGCTTGGGGTAATGGTTTATTTTAATTCTTTCGTTTCTGACCAGGAATGAAACTTTCCTCGGGGACGGGTTAAAATAAATCTTTTTGATATATTTGTGCAAAAATTTTTGAGGAGTGTTGAATGTCCCTGCTTTCCCCTAAAGTGGATCAGCTTTCTATTAATACATTAAGATTTTTATCAGTCGATGCCGTACAAAAAGCAAATTCGGGTCATCCGGGTATGCCGATGGGTTGTGCGCCAATAGCTTATACTCTTTATGCCAGACATATGAAACACAATCCGCGGAATCCTAAATGGGTTAACCGCGACAGATTTATTTTGTCTAACGGTCATGGGAGTATGCTTCTGTATTCTGTCCTCCATTTATGCGGTTATGAAGTATCGATGGATGATATTAAAAATTTCAGACAATGGGAGAGTATTACACCGGGACATCCCGAATACCGTTTAACACCCGGAGTTGAGACAACTACCGGTCCTCTTGGCCAGGGATTCTCAAATGCTGTGGGGATGGCTGTTGCGGAATCTTATCTCGGTTCTATGTTCAATAAAGATGATATAAAAATTCTTGATCATTTTATTTACGGAATCTGCAGCGATGGTGATCTGATGGAAGGAATTTCTCATGAAACCGCTTCGATAGCAGGTCATTTGAAATTAGGAAAGCTTATTATATTCTATGATAATAACGGTATAACTATCGATGGTTCAACTTCTCTTACTTTCAGTGAGGATGTAGCAAAACGTTTCGATGCCTATGGATGGCACGTTCAGAAAGTGGATGATGTAAATAATCTTGAGTCACTTGATAAAGCATTGATTAATGCCCGGAATGAATTGGAAAAACCTTCAATTATTATTACTAAAACCCATATTGGCTACGGGAGTCCCAATAAGCAGGATACTGCTGAAGCCCATGGTTCCCCGCTTGGTGAAGAAGAGGTTAAACTCGCCAAGAAAAATCTGAACTGGCCTGAGGATAAAACTTTTTATATACCTGAGGAAGTAACGGATTATTTCTCTGCACTTTCAGAAAAGTTTATTAAGCATGAAGATGAGTGGAATTACCGATTTAAAGATTATGAACGTAAATATCCTGAAGATGCGAAAAAGTTCAGAGAAATTATGGATGGGAATTTTGGAGATAACTGGAAACAAAAACTTCCCGTATTTGTTGATGATGGGAAATCAATTGCTACACGTTCGGCATCGGGTAAGGTTTTGAATTCAATCGCCTCATCACTGCCGTCACTTATCGGCGGCTCCGCAGACCTGGCTCCGTCTAACAATACATACCTGAAGGAATATAAAAATTTCAGTTTCACTGAAAGATCCGGTAGAAATTTTCACTTTGGAATCCGTGAACACGGTATGGCGGGAATTTTGAATGGAATGACTCTTTACGGAGGCGTTATTCCTTACGGCGGAACATTTCTTATTTTTTCTGATTACCTTCGTCCGGCAATCAGACTTGGTGCTCTCTCAAAAATCAAAGTGATTTATGTCTTTACTCACGATAGTATCGGATTGGGAGAAGATGGGCCGACCCATCAGCCCGTTGAACACCTTGCTGCACTCAGAGCTATACCCGGAATTATAGTTATTCGTCCTGCCGATGCCAACGAAACAGTAGCTGCCTGGAAGACTGCAATAGAGCATAAAGGTAGTCCTGTTCTTCTTATATTGACCCGGCAGGGGCTGCCGGTATTAGATCAAAATAAATATCCGGCTGCAGCCAATCTTTCCAGAGGAGCCTATATATTAAAAGACCCTGCAGATGCCGGGTTAATATTGATGGCGTCGGGTTCAGAGGTTTCGGTAACACTAAAAGCAGCGGAAATTCTGGAAACAGAAGGGGTAAAGGTAAGAGTTGTAAGCTTCCCGAGTTTTGAACTTTTTGAAAAACAGGTTCCTTCCTATAAAGAATCTGTTATTCCTTCCGGTATAAAGGCCAGAGTGTCTGTAGAAGCCGGGGTAAGCCAATGCTGGTACAAATATCTCGGTGAGAATGGTGAGCCCGTAAGCATTGAGAAATATGGAGCATCAGCACCCGGTAAAACATTGATGGAAAAATACGGTATAACACCCGAGAATGTAGCTGATGCTGCCCGGAGGGTTATGGCTAAACTGAAACCGGTATCCTGAAGGGTTTTAATTAAAATAATTTTACAATTTTATGTAACTTTTATGACATAAAATGAAATCCTGTTTATTAAATTTTTCTTGAAAATTACCGGGGAGAAAAATGAAAAAAGAAATAAAGTACGTCAGTGTCCCATTAATTACTTCCGTCAGGGACATGTTATTTAAATCGGCAGGAGAATTTTCTGATAAAATTGCATTGGAAGACCTCTCAGAGACTCCAATCAGAAAAGTTACATTTAATCAGCTTCTTGAAAATGTACTTAAATTTGGCAGCTCATTAAATAAGCTTAACCTGCCTGAAAGAACTCATATCGCAATAATTGGCGAAAACCGTGTACAGTGGGGGATAGCCTATCTGACGGGAATGGTATTTGATTATGTTGTGGTTCCCATCGATAGAAATCTTCCCGAACAGGATATTATAAATATAATTCACGAATCTGAAGCCGAAGCTATAATCTTTACTAATACATATGACGAGTTAATGAGGGATAAAAAAAATTTATTGAAGAGATTGAAGATTTTTATAAATATGGATTTACCTTCTGAAAAAGACGGCTTCTACTCAATGACAGAATTGATTTATAAGGGTAAGTTAATTGATAAAGCTTCGCTTCCTGCATTAAATCCTGATGAATTAGCCGAAATTAATTTCACTTCGGGCTCTCTCGGAAGAGCAAAAGGAGTGATGCTAAGCCAGAAAAATATTGCAGAAAACCTTATGTCGATGACAAGTATGATTGAGATTACTGAAAAAGACAGGTTCCTGTCTGTACTGCCTATTCATCATACTTATGAATGTACCTGCGGGTTTCTCTGTCCCCTATTCAGAGGTGCATCCGCTCATTATGCACGTTCGCTTAAAACGGTAGTAGAAGATATGCAGAGAGTAAAACCAACTATACTTCTCAGCGTACCATTAATGTATGATAAAATGTTTAAAAAGATTTATAAAACTATCAATGAAGATAAAATTAAATCCAGAGTTGTACCGCCCCTCATAAAATTAACAAATCTTGCCGGGAAAATCGGCTGGAAATCTTCAAAGAAACTGGTTTTCAAAGAACTGCATCATCAGTTCGGCGGATCGATAAGATTATTTATTGCAGGTGCGGCAGCACCTGATCCGAAAGTGGCAAAAGGTTTGCGTGAATTCGGATTTAATTTTGTACAGGGCTATGGATTAACCGAAACTTCCCCGATATTGACTCTGAACCAGATTAATAATTTTAAAGATATGGCAGCCGGGATACCGCTTAAAAATGTTCATCTTAAAATCAATGAACCTAATTCCGAGGGGATCGGTGAAATCCTGGCGGAAGGTCCGAATATCATGCTGGGTTATTATAAAAATCAGCAGCTCACAAAAGAAGTCTTTGAGGGCGACTGGTTTAAGACGGGTGATTTGGGTTATATTGACAGCGATGGATTTCTGCATATTGTAGGGAGAAAGAAGAATGTTATCATTTCGAGGACAGGAGAAAATGTCTACCCTGAAGAAATTGAAGATGTCCTTAACAGAAGTCCGTTTATCAGGGAATCCCTGGTGTATGGCGAAGAAGATGAAAAGCATGATGAAATAATTGCCGCACAGATTGTTGCTGATGCAGATGCCTTTATAGAATATGCGGAACAGAATAATGTAGAAATAAATAATAACCTGATAAGAGAAATTATTGAGGGAGAGCTCAAAAACGTAAATAAACAGCTCCCCCTTCATAAACAGGTAAGAAAATTTTATATCAGGACGGAAGAGTTTGAGAAAACAACTACACAAAAGATTAAAAGATACCTTGTGAAGAAAGAGAAAATAATTGAAAAGGAGTAACTGAGATTCAAAACGGGGAGGTTGTATCCTGAAAGCTGTGAATTGAAAATTATTCCGTTAAGCTGAAAGTAGATGATTTAAAAAAGAAAAGCGTTCCTGAAAAAGAACGCTTTTGAGACCGGTAAAACTATTTCTTAAGTACGTGGTTTAGCAACATTAACAACGATATTCCTGCCACCAAGTTGTGTATTGTTTAAAGCTGAAATGGCACTTTGGGCACTCTCCTGAGATGCCATCTCTACGAAACCGAATCCTCTGGATTTCCCGGTTTCACGGTCTATTATTACTTTTGCTGAAACCACTTCACCGTGTTCCTCAAAAGCTGCCTGTAATTTTTGATCATCGATAGACCAGGGCAGACTGCCCACAAACAATTTAGTACTCACAAATTATTCCTTTATTTATGATTAAAAATCCCGGTTTCTGTTCACCGGAAAAAGAAAATTACAATAAAAAATAATTTTAACCTAATTAATTTATTGTGCTGTACCCCGCATTTAAAAATTTGTTATCAATAAAATAATTGATATTTTTAATTGCTTTACAGAACATCCCCATCAAACTGAAAACATTACTTGGGTAACACCCTTTTTTCTAATATAATCAAAGGTTAATTATGGTCGATGAGCATTATCAGGATAAGTATAAGGTCATTGTAATTGGGGCGGGGCAGGCAGGTTTATCGGTGGGATATTTTTTATCACGATCCGGAATTCCATTTGTTGTACTGGATGCAAATAAAAGGGTTGGTGATTCCTGGCGTAACCGCTGGGATTCTCTTCGCCTTTTTACTCCTGCCAAATTTAATGGTCTTGTCGGACTGCCTTTCCCATCACGGGGTAATTATTTCCCGGCAAAAGATGAAATGGGCGATTACCTGGGGAAATACGCGGAACATTTTAAACTTCCGGTAAGAGGAGGAATAAAAGTCACCGGACTTACAAAAGAAAAGGATCTATTCTGCGTTTCTTCCGGAGAACAGCTTTTTTATGCTGAGAATGTTGTTATTGCAATGTCTGATTTTCAAATTCCTAAGGTTCCCGCATTCGCTCAAAAGCTCAATCCCGATATTCTACACTTTCATTCACTTTATTATCGCAATGCATCTCAATTTCAAAAAGGTGATGTACTAGTGGTTGGTGCCGGAAATTCCGGTGCGGAAATAGCTCTCGAAGCAGCTGCTCACCATCATAATGCTTGGTTATCTGGAAGAGATACAGGCCATATTCCTTTTAAAATTGATGGTGCACTTGCCAGAATTATACTAGCAAGATTGGTTTTCCGATTGGTATTTCATAGGATACTTACTACCAGTACACCGATTGGGAAAAAAGTTCGCCTAAAAGTAATCTCAAAAGGGGGACCACTTATAAGGATAAAACCAGATGCTTTTATTGAAGCAGGTGTAAAGAGGGTACCTAAAATCGTAGATGTAGATAACGGATTTCCGGTTACTGAGACCGGACAAAAACTTGAAGTCAAAAATATTGTCTGGTGTACAGGCTTTCATCCTTCTTCATCATGGATCAACATCCCGATTCTTAAAAACGGGGAACTGACTCATAAACGCGGAGTAGTTGATGAAGTACCCGGATTATATTTTACCGGCCTTCATTTTCTTTATTCATTTTCATCGACTATGGTACACGGTGCCGCAAGAGATGCTGAATACATTGTCAAAAATATTCGGAGCAGACTTAATGGCGACGGATCAATTCAGAATAATTAAATTGTCAGGAAGATACTCATTTATATTATTTCTATAAATCCCTGCCATAGCATGTAAACCCCGAAAGCTGCCAGTCCGGCTGAAGCGATCCCGAGAGTTATTCTTGCAATTCTGGTTCCGAAATTTCTGGCTAAACCGAAAATAATAATTATTGCGGCCTGGCAAATTATAATAGTGACATAGAATCCTGCTATTAAAGCTATTCCTTTGACAGGAGCTTCCGCATATCCCTTTATGAATAGGGGACCCATTATTAAACTCCAGCCGATATACGGATTCGGATTCATTATATTTACTAGAACCGCCTTGAACAAGGTCCCGTCGCCTTTGTCGGTTTCGGATTTATCCAGTTTTTCAAAATTTAAATAAGATTTAAATGAACTGTATGCCAAATAAAGCAGGAGTAACCCTCCTCCGATTTGCAGGAATTTTAACAATCCTGAGGGTAGATTGGTTAAAATAAGCAGAACCAGTATAATTACAGGTATATCACTTAAAACGGGAGCAAATGCAGCAGGGACTGTCCGCTTCCATCCGTTCCTGAGAGTTTGGGAAATTATGAATGCCTGGAATGGACCGGGTTGAATAGCGGCAGCAAAGGCATAAGTAATTCCTAATACTAAATAAGTTATCATTCTGAAATAAACGAAATAACAAATTTCTGAAAAAATACAGAACCAAACGTACTTATCCGCTTTATCAGTCTCAAGAAATATTAATGATTATTGGTAGAGTAAAGAAGACCTGACAGCTTGCAGGTCTTCTTAAATTTGAATTTAAATCCGGTGATTAATCGGAATAAAAAAGATATCCTATTGTACCGTTACACTCCTATTCTGGTAAGCCGGTTGTTTAGGATGAACTGGTGGATTCTTTTTCAGCATATCCGTTACCGTTTCTACTCCTTTTTCCAGTTGAGGGTCGGTTCCGTTTGCAAGTTGGGTGGGATCATCTACAATTGTTATATCAGGATCAACACCATGTCCCTCAAGGAACCATGTGCCGTCGGGATTATATTGCCGGAAAGTAGGAACTGTAATACTGCCGCCGTCTATCAGGGCAGGAGCTCCGGAGATACCTATCAATCCTCCCCAGGTTCTCAGTCCGATTAATGGACCTAATCCGGCTTTGCGGAAGAAATCGGGGAAAGCATCACCACCGGAACCGCTCCATCCGTTTATAAGCATCACTTTCGGACCAAAATTAGCAACAGGAGGCCATTGCCAGTTTATACCATCCCGTACTGCAAAAAATGCAAGAGGTTTTCTATTTAATAATTCGATAAATCTGTCGGGAATTTGTCCGCCGTTGTTAAAGCGCTCGTCTATTATCAAACCATCCTTATTGAATTGTGCGTTGAATTGTCTTTCTAATTCTGTCTGTCCGTTTATGCCGGTATCGGGTACATAAATGTAACCGATTTTCCCGTTAGTCTTTTTATCAACATATTCTCTGTTTGCTTCAATCCAGGCAAGGTTTCTTAATCTTGTTTCGTCCTTCAATGTCTCTACTACTATTTTATGAGAACCTTCCATTTCCGGTTTACTGTTGACAGTAAGCTCGACAGTCTCTCCGGCTAATCCTTCGAATGCGGCCCAGGGATCTTTGGTGATATCAATCGGAATACCGTTTACTGCCAGGATATAATCTCCCTCCTTTATATTTAAGCCCGGGGCATCCAGCGGCGACCGTACTTCATTGTCCCATGGAGCTCCTTTAATAATCTTTTTAATTTTATAAGCTCTGTTATCAAGTTGCCAGTCAATTCCAAGATATCCAACCGGTCTGTCCGGAGCTTGTTCTATATCTCCGCCGCCTCTGTAAGTATGTGATGAATTTAGTTCTGATATCAGCTCGCCTATTACATAATTAACATCCCAGCGTGTAATTGCGTAATCAAGAAGTTTGCCATAATGTTCATGCATAGCATTCCAGTCGACCCCATGCATATTCGGATCATAGAATAAATCTCTCTCAAATCTCCATGCATCATTGAAGATCTGCTTCCATTCTTCGCGGGGATTAATAGTCATTTCCATTTGATCGGTAGGCATTCTCTTTTCAAGTTTCTGATCAGGGGCGGGATCAATGACAAAGTATGAATTATCTTTGGAGACAATCAGCTTATTACCGTCTGCT
>Ga0153915_10003496_pt1 | contig 14419 bp, 10 predicted proteins | sample Opewatmetagenome_2_FD_107003 | JGI IMG/M metagenome (GOLD analysis project Ga0153915, IMG submission 107003) | Freshwater wetland microbial communities from Ohio, USA - Open water 3 Core 3 Depth 3 metaG | ecosystem: Environmental > Aquatic > Freshwater > Wetlands | place: USA: Ohio, Lake Erie... | reverse complement strand
ATGGGTGCCTTTGAGCGACAACCGGATGCCGACGCTGATGGGCAGGTACAAGGTCCCCCACTTCGACGCCAAGGGAGCGGCCGACCAGCTGTTCACCCAGGCCGGGGTGCCCACCACCTGCCTGGTCACCTGCTTCTACTGGGACAACTTCGTTCACTTCGGCATGGGGCCGAAGCAGGGCCCGGACGGCAAGCTGGCGCTCACCCTCCCGATGGGTGACAAGAAGCTCGTGGGGATCGCCGCTGAGGACATCGGCAAGTGCGCCTACGGGATCCTCAAGAAGGGCGCCGAGTACCTCGGCAGGAGCGTGGCCATCGCCGGAGAGCATCTGACCGGGGCTGAGATGGCCGCCGCCATGACCAGGGCGCTCGGCCGCGAGGTGAAGTACAACGACGTGTCGCCCGAGGCGTACCGGCGCTTCGGTTTCCCCGGCGCCGACGATCTGGGCAACATGTTCCAGTTCGACCGCGACTTCGCGGAGGACATCACCCGGGCGCACAGCGTCGAGGTTTCGCGGGCCCTGAACCCGGCGCTGCAGACGTTCGAGACCTGGCTAGCGGCGAATGCGAAGCACATTCCGCTCGCGTGACGCGGCCCGGCGCCCTGGCCGGAGCGGATTCTTCGAGGAGGAGGGAGGAGCCGGATGAGCTGGCTGATGATCGTGCTGCGCGTGCTGCACATCGGCGGAGGGGTGTTCTGGGCGGGCGGGATGTTCCTGCTCGCCGGATTCGTCGAGCCGGTTGCCGCTGCGGCGGGCCCGGAGGGCGGCCGCTTCATGGGGCGTCTGGCGGGCCGGTTCACGCCCGTGATGGTCGTGGTTGGACTGGTCACCATCGCGGCAGGCATCTGGCTGCTGTGGCGTGACTCGGGCGGCTTTCAGGCCGCGTTCATGGGGAGTGGGATGGGTGTCGCGTTCTCGATTGGCGCCCTGTCTGGACTCGCGGCGGCCGTGGTCGGCATCGGCATTGGCGCGAGGAATGCCCTCCGGCTGCGGGCGTTGGGAGGCGCCATCCAGGGCCAGGCCGCTGGCCCGACGCCGGAGCAGCTGGGGCAGGTGCAGGCACTCCAGCGGAGACTGCGACTCGGCGCTCGGGTGACGGCATCTTTGCTCGCTGTGGCCGTCGTCTGCATGGCGGTGGCAAGGTACGTGTAGAGGGCTGCGGCACCTCCATCTGCTGGAGCTCCACACAGCCCCCTAACGGGGGCCTGACGCTGTATCGCTACTCTGTACCGTGCGCTCGTACGCTGTAATCGAGACGCTCGCGCTGGCGCTCCTCTTTGAGACGGAGCCGGCGCACGGTCAGCAGGCGGCGCCGACTCAGCTCCCGGTCGCCGAGTCGGCGCTGGCTCGCGGCGACTTCGATCGCGCCGTGAAGCTGGCGCGCGACTACACCAGCCACCACCCGGGTGACTGGCGCGGCTGGTTCGTCCAGGGCCGAGCCACGCTTGCGCGCGGCGGCACCGGCAACACCCATCGGGTTGCGGCGATCATCGCCTTCCGGCACGCGACCTGGCTCGCCCCGGAGCGCGCGGAGGTGTGGGACGGCTACGGCCGGGCCGGGCTCGAGCTGGGCAACGCCGACGGCGAGCTGATTCTGCACGAGGCCTACCAGCGCGTCCTGGCGATCGACCCCTTGTACGCGAACGCGTGGGAGAACTGGCTCAAGGCGTACCGCAACCGTTCCGACCGGGAGCGGATGCGCCGCATCCTGGCGCGCCACGATTCCATCCCTGCCGTCCGCGCCCGCGTCGCGCAGCTCCTGATTGAGGATGAGCAGTACGCAGCCGCCGACGCCGTGCTCGACTCGCTCCTCGAGTTGGACCCCGAGCATCCGGGATGGCTCGCCCTGAGGGCTGAGAGCGCGCTGGAAGCCGGTGATACGGCGGTCGGCACGGCATTCTATGACCGCGCGCTCGAGAACGCGGATCGAGACGGCGGCGAGGTGCTCTGGGAGCAGGCCATCGGCATCGCCACGCCGGGGGAGATTCGTGCTTGGGAGGCGGGCATTCCGCCGTCTGCGCGCTTCGGTTTCCTCCGCAGCTTCTGGGCGCGCCGCAACCCGGACCTATTCCGGGATCTCAACCAACGCATCGCGGAGCACTTTGCGCGCCTTCGCGCGGCGCGGAAGCAATTCCCCAGCACGTTTCCGCTGGCCGGATACAAGACCCGCCAGCTGCAGCGGACGCTCGGGGCGCGGCCGACGGCCGGCGAGGGGTTGTTCTACCAGCGTTGCGAGGCGCGGCAGTTCCCGACGGGGCCGGCGCGCGCGGCCGACGTGGCACGCATGAGCCCGGAGGTCGAGTCTCTGCTGTACGATCCCGCCATCGAGGCGACCTGGAGGAACTCGGTCCTCCCGCCAGGCGAGCTCTACGTTGACCCCAAGGTCGCAGGGGTACTCGACATGCCCTACGCGCGCGACCTCCGCGACGTGGACACCACCGCCGCAGCCATCGGCTACAACCTCCGCACCGGGCTCGACGACCGGGGGCTCACCTACCTGAGGTTCGGGGCGCCCAGGCGGCGGACGATCGGCTCGCTGAACAGCGTGGACCCGTTCTGCCAGCTCCCGGATCTGGAGCGCTGGGAGTACGAAGACATCGGCATCGTCCGCTTCTTCCGCCCCGAGGCCGTCAACGTCGGTGCGGCGGCGCCGAGCGCGAGCACGGGAGAACTGGTCTTCCGGCCGATGAGCGACCGCCAGTTCGAGGCGATGGAGGCGGTGCTCACGAGGAACGCCACGTCCGTTCCGGCGCCATTGAGCTTCGGTGTCTGGCTCGCGCAGTTCGCAGGCGCCGAGACTGGGATGACGGACCTGGTGGTCGTGACGACGCGAGGCGCGGTCGCCGCCCAGCTGACGGCGGCGGCCGCGGTGGCGGGCCCACCGCTCGGGGACACCACCGGCCTCGTGGTGCTGCAGGCCGCGCCGGGCTGGTACTCGCTGATGGCTGATGCACGGGTTGGGGACACGCTCGGGCGCCAGGGTCTCACAGTGTCGGTGCATGCGCTTGGGCGAGACTGGGGCACGAGCGACTTCCTTCTCGCTGCCGCGTGGCCGGACACCCTCATCACGCGGAGCGCGATGCTCGGTCGAGTCCAGCGCGATCTCATTTTTGGAACGGGAGCCACTCTGCGCGCGTATGCGGAGATCTACGGGCTTCACCCCCGCGACGGACGGGTCGAATACCGCGCGTCCTACCAGATCTACCGGACCAGCGACGTGGCGCGGGATGCGCTGCGGGAGGACCTGCCGGGGGGCGTCGAGCTTTCGTTCACGCGATCCAGGCCCTCAACGGGCGGGCCGGTGGCCGAGTGGCTCGACATCACGCCCGCTCAGGTGCCGCCGGGCCGCTATCTGCTGCGGCTGGAAGTGATGGAGCCCCGCGGCCTGCAGGTCATCGGCCGCGCGCAGATCGGCTTCGAGATTCACTCGCGTTAGTTCAAACCCTCCCCGCGCGGACCGTCAGGGGCCAGCGAACCTCGCGAGCCGCGCCGGCTCCTCCCCACCGCGGCTCGAGCTCGCGTCGCAGCACCTCCATCGGGCCCGGGCCCTCCTGCTTCTCCAGCGAGATCACGGCCGACCAGGTGCGGACGTAGCCGATGAAGTGTGCCAGCGTCCAGGTGGCGCGCATCTCGAGCGGCGGCGCCGCGATGGGCTCGAAGGGGAAGAGGAGCGAGGCGTAGTTGGCCTCGACGTGGCGCCGCTCCGGCGGCCAGTAGCGGCCGAGCACGTCGGTGTAGAACCGGCGGATCGCGCGATCAACCGCGTCATTGACCTCAGCCAGATTGTAGACCGTCAGCGCCACCACGGCTTGGGGGCGGGCGACCCGCCCTACCTCCGCGTAGTACGCCGGCAGGTCGAACCAGTGGGCCGCCTGGGCGGCGACGGCGAGATCCACACAGCGGTCCGGCAGGCCACTCGCGCCTTCGGGTGCCTGCCGGTACTCGACCCTGGGATGCGGACTGGCCCGCGCGAGCTGCTCTGCGCTCGCGTCCGAGGCCACCACCCGGTCGAAGCGCTCGGCCAGGAGCACGGAGAGCTGCCCGGAGCCGCAGCCGCAGTCCCAGGCCAGCCCTGGGCGCCGCGCCGCCCCCGCCAGGAAATCGGCGAGGGCGGCGGGATACGAGGGGCGATACGCGGCATATCCTTCGGCCGCTTCCGAGAAGTGATCCTTGAACGTCATCGCCCCATCACCTAATCACTCATCACTCATGCTCGCTCATCGCCCATCACGTCTCCTCCTCACGGCCTCCATCTGTTCTCGACCGGAGGATGCTGCGGCCAGGCGAACGGTTTCTGCGACGAGAGGCGCACCGCTTCCTGTATCCCGCGGTCGAGCTGCGGGTCAACGCCCCGCGCGAGCTGCGTCGGGTCGTCCACCACCTGGATGTCCGGGTCCACGCCGTGCCCCTCCTGGAACCACTGGCCCGCGGGACTGTACTGCCGGAACGTCGGCACCGTGACGCTGCCGCCGTCAACGAGAGGCGGGGCACCCGAGATGCCGATCAACCCACCCCAGGTGCGCATGCCGATGAGCGGCCCCAATCCGGCTTCCCGGAAGTAGTAGGGGAACGCGTCGCCGCCGGAGCCGCTCCAGCCGTTGATCAGCATCACCTTCGGGCCGAAGTGCGCCATCGGCGGGAACTGCCAGTCGTGACCGTCGCGCACCGCCCAGAACGCCAGCGGCGGCCGGTTCAGGAGCTCGATGAACCGATCGGGGATCTGCCCGCCGCTGTTCCAGCGCTCGTCAACGATCAGGGCGGGCTTGGTGAACTGGAACTGCAGCTGGCGCTCGAGCTCGGTCTGCCCGTCAATCCCGGTGCTCGGCACGTAGACGTAGCCCACCTTGCCGCCGGACACCGAATCCACGTGGCGGCGGTTGGCCTCGATCCAGGCCAGGTTCCGGAGCCGCGTCTCGTCTCGCAGCGTCTGCACCACGACACGGCGGGCGCCGTCCATGCTCGGGCGGCCGTTGACGGTGAGCTCCACCGCGCGGCCGGCGAAACCCGCGAACGCCGCCCAGGGGTCCGCCGTGGTGTCGAGTGGCACGCCGTTCACGGCCAGGACGTAGTCGCCCCGATGCACGTTCACGCCCGACTCCATGAGCGGCGAGCGCACCTCGTTGTCCCAGGGCGCGCCGTCAATGATCCGTGCGATGCGGTAGGCGCCGTTCTCCAGCGACCAATCCACGCCCAGCAGGCCCACGTTGAGCTGCTGCTCGCTCTCGAGGTCGCCGCCGCCGCGATAGGTATGCGACGAGTTCAGCTCGCTGATCAGCTCGCCAATGACGAAGTTCACATCCCACCGCGTCACGCAGTCGTCAATCAGCCGGCCATAGCGCTCGCGCATCTGCGGCCAGGGCACACTGTGCATGTTCCGGTCGTAGTAGAAGTCGCGGTAGAACCGCCACACGTCGTTGAAGATCTGCCGCCACTCGGCGTGCGGGTCCACCAGCGCCTCCATCTCCGCCGTCCGCAGCGGGTGCTCCAGCTTCTGGTCCGCTTTGAGGTCGATGATGGCGAACTGGCGCTGGCTCGAGATCAGCAGCTTCTTGCCGTCGGCCGACAGGTCGAATCCGCCGGCGTCGCCGAAGACGGTCTTCTCCTCCCGCTCCTTGAGGTCGTAATAGACGATCGGGCTCTTGCGGTCGGCCGAGCCCGCGATCGGCAGGCGCCGGTAGACCACCTTGCCGGACGCGGCGGCAAGATCCGTGTAGTTTCCGGCCGCGGGCGGCAGCACGACGAGCCGGTTCTCGAACCCCGCGGTGTCGATCTCGACCGGCGCCGGAGGCTTCGGTTTGGCGGTCGTGTCGGCAGCAGCGGGCCGCTGGCCGCGCGCCGCGCGGGTGGCGTCGGGCGCCACCGGCCGGGCGGAGGGCGCCGGCGGGGTCGTCGCGGTGTCGCTCTTGGCGCCTTCGGCGTCGTTCCGTGGTGCCAGGGGCGAGGGGACGTCGGCCTTCAGCGTGACCGCGGCGATGTTCGTGGTGTTCGCGTACACCCAGGTGTTGTCCACGTCGCTGTACACCGGCCGCAAGGTGCGATTGGACAGGAAGTACAGGTACTTGCCGTCGGGATCGAAGACGGGTCCCTGATCGTTGTAGTAGCCGGACGTGACCTGCTGAGCGTGGCCGGTCCGCGTGTCGAAGAGGAAGATGGCCTCCGTCGCGCGATCGGTGAGGTCGCGGGAGTACGCCAGCCATCGGCTGTCGGCGGACCAGGCGGGGCGGAAGTTCTCGAGCGAACCCTCGTACCACCAGTGGGCCTGGTCCACGGTGACGGTGCGCCCCGTCTCGACGTCAACGACATGGATCGTCATCGTCTGGTCCACGAAGGCGATCTTCTTGGAGTCCGGGGACCAGAACGGCAGATACCGGTAGCCGGGCCCGTAGTCCGTGACCTTGCGCTCAGCCGCCGAGCCGTCGGCAGGCCGCACGTACAGCTCGTACTCTCCCGACCGGTCGCTCCAGTACGCGATCTGCTTCCCGTCGGGCGACCAGCCGGGATACCGCTCCGCGACGCCGCTGCTCTGCGTCAGGTTCAGCACCGGCCCGTGCTGGGCCGGTAGCGAGAACAGGTCGCCTCGCGCCTCGATCGCGGCCCGCTGGCCCGTCGGGGAGATCGAGGCCGACTGGATCAGCGAGTCCACCCGGGCGACGCGCGGCTTCAGGGTGGCGAGGTCGGTCACCACGGTGACGTTCACCTCATGCGTCTGCTCGCTGCCGAGGTCCAGCAGATAGAGCTTCCCGCCCGCCTGGAAGACTATGTCGTCCGGGCCAATGGCCGGGAACGTGATGTCGTAGTCGGTGAAGTGCGTGACCTCGCGGAGCTGCTTGGTGTCGAGGTTGTACGCCCAGATGTTGTTGCGCTCGCTCGAGTCGCGATCGGAGACGAAGTACAGCGTGCGGCCGTGCCACATCGGATGCGCATCGTTCGCGTCGTTGTGGGTGAGGTTCTCGGACGCATAGGTCTGGAGATCGAACAGCCAGATGTCGCCATTCCACCCGCCGCGGTACCGCTTCCAGGTGCGGAAGTCCTGGCTCATCGGCATGTAGGCCAGCTGGCGCCCGTCGGGCGAGATCGCTCCGAACTCGCCGTAGGGCACCGGGAGCTTATCGGGCAGCCCGCCGCCGGCGCTCACCCTGTAGAACTGGTTGTAGCGTTGCCGGCCGCTCGCCATCGAGGTGGCGATCAGCAGCGAGCGCCCGTCGGGGTACCAGTCCACCACCCGATCGGCCATGGGATGGTGCGTGACGCGGACTGGCACGCCGCCCGCCGTCGGGATCACGTACGCATCCTGGTTGCCGTCGTAGTTGGCGCTGTAGGCGATCCTCGACCCGTCGGGGGAAAAGCGCGGGAAGCTCTCCTCACCGCGCGGCGTGGTGAGGCGCGCCGCCGTGCCGCCGGTCTTGGGCACGACCCAGATGTCGCCCGCGTAGACGAAGGTGATGCTCGTCGCGGATACGTCGGGGTAGCGGAACATCCGGGCGCTCACCTGCGCCTCGGTGGGGCCCGCGATCAACGAAACCAGGGTGGCGATGGTAGCAATCGTCCGCATGGTGGTCTCCAGTGAGGGAAGGAGGGTGCGGGGTTCAGGGCGTAGGGTGTAGGGTGTCGGCAGCCGGCGGCGCAGCCTCGGGAGCCTCGACCGCCGCGCCCGCGCGATCCGTCAGCTGCGGCGCGCCGCCCGCTCCGACGCCCGTAATCCTCTCGAAGCGCTCCTGGATCCTGCCGAGCTGCTTGTCGGCTTCCTCATACTGACGTGCGGCGTGCTCCAGGTGTTTCCCGACGAGGCGGTACGCCTCCTCGAAGCGGCCGAACTGCTGCTGGAGCCCGCCCAGGGAGGCCAGAATCTCCCGGGCCTGCTTCTCGACCTCGAGCCCCTTGAGCCCGTGGAGGATCGCGGCGAGATAGGCGTAGAAGGTGTTGGGCGAGACGGGGATCACCTTCCGCCTGAGGGCGTAGGCGACGACGCTCTCCTCCTCTTCCGGGGCCTCGCCGCGGACCACCGCTTCGTAGTAGACGTTCTCGGCCGGGATGTACATCAGGGCGAACTCGAACGTCCCCTCGTCGGGGCGGATGTACTTGTCCGCGATCTCGTCGATCCGCGCGCGCAGGGAGCGGCGGAAGGCGCGGCGCTCCTTCTCCACGTCGGCGCCCGCGGCCAGCATGCGCTGGCACGCCTCGAGCGGGAACTTCGAGTCCACGCTCACCAGCCTGCCGCCGATCCGGATCACGGCGTCCACTCTCTCGCCGGAGCGGAACGCGTGCTGTGTCTCGTAGAGGCCGGCGGGGAAGATCTGGCGTAGCAGCTCCTCCAGCCAGACCTCCCCGATCGTGCCGCGCAGCTGCGGCACCTTGAGGAGTGCGCGCACCTCGGTGACGGACTGGCCCACGGCCTCGAGCCGGCGCGTGGCCTCGGCCAGCTGCCCGAGGCGCTCGCGCACATCGCCCACGGCGCCGCCCTGCGAGGCGACCAGCGCGTCGAGCCGGCTCCGCATCTCGATTAGCTGCTGCTGGAGCAGCGCGTCCGATTCGCGCCCGCCCGGCCGCAGCAGCAGCACGACCAGCAGGACGACGGCCACGACGAGAAGGCCGAGGGTCGCGGCCGTCATCGCGGGTGGCTCAGCGGTCCGCCTTGTGGCACGCGGCGACGTGGCCGGACTCCAGCACCCGGAGCTCGGGTCGCGCGGTCCGACACGTCTCGTCCTTGGCGGGATGCTGGCAGCGCGGGTGGAACGGGCACCCGGGCGGCGGGGTCACCGGCGAGGGCGGCTCGCCGGCGAGCACGATGCGCGGTCGGTGGGTCTTGGGGTCGGGCACCGGCACCGCCGAGAGAAGCGCCTGGGTGTAGGGGTGCAGCGGCCGCGCGTAGATCGCGTCCGAGGGGCCCGACTCGACGATCCTGCCCAGATACATCACCGCGACCGCCGGCGCGATGTGGCGGATGACGGCGAGGTCGTGGGAGATGAAGAGGTAGGCGAGGCCGCGCCGCGCCTGGAGATCGGCGAGGAGGTTCAGCACCTGCGCCTGCACGCTCACGTCGAGGGCGGAGACCGGCTCGTCGCACACCACGAACTCCGGCTCGACGGCGAGCGCCCGCGCGATCCCGACCCGCTGCCGCTGGCCCCCGGAGAATTCGTGCGGGTACCGGGGGGCGGCGTCGGCCGACAGCCCGACCTCCTCCAGCAGCTGACGGACTCGCCGGTCGGCCTCCGGCCGGGAGGCGAGGTGGTGCACTTCGATCCCCTCGCGCACCGCGCGGCCGACCGAGAGCCGGGGATTGAGCGAGGCGTACGGGTCCTGGAAGATGATCTGCATCCGCCGCCGCATCCGCCTCAGGTCCGCCGGGCCCAGCGCGAGCACATCCTCGCCGCCGAACCGCACCGTGCCGGAGGTCGGCTCGACCAGGCGGAGGATCGTCCGCGCGAGCGTCGTCTTGCCGCACCCCGATTCCCCGACCAGGCCGAGCGTCTCCCGCGCCGGGACGTCGAGCGACACGCCGTTCACCGCCTGCACCGTTTCCGTGCGAGTGCCTAGCATGCCGGCGCGCCTGGTGAAGTGCGTCACCAGGTCCCTGATCTCGACGAGCGAATCAGCCATCACGCTCGCCCATCACTCCTCACGCTTCACGCATCGCCCATCACGCCTTTCGCCTCCCGGGCTCCGTCACCAGCCAGCATCGCGCCCTGTGCCCGGGCTCGAGTTCCAGCAGCGGCGGCATCTCCTCCCGGCATTTCTCCCACGCATACGGGCAGCGGGGATGAAACCGGCACCCGGCGGGCCACGCGTTGGCGGGCGGCACCTGCCCGGGGATGGCGCGCAGCCGCTCGCGCCGCTCCTCGAGGTTGGGCACCGCGGCCATCAGCCCCTCCGTGTATGGATGCGCGGGCCGCGCGAAGAGTTGAGCGGTCGGCGCTTCCTCCACCATCTGGCCGGCGTACATGACGTAGACCCGCCGCGTCCGCTCGGCCACGATCCCAAGGTTGTGAGTGATCAGGAGCACCGCCATGCCCAGCTTCTGCTGGAGGCGGTCCAGCAACTCGAGGATCTCCGCCTGGATCGTCACGTCGAGCGCGGTCGTGGGCTCGTCGGCCAGGAGCAGCTTGGGCCGGCAGGCGAGCGCCATGGCGAGGAGGACGCGCTGGCGCATGCCGCCCGAGAGCTGGTGGGGGTACGCCACGGCGCGCCGCTGCGGCTCCGGAATCCCCACCGCCTGGAGCATCTCGACCGCACGCCACTTCGCGGTGCCGCGAGAGACCGCCTCGTGCGCTCGGATCGCCTCGGCGATCTGGGTGCCGATCCTCAGCACCGGGTTCAGGGCGCTGAGCGGCTCCTGGAACACCAGGGCCACGTGGTTGCCGCGGACCGCGCGGATCTCCTTGGCGCCCAGCGCCAGAAGATCGCGCCCTTCCAGCCGGACGCTGCTCCCGTGGGCGATGCGGCCCGGCGGCTCCACCAGCCTGAGCAGGGCGAGGGCCGTGACGCTCTTGCCGCACCCGGACTCGCCGACCAGGCCGACGGTCTCACCCTCCTCGACCACCAGGTCCACGCCGTCCACCGCGCGCGCGACGCCGTCCGGCCCGGTGAAAGTCACCGCGAGGTCGCGGACCTCGAGCAGGGGCGCGTGGCCGCCGGCGGCGGGTGTGCTCACGCGGACCTGGGATCGAGCGCGGCGCGCAGTCCATCGCCGGCGAGGTTGAAGGCGGTGACGGTCAGGACCAGCGCGACGCCCGGCACGAGCGCGACCCACGGGGCGGAGAAGAGCACGTCCTTGCCGTCCATGATCATGTTGCCCCACGTGGGGGTGGGCGGCCGGATGCCGAGGCCGAGATAGGAGAGTCCCGCCTCGAGGAGGATGATGTTCCCCACGTCGAGGGACGCGCTGACGATCATCGGCGCCGCGACGTGGGGCAAGAGGTGCCGCCACACGATGCTGCGGCCGGGCGCGCCCAGCGCGCGGGCCGCCGCGACAAAGTCCGACTCCCGGAGGCTCAACACCGCGGCGCGCACGATCCTGCTGGTCGGGAACCATCCCGTGGCCGCGATCAGCACCAGCACCGCCCAGGCGGGCGCCTGGTCCCAGACGGCGAACAGCGCCAGGAGGAAGAAGATGCGCGGCAGGGCGAGCGCGACGTCCACGCCGCGCATCAGCACCTGATCGGTGGTGCGGCCGGCGAGGCCGGCGCCGAGTCCCACGCCCGCGCCGAGCACGACCGCGAGGAGCGCGGCGCCGAGGCCGACGCCGAGCGAGATGCGGGCGCCGTAGAGAGTGCGGCTCAGCACGTCGCGGCTATAGGGGTCCGTCCCCAGCGGGTGCTCGGCCGAGGGAGGGCGGTCCTGCAGCCGCACGGGGTCGGGTTGCGCAAGCGGGTCCGCGGGCGCGAGGGCTGGGGCGAACGCCGCTGCCAACAGCAGGGCGGCGAGCGCGACCGCGGCCCCGACGGCGGCGCGGTTCCTTCGGAAGCGGCCGGCCGCCAGCCGCCACGGGCTCACCGCTCGAGCCTCACGCGCGGGTCGGCGGCTGCGACGCCCACGTCGGCGGCGAGGTTGCCGAACGCCACCAGAATCCCGGTCACCAGGGCGCAGGCCGTGACGACGTTGTAGTCACGGGAGAAGATGGCGTCGTAGGCCACGCGCCCTAGTCCCGGCCATCCGAACACGCTCTCGACCAGCACCGAGCCCGCCAGGAGATAGGGAATGGAGAGGCCGGCCAGGGTGATGGTGGGAGCGAGCGCGTGCCGCAGCGCATGCCGCAGCAGCACCAGCCGCTCCGGGAGCCCCTTGGCCCGCGCCGCGCGCACGAACTCCGCGCCGAGGCTCTCGATCAGCGCACTGCGCTGGAATCGGGCGACGGCGGCGCCCTGCACCATGCCCAGCGTCGCGGCGGGGAGCACCAGGTGCCGCGCCACGTCCAGGAGGCGCCCCAGCGGCGAGAGCGCGCTGTGCAGGGCGGGGTCGCTCATCCCCGAGACGGGGAGCCAGCGCAGCTCCTGTCCGAAGACCAGCAGCAGCAGCAGCCCGAGCCAGAAGAGCGGCACCGAGTAGAGCACCAGAGTCGCGGCGCTCAGGGCGGTGTCCCAGAGCGACGGGTGCCGCAGCGCTTGGAGGGCGCCCACCGCGACGCCCAGCGCCAGCGCGAGGAGCAGCGCCGTGCCGCCCAGGAGCAGGGTGTTGGGCAAGGCGTCGGCGAGGACCCGTGCCACCGGCCGGTGGAGGGTGAACGACTCGCCCAGCTCGCCCCGGACGAGGTTGAGCGCGTAGCGCGCGAGCTGCGCCGGGAGCGGGCGGTCGAGCCCGAACAGGGCGCGCTGCCGCGCGACGGTCTCGGGCGAGACGAGCGTGCGCTCCGGGTCGCCGAGCATCGGCGTGCCGGGGGCGAGGTGGACGAGGGTGAAGGTGATGATCACCACGGCGGCGACGGTCGCGACGGCGAGCGCCAGGCGCCGGGCGAGGAACCCGAGCACGCTACCGGCCCGCAGCCTTATCCCGCCCGCGGTCGCCTGCCGCCCGCACCCGCCACTCGGTCACGGTGGCGAGCCAGTCGTCCGGCCGGATGGAGACGTTCTCGAGTCGCGAGCCGATCGCGGCGTTGTTCCTGGGCGAAAAGATGAACACGGCCGGCGCGTCGTCGTTCAGCCGCTCCAGCGCGCGCCGCCACAGCGGGCCCGCCTCGGCGCGGCTGCGCGCGCGCGCGGCGGCGGACGCGAGCGAATCGAAGGCCGCGCTCGCGTAGCCGCCGATGTTGCTCTCGCCCGCGCCCCAGAACTGCAGCAGCGAGGCCGGGCTCGGATCGATGGTCCGGGAGACGAAGGCCGCGTCGAAGTCTCCCCCCACCGTGCGGCGCTCCATCACGGTGAACTCGACCGGCTGGATGCGCATCTCGACGCCGAGCCGCCGCAGCTCGTCCTGCACGATCACCGCCGCCTGTTGCCGCACCTGACTGGAGGTGGGGACCAGGAGGGTGAAGCGGAGCGGCGCACCGGCCCGGGACCGCATCGGCCGGCCCGGCGCGAGGCGCCAGCCGCGCGCGTCGAGCGCCGTCGCGGCGGCCGCCGTGTCGAACGGGATCTGGCGGATGGAGTCGCTCCAGATCCACTCCATCGGGCTAGTCGCGCCGGCGGCGACGTCGGCGAAGGGGCCGAAGACCGACCGCACGATCGTCGTGCGGTCGAGCGCCGTGGCAAGCGCGCGGCGCACCTCGCGGTCAGCGAACGGCGGGCGGCGCAGGTTGAAGACGATCCCCGCATAGAACGGCGAGGCGTACGGCACGAGCCGGACGGCGGGATCGTCCTGCATCCGCTCGAGCTGGCCGCGGGAGGTGATCACCTCCATCGCGTCGGCCTCCCCCGCCAGCAGCGCGCTCACTGCGGTCTGGAGGTCAGGGATGATCCGCCAGATCAGGCGTGCGATGTGCGGGCGGCCCAGGAACCACGCGCTGTCCGCGGCGAGGGTGATCTCGGTGCCGGCCTGCCAGTCCACGAACCGATACGGTCCGTCGCCGACTGGGTGTCGGCCGAAGTCGGCGCCGGCGAGGTGCGCGCGCGGGATCGTGTCGAGCAGGTGTTTCGGCAGGATCCGCATGTGGTAGGTCGCGTCGTACAGCTGCTCTGGGTACCAGCGCCGGAAGTGGAACACGGCGGTGGCGCTGTCGGAAGCCGTGACGGAGTCAATCCCCGCCAGGTTGGGTGCCAGCGGCGCGTTCACCGCGGGGTCCCGATACACGGCGAAGGTGAACGCGACGTCTGCGGCGGTGACGGCAGCGCCGTCCTGCCACCGCGCCCGGGGGTCGAGGTGGAAAACGATCGTGGTCGAGTCGCGGTGCTCCCAGCTCCGGGCCAGCACCGGCCGGAAGCCCGAGTCGTCCACCGTATTGAGGTCGAGCTTCAATTCCGCGAGACGGCAGAAGATGCGGTCTGCGGCGTTACTGCCGAGGCTGGTGGTGGTGACGGGCGGGAGGAGCACGTCGGCGTCGCCGGTGGTGGCGATCACCATCGTCCCGCCTTCGGCGGCCGGGGGCGGCACCGGGGCGCGCCGCTCGCACGCGCCAAGGAACACTGCGGCGGCCAGGAGGACGGGGATCCTCACGTCGCGAATCTAGTCCTCAAGCGGCGTGCGCGTCCAGCGTGGGCCGGCTCAGGCATTGGCGAGCGTGTCGATCTTGAGGACGGTGTTCCAGTTCCGGGCCGTGCCGCGGGTGCCGAGCGTCTTCTCGATGAGCGCGTTGGTCAGCTTCGACCGCCCTTGCCCGTCCGGGTAGACGACGTAGGCCTCCCGGCCGCGGGCGCGCACGACTTCCCGGCCGACAATTGCGGACTGGAGCGCCTTCACGGCCGCAGCGTCCGGCGCACGCTTCAGGACCAGGGCCACGAGGCGCGCCGGATCGCGCCTGGCCTCCGCGGGGAACGGGTTGCGCGCGACGAT
>Ga0153915_10003495_pt1 | contig 14420 bp, 12 predicted proteins | sample Opewatmetagenome_2_FD_107003 | JGI IMG/M metagenome (GOLD analysis project Ga0153915, IMG submission 107003) | Freshwater wetland microbial communities from Ohio, USA - Open water 3 Core 3 Depth 3 metaG | ecosystem: Environmental > Aquatic > Freshwater > Wetlands | place: USA: Ohio, Lake Erie... | reverse complement strand
GTTCATCAGCGACACTGCCTCGCTGCTGTTCCACAGATCCAGGCACAACGCTTCGGTTCGGCCGGCGCGATCGGCCGCGGTGCCGCCCGCATGCACCTGACGAATCAGCGTCTTGAGGTGCGCCAGCGCCTTGCCTGGGCGCGCCGCGAGCCGGCGTGCGAGCCGCAGCGATTCGTCGAGTGCATTCGCGGCCACGTGACATACGAGGCCGATGGCCGCGGCGGCCTCAGGCGAGAGTGTTCGGCCCAATGCAATCAGCTCGAAGGCGCGTGCCGCGCCGATCAGGTGTACCAGCCGGTGCGTCCCGCCGGCCGCCGGCAGCACACCCAGATGAATCTCTGTCGGTCCGATGGAGTAGCGGCCGGCCTGGGCCACGCGCAGATCGCACGCGAGCGCCAGCTCCAGCCCGCCGCCCAGGCAGGTTCCGTTGATGGCCGCGATCACGGGCTTGGGGCACAGCTCGATCCGCTCGCACAGCTCGCCCAACAGGCGCGGGAACGCAGCCGGCACCGGGCGGGCTTCGGCTGACGCTGCGGGGCCTGCGGCCTGCGGGCACCGTTCCGGATCCCAGAAATGTTGAATGAAGACGCGACTCAGCCCGCCCGTGAGCACGATGACCCGGACGGTCGAATCCGCGGAGGCGGCGTCGAAGGCGCTGCGCAGCGCCGGGAGCATTGCAGGCGTCAGGAAGCCTTCCGGCGGGTTCACGGGCCGGATCACGCAAATCCCTTCGTCCATCCGCTGTGTCGTGATCTGAGCCATTCGCCGCTGTTCCTGCCAAGTGCCGTGTCGAGGGTTAGACCCCTCGGCGCCGTGCGATCAATCGCGCCGCCGCCGCGATTGATCCAAACCTTGAGGGCAGTCTCACGGGATAGAGCTCCCGCCGTTCGAGGTGCCGCTTGAACGATCACCCAGGCGACCGCGAGCTGGTGCGCGCACTGTTGCGCGGCCAGCGGCAGTCGTTCGACCTGTTTTTCACGGATTACTTTCCGCGCCTGTATCGCTTCGTGCTGCCGCGCGTGGAGCGCGACGCCGCGGCGGCGGAAGACCTGTGCCAGCACGTCCTGGGGCGTGCGATCCGCAGTCTTGCGACGTATCGCGGCGAAGCGTCGCTCTTCACCTGGGTGTGCCAGATTGCGCGCAACGAGCTCAGCCGCTATTGGGAGCGTCGCAAGTACGAAGACGCGAACGTTCTGCACATCGAGGACGATTCCGACATTCGCGCCATGCTGGAGTCCGTGGCAGCGCCCGAGTGCGACCAGCCGGAGTCGCAGCGGCTGCGTTCAGAGGTTTCACGGCTCATTCACGTGGCGCTCGATCACCTGCCGCAGCACTACGCCAACGCGCTGGAGCTGAAGTACATCGACGGCCTGTCGGTGCAGGAAGTTGCGGCGCGACTCGCGCAACCCGTTACAGCGACGCAGTCCGTTCTGGCCCGCGCACGCATTGCGTTGCGTGACGTTCTGGAGTCCGCGGGCATCACCGCTTCCGAAGACCTCGCGACCGCCATTCCCGGTAGGTTGACGGGGCAAGTGCCATGAGTGCCCACGAACGTACCGGTTCTCGGGACACTGGCCTGAACCTGGATCGCGAGCGTCAGGCGCTTTCGTTGTTGCGCAGAGCGGGACGGCGCGTCGCGCCGCCTCAGGACGCCGGTGAACGTGTTCGTGCGGCGCTGCTGGAAACGTGGTGTGACGAGGTTCGGCGTCGGCGACGTGTGAAATATCGGGCAGCGCTCGCCGCTGGCGTTGCCGCATTGGCGCTCGGCGCTGGCGCGTGGTACTGGCAGCAAAACGTGGCCGTGATGCGGGTTGCCCACGTGACGCGGCTGAGCGCGCCGGTCACGGTGATGCGCGCGGGCGCGTCGCAACGTATGAGCGAGCCGTTCCAGCTGCGCACCGGCGATAGCATTCATGTGCCTTTCGGCAGCTCGCTTGCTGCGCAGCGCGGGGATGGTGTTTCGCTGCGCATCTCGGGACCCGCGTATCTCGTTTGGGACGCGCCCAATCGATTGCGTCTCGATGAGGGGCGTGTCTATGTGGACGTGAGCCGACGCGACGCGAACGCGGAGCCGTTCGAGGTGCGTACGCCGCTCGCGCGCATCGAGCATATCGGAACGCGTTTCGTGGCCGAGGCGACTGCGTTCCGTGTGCGCGTGGCCGTGCGCGACGGGCACGTTCGCATGACGTCGACCAACGGCGCGGCGCTCGGGTTGCGGCGGGGGCAGGCGGCGGAGGCGATCGCCAACGGGCAGATTGGCTGGCTGTCGCCGCCTGGGCATTCGGAGTGGGAGTGGGTGGATGCGTTGGCGCCGCCGTGTGGAATCGAAGGACGGTCGCTGTTCGACGTGCTTCAGGATTTGGCGCGGGAGGCGGATCTGGAGCTGGCGTTTGCATCGCCCGATGTCGAGCGACGGGCCCGGGAGCTGACGCTGCATGGGCCGGCGCTTGATCTGCCGCCGCGGGCGGCGATTGATGCCGTGCTGGATACCACTGATCTGGATGCGGACCTCACTTTGCAGCGGGTTCTCTTGCGGAAGCGGGTTACGACCAGCACGTAGGCGTGTGCGGTCGAGGCGCCGCTGAGGTTCAGTGCCGATCGCGCATCTCTGCGCAGTCCACGAAATTGACCTTAGGTCGGTCGGGCGCGCTGGCGGGTCTTTCACCGGGTGGGGCGATCTCTTAACGTCGGCGCAATTCGCGGGGGCGTGCACCCGCTGCGCAAGTCGGCGGCGCCGCGCCACATCATCCAGGGAGTTCGCCATGAGCAAGGTCGTCCGTGTGCATCAGCCGGGGGGGCCGGAGGTGCTGCAGCTCGAGGAGATCGAGGTTGGCGCGCCGGGGGCGGGCGAGGTGCGGCTGGATGTCGAGGCCATTGGGCTGAATCGCGCCGAGGCGATGTTTCGGCAGGGTGCCTACCTGCAGGTTCCGAAGCTACCTACATTGATTGGCTACGAAGGCGTCGGTGTGATCGACGCCCTCGGTGCGGGTGTTCAGGGGTATTCGGTGGGGCAGCGTGTTTGCGTCGTGCCGAATTTTCGGCAGGGCGAGTACGGGCTGTACGCCGAGCGGGCGATCGTGCCGGCGAAGAGTCTGTTGCCGGTGCCCCCGGGACTGTCGGCCATCGAAGCGTCTGCCATCTGGATGCAGTACTGCACGGCGCTGGCCATCATTGAAGTCGGGCATGCCACGGTTGGCGACTATGTGATCGTTCGCGCGGCGTCGAGCAGCGTGGGGCTCGCTGCGATTCAGCTTGCGAACTGGGCTGGGGCGGTGCCGATTGCGGCCACGCGAAGCAGCGCGAAGGCCGCGGCGCTCAAGGCGCAGGGCGCGAAGCATGTGGTGGCGACGGATGAGACGGATCTCGTCGCTGAAGTCATGCGCATCACCGGTGGCAAGGGGGCGCGGCTGGTTTTCGATCCGGTCGGCGGGCCGGATGTGGATAAGCTCGCACAGGCCATGGCCGAGGAGGGCATCCTCTTCATCTACGGCGGGCTGAGCGGGCAACCCACGGTGTTTCCGCACTGGCCGGCGGCATTGAAAGGTTTGAGCGTGCGCGGCTGGGTGGCCTCGCACATCTGGGGCAAACCCGATCGCTATGCGCACGCGCAGAACCTCATTCTGCGCGGACTGGCGGAGGGGCATCTGAAGCCGGTGATCGCGAAGACGTTTCCGCTCACGGAGATCGTCGCGGCTCACCGGTATCTGGAATCCAATCAACAACTCGGAAAAATCGTCGTCACGGTGAATCACTGATGTTCCGCAAGATCACGCTCGTTGTCGCTCTTCTCCTGGCACCCCTCGCCGCCAATGCGGCGTTGAAGCCGGGCGCTCCCACGGTTCTCATCACCGGTGCCAATCGCGGCATCGGGCTCGAGCTTGCGAAGCAGTATGCGGCGCAGGACTGGAACGTCATTGCGACGGCGCGTCGCCCGGCGGACGACCCGGGGCTCGCCGAGCTGCGCGCGCTGGCGGCGAAGCATCCCGGCGTGGCCATCGAGCGCATCGACGTGACGGACACGGCGATGATCCGCGCGGTGGCGCAGAAGTATCGCGATCAGCCGATCGACGTGCTCATCAACAACGCGGCAGCGGTCGAAGCGACCTTCGCGGCGGATCTCGAGAAGGTGAACATTCCCTACGACAAGATCGACTTCGACGCCGCGCGCTACGACTTCGACGTCAACACGCTCGGGCCCATGCGCATGGCGCAGGCGTTCATGCCGAACGTGGAGATGTCGAAACAGAAGAAGGTCATCAACGTCACCTCGTTCATCGGCTCGTTCGGGCGCGGTTTTCCGGCCGCCATGGGCATGAACTACGGCGCGAGCAAGGCGGGGCTGAACATGTACACGTTCAAGCTCGCCGCCGCCATGAAGCCGAAGGGCGTCATCGTCGCGCTGGTGGAGCCGATCCTGGTCGCGAGCAAGCCGGGCGTGTCGGACATTCCGATGGCGAAGCCGCTCGATCAGGAAGTGGCGAAGCTCGTGAAGGTGATCGAGACGATCACGCTGGAAAGCTCCGGCAAGATCACGAACTTCTCGACGGGGCAGATCGACCCGTTCTGACCCGGCGCAAGCTGAAGGACTCAAGCGGCCGCGCCGATCGCAAGACCGGCGCGGCCGCTTGCGTTAGCCCTGCGCAGCAGCCAGCTCTGCGTCCTTCGCCTTGGCGCGGGCGAACGATGGGCGCGCGGTGACGAGGTTGATGTAGGCCTGGATCGCGGGCGAGGCAGGCACCAGCCCGAACCCCGTGGTCCACATCAGCGCCGTGCCCCAGAGCACATCCGCTGCGGTGAACTTCTCGCCGAGAAAATATGGCCCTTTCGCGAGCTGCTGGTTGAGGGTGTTCAGCATCGTGTCGAAGTCACCGTAGGGGCTGGCTGCAGGCGCGGCTGGCGCATTCTTGAGCGAACGATCGATGACGGCGGGCTCGAAGCTCGAGCCGTAGAACACGAGCCAGCGCAGGTAGGGGCCGCGGAGCGGATCGCCGATGGGCGGAGCGAGGCCTGCTTCGGGATACAGATCCGCGAGGTACATGAACACTGCGGGTTGCTCCGTGACGAGCGCGCCGTCGTGCAGAATTGCAGGCACTTTTCCCATTGGGTTGATCGCCATGTATTTTGGGCCGCGCTGCTCGCCTGCTTTCATGTTGAGCACCTGCAGGTCGTAGGGGACACCCAGTTCTTCCAACAGCGTGAGCGTGCCGGTGGAGCGCGTGTTGGGCGAATGGAAAAGCGTTACGCGGCGGCTGGCGGTCATGGCGCGGGCTCCGTTGTGAGTTCAATCGTCACGCGCTCTTTGAGGCGCTCGCGAAATACTTCGACGTAGTTGACACACGCCTTCGGGTCGACCAAGGCATCCGCGACGCCACCGTGCTCGCGTGCGTCGAAGCGCGTCCAGAATCCGGACGCATCCGGATGCGTGCTGATCAGAATGTCGCAGGGCAGGGCGCTGAGGGTCGCGAAGCTTTTCTCGAAATCCGCGATGGCCTGAGGATAGTCCGGACTGCGAGTGAACTTGAATTCGGGCGCAGAGACCGCGGTCAGGCTGTCCGCATAGACGATGTTGAGGCACCGTTCCTGCTCGCAGGATTTCCACGTCCAGCTGGTGCCGCCGGGCGTATGGCCTGGCGTGAAGTGCGCCGTCAGGACGATCGGACCCACGCGCAGGGTTTCTCCGTCCCCGATGATCTTGACGCGGGCGATCGGCGGGAAGGGCAGGAGCTTGCCGTACTGCGGGTCATCGCGTCCGGAGGCGCCCCGCTCGAGCACCTCTGCGCTCGAACGACTCGCTGCAACTCGTGCGCCGCTCAACTTCTGCAGGCTGGCGATACCGCCGGCATGATCGTGGTGGACGTGTGAATTGACGATGAGCCGGATGTCTTCCGGACGGAAACCGAGTGCGCGAATGCTTGCCGCAATCTTCGGCGCGGATTCCGGCAACCCGCCGTCAATCAGCACATGTCCGCGCTTCGACGTGATGAGCACCGAGCTCAGGCCGTGTACGCCGACGTAATAGCTGTTGCCGTAAATTCGGAATGGCGCCTGGGTGACGTTCATTACGGCGCAGGCTTCGCAGGCGGGCGTCGACTGGGCGCGCGCCGAACAAGCCATTCCGAGCAGGAGCGTCGTGAGAATCAGGCGAGACATTGCAGTGGCGGGAACTGTATTCGTTGCGCACTCCGGTGTGCAAGCTGCGGCCAGCGAGCCCAACGGGCGCGCCCGGTTGCCCGATTCCTCTATGATGCGCGCCAGAGCCCGGCGCAAGACCGGGCCACCGGAGGCAATGTCCATGTCCAGGTCACGGGGTCTCTTCACGTACGAGAACGGACTGCTCGTACTGCTCGGAATGTCGTTCGGCGTCGCGTTCTTCGACCGCAATGCCGCCACCATTCTGGTGCCCTACATCGACAAGGACCTGCACCTCACCAACACGCAGATTGGCTTCATCGGCTCCGGCCTTGCCATCACCTGGGCGCTCGGCGCGTATTTCATCGCGCTGTGGTCGGATGCGCGCGGCGTGCGCAAGCCGTTCCTGCTCGCCTTCCTGCTGATCTTCTCCGCGTGCTCGTTCATCTCGGGCCTCGCGACGACGTTCCCGGTGTTGCTGATCTCGCGAATGATCATGGGTGCGGTGGAAGGGCCGTTCCTGCCAATCTGCCTCGCCATCATGGCGCTGGAGTCCTCCGAGCATCGGCGCGGCATCAACGCCGGCATCATGCAGAATTTCTTCGCGGCGTTGCTGGGCCAGAGCGTCGCGCCGCTGGTGCTCGTGCCGCTCGCGGAGCACTTCGGATGGCGCTCGGCGTTTTACATCGCCGGTATTCCGGGGTTGCTGTGTGCCGTCGCGGTACTGTTGTGGGTGCGCGAGCCGACGCGGGCGGCGCAGGAAGCGCATCACGCAGCATCGGACGGCGCTGAACCTGTACGCATGCGCCTCTTCGACATGCTGAAGGCGCGCAACATCTGGCTCTGCTGCGTCATCTCCATATTCATGGTGGCGTGGCTCATCATGGGCTGGACGTTCCTTCCCAAGTTCTTCGTCGCGTTGCGTGGGTTGCCGGGCGCAACCATGGGGTACCTGATGACGACGCTCGGGATCTCGTCTGCGCTCTCCGGGTTCGGTGCGCCCGCCATTTCCGACCGTATCGGGCGCAAGCCGATCATGATCACGTTCTGCCTCTCGGGCGTGATTGCGCCGCTGGCTGTGCTGTATTTCCAGGGGCCGCTCGTGATTCTCGGGGCGCTGCTGTTCGTGGGGTGGCTCGCAAGTGGCGCGTTCCCACTGTTCATGGGCGTGATTCCCGGTGAGACGATTCCGCGGCGCTATGCGGCGACCGCCATGGGGCTCGTGGTCTGTGTCGGCGAAGTGGTGGGCGGGTTTGGCATCACATCACTGGCCGGCAAACTGGCTGATCTTTCCAGCCTCACCACGCCTGTGTTTCTGATGGTGGCGTGCGCTTTGACTGGCGGCCTTCTGTGTTTTTTCCTGATTGAGACTGCACCGGTGAAGGTGCGCGCGGTTGCGCCCCAGGCTGTTGCGGCGAGGGCGGCGTAGCGCCGCGGGACCGATCAGAGACGGCTGGGGATGACCGACCGCGCCAGATCTTGAACCGCCGGTGCGCGCACCACTTGCGCGGCCGAGGCGATGTCGTCTGCGAGCAGGCGATCGTTTTCGGCGAACGGGACGAGCTCACGCATGGCGGCGTGGGCTCGTTGGAGCCTGGGCGATGTGCGGTGCGGCTTGCGGAAGTCGAGGGCTTGGCACGCTGCCAGAAGCTCGATGGCAACGACTTGCAGGGTGTTCGCGGCCATTGCGAGCGTGCGGCGCGCGCCGTGCGTTGCCATGCTCACGTGATCTTCCTGGTTGGCCGAAGTGGGAATGCTGTCGACGCTTGCCGGGTGCGAGAGCATGCGGTTCTCGGCGACGAGTGCGGCTGCGGTCACTTGCGCCATCATGAAGCCGGAATTGACGCCACTGTTCGGCGTGAGGAAGGCGGGGAGGCCGCTCATCTTCGGGTCGACGAGGAGTGCGAGGCGGCGCTCGACAATCGAGCCGATTTCGGCGGCGGCCAGTGCCAGCGTGTCTGCGGCGAACGCCACGGGCTCGGCGTGAAAGTTTCCGCCGGACAGCACGTCGCCCGTGTCGGCGAATACCAGCGGATTGTCGGTGACGGCGTTCGCTTCCACGGTGAGCGTTGCGGCCACCTGGGTCATGAGGTCCAGGCACGCGCCCATCACCTGTGGCTGGCAGCGCAGCGAATAGGGATCCTGCACGCGCTCGCACGTGCGATGTGACTCACGAATCTCGCTGCCTGCGATGAGTTCGCGGAGCGCGCGCGCCACGTCGCTCTGGCCTTTGTGGCCGCGAAGCGCGTGAATGCGGGCATCGAATGGCGCGTCGCTTCCTTGAAGCGCGTCGAGCGACGCGGCTCCGGACACGAGCGCGCCCGCGAAAGAGTCTTCGACCTCGAAGTACGCGGCGAGCGCGAGCGCGGTGGAGACCTGGGTGCCGTTCAGGAGTGCGAGCCCTTCCTTCGGGCCGAGCTGCAATGGTGCGAGGCCTGCGTGCTCGAGTGCGGCATGACCCGCGAGGGTTTCGCCGTGTCGGCGCACGGAACCGAAGCCGAGAAGCGGCAGCGAGAGATGTGCGAGCGGCGCGAGATCGCCGGATGCGCCCACCGAGCCCTGAGATGGGACGCAGGGATACAGATCCGCGTCGATGAATCGCGCAAGCGCCTGCACCAGCTCGACGCTCACGCCCGAGTAGCCGCGCAGCAGGCTTGCGAGTTTCAGCACGAGACTCAGGCGCACAACGGCGTCGTCGAGCAGCGGGCCCACGCCGGCGCTGTGTGAAAGCACGATGTTCTTTTGCAGAAGCGCTCGATCTGCCGGCGGAATTCGCGTCTGCGCCAGCAGGCCGAAGCCGGTGTTGATGCCGTATGCGGCGCGGTCCTCACCGGCGATGCGGGACGTGACCGTGTGGCCTGCGCGCACGCGCTCCAGCGCGCCTTCTGCGAACCGCACTCGCTGCGGCGATCGATAGATCGACTTCAACTGACTCAATGTCAGCAGCTCGCCGCCCAACGTGATCGCTGCGGGCTGCGGCGGCGTTGCGTTCGATCGCCGTGGAGGCTTTCCGGTGGGCGATTGAGCCATATCGATCATCCTCGTGAAAGCGTGCCGCGCACGAGCTGCCCGCGACGCACGACGGCGCGGCAGCGATTGAAGCCGGACCAGTAGCCGAATTCATCGACGGTCTCGATGTCCCACACGGCGAAGTCGGCAACGCGGCGCGCGGCGAGCGTGCCTGCGGTCTCGTGCAGACCGAGTGCACGCGCGGCGTTCCGGGTGATACCGCTCAACACTTCGTCGGTCGTGAGGCCGAAAAGCCGCGTTGCCATGCTGGCCGCGAGCAGCAGCGATGCGCCGGGCGCGGAACCGGGATTGCAGTCGCTTGCGATGGCCAGGTGCGCGCCTGCGGCACGCAACGCATCAACGGGCGGCTTGCGCGTGGCGGCGAGGCAGTAAAAAGCGACTGGAAGCAGAACAGCCACGGTGCCGGCGCGAGCGAGCGCCTCGACATCGCTCGCGCTTGCGTATTCGAGGTGGTCGCACGACAGCGCGTTGTGCCGGGTCGCAAGTTGCGTCGCGCCGATGTTCGCGAGTTGCTCGGCGTGTGCCTTCACGGGCACGTTCAACGCACTTGCCGCGGCAAACAGGCGGTCCGCCTGGGCGGAATCGAATGCGATGTGCTCGCAGAAAATGTCGACGGCATCGACGAGTTGCTCCGCGTGAAGCCCCGGCAGCCACTCGCGGCAGATGATGTCGATGTATTCGTCGGCGCGGCCTTTGTATTCCGGTGGCACAGTGTGAGCGGCGAGCAGCGTCGTGCATACATTGACAGGAAATTCCCGCCCAAGGCGTCGCGCGACGCGCAGCATCTTCGCCTCGTCGTCGAACGTGAGCCCGTATCCGGACTTGATCTCGACGGTGGTGACGCCTTCGGACAGCAGCGATGCCAGGCGTGGCGCGCTCTGATCGAAAAGCTGTTCTTCGGACGCCGCTCGCACCGCGCGCACCGTCGAGAGAATGCCGCCGCCGCGCTGAGCGATCTCTTCGTATGAAACGCCACGCAGCCGCTGCGCATATTCATTCGCGCGAGTGCCCGCGAACACGAGGTGCGTGTGGCAATCGATCAGGCCTGGCGTAATCCACGCTCCGCCGAGGTCGCGGACCGCGTGTGGCGCGCTCATCTTTGCGGTGGGTAGCGTTGCTTCCTCGCCGACCCACTCGATGTGCTCACCGCGCGTAAGCAATGCCCCGCGCTCGATGACGCGTGCCTGCTCATCGCACGTTGCGATTCGGGCGTTCCGCCAGAGAGTGGGAGTCGCCGCGGTCATTACGCCGTCTCGAGCGAAGGCAGGTTCAAGCCGTGTGTGCGCGCGCTTGCGATGGCCTCTGGATATCCCGCATCCGCGTGGCGCATCACACCGGTGGCCGGGTCGTTCCACAGCACGCGCTCGATGCGGCGCGCCGCCGCAGCGGAACCATCACACACGATGACGACCCCCGCATGCTGGGAATAGCCCATCCCTACGCCGCCGCCGTGGTGAATCGAAACCCACGTGGCACCGCTCGCGGTATTCAACAGGGCGTTGAGCAATGGCCAGTCGGCCACCGCATCCGAGCCATCGCGCATGGCTTCGGTTTCGCGGTTGGGGCTGGCGACGGAACCGGAGTCCAGATGATCGCGACCGATAACCACCGGCGCCTTCAGCTCGCCGGTGCGCACCATCTCGTTGAACGCGAGGCCGAGCCGGTGACGATCGCCGAGGCCGACCCAGCAGATGCGCGCCGGAAGCCCCTGGAACTGAATGCGCTCGCGCGCCATGTCGAGCCAGTGATGCAGCGAGCGATCGTTCGGCAGCACTTCGCGCACTTTAGCGTCGGTCTTGTAGATGTCCTCTGGGTCGCCGGACAGCGCGACCCAGCGGAAGGGACCCACGCCACGACAGAACAGGGGACGGATATACGCCGGCACGAAGCCCGGAAAGGCGAACGCGTTCTTCACGCCCTCATCGAGTGCAACCTGGCGGATGTTGTTGCCGTAGTCGAATGTCGGGATGCCGAGCGCGTGAAACTCGAGCATGGCTTCGACGTGACGCGCCATCGACCGCCGTGCGTCGCGCGACACCCGCTGCGGGTCTTCAGTGCGTAATCGATCCCATTGATCGAGTGTCCAGCCCTGCGGCAGATAGCCGTTCACCGGATCGTGCGCGGACGTCTGGTCCGTTACGGCGTCCGGCTGCACGCCACGGCGCAGCAGCTCCGGCAACACATCGCACGCGTTGCCGAGCAAGCCGACGGACACGGGCCGGCCTTCGCGGCGGGCTCTTTCGAGGGCTTCGAGCGCTTCATCGAGCGTGTTCACGGAGACATCGAGATACCGGGTTTCGAGGCGCTTGGCGATGCGCTCCGGGCGGCACTCGACCGCGAGCATCGATGCGCCCGCCATGGTGGCCGCGAGCGGCTGCGCGCCACCCATGCCGCCGAGCCCTGCGGTGAGGATCCACTTGCCCGCGAGGTTGCCGCCGCAGTGCTGCCGGCCCATTTCCGCGAACGTCTCGTAGGTGCCCTGCACGATTCCCTGGCTGCCGATGTAGATCCAGCTGCCGGCCGTCATCTGGCCGAACATCATGAGGCCCTTGGCGTCGAGCTCGTTGAAGTGATCCCAGTCGGCCCAGCGGGCGACGAGATTCGAGTTGGCGATGAGCACGCGGGGCGCATCGGCATGCGTGCGAAACACGCCCACGGGTTTTCCGGACTGCACGAGCAACGTTTCATCGTCTGCGAGTTTGCGGAGCGCGGCGACAATGCGGTCGTAGCAGTCCCAGTTGCGGGCCGCCTTGCCGATACCGCCGTACACGACGAGATCTTCCGGACGCTCGGCCACCTGCGGGTCGAGGTTGTTCATGAGCATGCGCAGCGGCGCTTCGGTGAGCCAGCTGCGGCAGCTGAGCTCGGTTCCGCGAGGAGCGCGGATGGGCGGACGGGAAGGGGTGCGCACCGTTCAGGCCTCCAGAGTGAGGCAGGCAGGTATACCTGTATAGACAGCTTCAGGCAAGATAACGCGCATGACCGGGCCTTCAGGAATTTCCTTTAGCGACGCTTGGGCTCCGCCCGGAACGCGCCGCTCAGCTCGTACCGGGAGCCGGGATGGTGCAGCTCCGCCACGGTGGCGATCCGGCCGTGCGACCACGTGCGGCGGAGGATCAGCAAACAGGCTTCTCCGGCGGACGTGTGAAGCAAATGGCGCACAGAGGCGTCTGGCACTACGGCGCGTACCGTGTGCTCGGCCCGTTGCAGCGGCGCGGCCTGCATCAGAAAGTCGTGCGGGGTGATGCGCGAGAAGTCGTTGCGCCGATAGCCGGCGATGACGGCGGGGTTCACGTACCGATCCTCCACCTGCAGCGGCGTGGCGTTTTCGTAGTGAACGATGACCGAATGATCGAGCTTCGTGCCCTTGCGCACCCCGCAACGCTCAGCGATATCCGGGGGTGCCGGCACGGATTCCAGCAGCACGACGCGCGCGTGATACTCGTGCCCGCGCGCGCGGATTTCATCCGCAATGCTGCGCACTTCGAGCGGGTGTGCGTGAACGCGTTGTTCTGCGACGAACGTGCCAGAGCCTGCCACGCGCACCAGCGCGCCCTCGGCCGCAAGCTCGCGCAGCGCGCGATTCACCGTCATGCGGGAAAGGCCCAATTTGCGCACCAGCTCGTTTTCGGACGGCACGCGATCGCCGGGCTTCAGCTTGCCGGCGGCGATGTGCGCGACGACGAACTCTTTGACTCGAAGGTACTGTGCGGCTGCGGGTTTCATTCTTCAGGGCCGGGTACGCGCGAAAACAAGGCAGGCTTCCAGGACGGATTTCAGTGCGGCGCGCATCGCCGTGGCCTGTGCCCCATCATAGGGTGTGGGCCACGTCTCGGGCGTCATGGGGCCAGGCTCTTCGCGCATGTAACCGCGGCAGGCCAGCTCCATCTGGAGGGCGTGCACGCCTTGCGCCGGCTGGCCGTAGTGGCGCGTGATATAGCCGCCTTTGAATCGTCCGTTGATCACGTGGGAGAAGGGCGTCGCTCTGCAAACGCCTGCGACCGCTGTCGCCAGCTCGGGGGCGCAGCTTCGCCCGCTGTTCGTTCCGATGTTGAAGTTTGGCAGCTCCCCTTCGAACAGCCGCGGAATGCGCGAGCGAATGGAGTGGCAGTCGTAGATGACCACGTGAGGATGGCTCTGCCGGAGCCGTGCAATTTCAGCTGCGAGCGCTGCGTGGTATGGCGAGTAGAACTGTGCGCGCCGCGTGGCGATCTCATTCGCGCCGGGCGCCGCACTCTCGACGTACAGCGCCTCGCCGGCGAACGTCGTCGTCGGGCACAGCTCGGTCGTGGCCTGGCCGGGGTAGAGCGAAGCGCCTGTGGGGTCGCGATTCACGTCGATCACGGTCCGCGACATCCGGGTGTGAATCACCGTGGCGCCCAGCACGCGTCCAAAGTCGTACAGCTTGTCGACCCACCAGTCGGTGTCGCGCCGCGCGAGCCATGCCGACGTCAGCTTCTTTTCCAGCTCAGGCGGGATCTCCACGCCCGTGTGCGGCATGCTGAGCACGAGAGGCGCATCGCCGCGGCTGACGCTCAGCCAGTCGTGCTGCGGACTCACTGGAAACGCTCGGCGCGCATGTCGTCGCTGCCAATCGGTGGTGGAGTGGCTACTATGATGAGCATGCGCGCAGCAGTCATTCAAGCAAAAAGGACCTGAGCATGACGGCTCTCTGGTTTCGCACGGCGTTGTTGACACAGGGTTGGGCGCAGAACGTACGCATTTCGATCGAAGACGGCCGCATCGTCCACGTACAGAGCGCGGTACCGGCTGAAGCCGCTGACGAGCAGCACGCCATCGGTTTACCCGGCGTTTCGAACGTGCACAGCCACGCGTTTCAGCGCGCCATGGCAGGTCTTGCGGAACGTGCGGGTCCGAGAGCCGACAACTTCTGGACGTGGCGCGAGGCGATGTACCGCTTCCTCGATGCCATCGGCCCGGAGGATCTCGAGACCCTCACCGCATTCGCGTTCATGGAGATGCTGGAAAGCGGCTTCACGCGCGTCGGCGAATTTCACTACGTGCATCACGATCCGGACGGCCGGCCCTACACGAATGTGGGGGAGCTATCGCACCGTGTGGCCGCGGCCTCGCACGCTACCGGCATCGGGCTGACGTTACTGCCCGTGATGTATGCGCACAGTAATTTCTCCGCTCTTCCGCCGGTGCACGGCCAGCGCCGCTTCATCAACACTGTCGAGCGGTTCGCGCGCGTCGTGGAAGAGGGCGGGCGCGCGATCGTGTCGCTCGATGGAGCGGTG
>Ga0153915_10003494_pt1 | contig 14422 bp, 11 predicted proteins | sample Opewatmetagenome_2_FD_107003 | JGI IMG/M metagenome (GOLD analysis project Ga0153915, IMG submission 107003) | Freshwater wetland microbial communities from Ohio, USA - Open water 3 Core 3 Depth 3 metaG | ecosystem: Environmental > Aquatic > Freshwater > Wetlands | place: USA: Ohio, Lake Erie... | reverse complement strand
CGAAGAGGAACTGCGCGAAGCGCAGCGTCTCGCCCGGGTCGGCAGCTGGTGGTGGGATCCGAAGACGGACACGGTGACGTGGTCGGAAGGGCTGTATCGCATCACCGGCCGCGATCCGGCGCTGCCGCCTCCACCGTTCAGGGCGCATTCCGAGTTCTACACGCCTGACAGCTTCGCGAAGCTGACGGCCGCCGTCGAACGGGCCATGCAGACCGGGGCGCCGTTCGGCCTCGAGCTGGGGATGGGGCGCGCCGACGGCGCGATCCGGTCGCTGACGAGCCGGGGTGAAGCGGAGCGCGATGCCGACGGCCGCGTCGTGCTCGTCCGCGGCAGCGTCCATGACGTCACCGAGCATCAACGGGCCGAGCAGGCGCTGCGCGACAGCGAGGCCGATCTGAACAAGGCGCAGACCATCGCGCACATCGGCAGCTGGCATCTGGATGTCGCGCTCGACCGGCTCACGTGGTCGGACGAGGTCTTTCGCATATTCGGCATCCCCGGGGGGACACCGCTGACGTACGAGTCGTTCCTCCGCTCGATCCATCCCGCAGACCGGGACCTCGTCGAGCGCGCCTGGTCTGCCGCGATGCACGGCGCCGCCTACGACATCGAGCACCGAATCATCGTCGGCGACGCGGTGAAGTGGGTGAGGGAGCGGGCCGAGGTCGAGTTCGACACGGACGGACGCGCGGTGACCGGCATCGGCACCGTGCAGGACATTACCGAGCGCAAACGCGCGCAGGAAGAGCTCGTCCGGCTCAATCGCGACCTGCGTGCCTTGAGCCTCTGCAACCAGGCCCTGATTCGTGCGACGGACGAATCCGAATGGCTCGCTCAGGTCTGCCGCATCATCGTGGATGAGGCCGGATATCGATTCTGCTGGGTGGGACGGGCCGAACGTGACGAGATGAAGCGCGTGACGGCGGTGGCCGAGGCCGGCTTCAATGAGGGCTACCTGAACACCGTGGACGTGACCTGGATGGACACCGAGCGGGGACGCGGGCCCACCGGTACGTGCATCAGGACCCGCCGGCACCAGATCGTCAAGAACACGGCCACCGATCCAACATTCGCCCCGTGGAAAGCCGAGGCGATGAAGCGGGGGTACGCCTCCATCATCGCCATTCCGCTCATCATCGACGCCGAGACCTTCGGCGCGCTGAGCATCTACGCGGCGGAGACCGACGCGTTCCGCGACGAAGAGGTGAAGCTGCTGACCGAGCTGGCAGGCGACCTGGGCTTCGGGGTCACGACCCTTCGCTCCCGCGTCGAGCAGCGACGCGCCGAGGAGGAGGTCCGCCAGCTGAACGCGGATCTCGAACATCGCGTGCGCGCGCGCACCGCGGATCTCGAGGCCGCCCGCGAGCGGGAAGCGACGATCGGTTTCAGGATTCAGCAGATGCTGCTGCTCACGCAGCCGCCGACGGATGTTCCAGGCGTGCAGGTGGCGGCGCTCACGATCCCGTCGCTGCGCATCGACGGCGACTTCTACGATTTCTTCAAGCACCAGGACCAGTGCTTCGACGTGATCGTTGCCGACGTCATGGGCAAGGGGATCCCGGCCGCGCTGCTGGCGGCGGCCACCAAGAGCAACTTCCTCGAAGCCCTGTGCCATCTGATCGCGATCAGCCGGAGCGGCCAGATGCCGGAACCGAAAGAGATCGTGACGCTGGCGCACGCGGACATGGTGCGGCAGTTAATCGATCTCGAGAGCTTCGTCACGCTGAGCTATGCCCGGTTCGATCTGATGCGATGGCGTCTCGATCTTGTCGACTGCGGGCACACGGGAACGATCGTCGTGCGCGCCAGTGACGGCACGTGCGAGATCGTCCACGGCGACAACCTGCCGCTGGGCATTCTGGAGGGCGAAATCTTCGACCAGATGTCCATCGCGTTCGAGCCGGGCGATCTGTTCCTGTTCTACTCGGACGGCATCACGGACCTGCGCAATCCGGCGGGCGAGTTCTACGGCGCCGACCGTCTGACGGAGTACGTTCGCATCAACCGCGAACTGCAACCCCGGGCGCTCGTGGACGCGATCCGCGCGGACGCCCTGGCGTTCGCGCAGTCCGACCGCTTCGGGGACGACCTGACGTGTGTCGCCGTGAAGATCATGCAGGCGCGGCCGCCCCTGGCGCATGCCGAGGTCGAGATTCGGAGCGATGTGCAGGATCTCCGGCGCGCCCGCGCATTCGTCCGCGACGTCTGCTGTCGCGCTCCCGGCGCAGTCCTCGGCGACGACGAGATCGCGAGCCTCGAGCTGGCGGTCAACGAGGCGGCCAGCAACATCATGAAGCACGCATATCACGGCCGCCGCGATCAGCGGATTCGGCTCGACGCCGACGCATTTCCCGATCGGGTCGTCATCCGGCTGCACCATCTGGGAGACTCGTTCGATCCCGCCTCTGTCCCGGCTCCGGCGCTGGACGGCTCGCGCGAGTCAGGCTTTGGCGTCTATCTCATTACGAACAGTGTCGACGAGGTACGCTACTCGCGCGATGATCGGGGGTGCAACTGCATCGCCCTCGTGAAGACTCACAGCGCGTAGCACGGGGGGACATCATGGACATCGTGCTGGAACAACAAGGTGAGGTGACCGTCGCGACGGTTCCCGTGGAAGAGCTCGATGCCAGCAACGCGGGGGATTTCAAGCGTGACATGGCGCCCGTGATCGAGGCGCATGCCCGGCTGGTGCTCGATCTGTCGCGTGTGCGCTTCGTGGACAGCTCCGGGCTGGGCGCGTTCATTTCCTGCCTCCGGAAGCTGAATGCCAAAGGCGGCGACCTGAAGCTGTGTGGCATGTCGAAGGCGGTGCGAGCGGTCTTCGAGCTCGTGCGGATGCACCGGGTGTTCGACATTCTCGCCACAAGGGAGGAGGCCGTGCGCGCGTTCGAACCGGCACGGCAAACAGCAACCTGACGGTTGTCCACTCGACCGCTCCGTCATCCTTCGCTTCCGTTCGCGCGAAAGTCGCGCGGATTCTTCCAACGCCAAACCATCTATTGCAGAGCTTGAAACCAACGGGCGAGCGGGATCGCTTTCGGTACCGATCGTGCGTACGGCGGACGCCGGGGGGAGGGAACATCGACGCTCAGACGTTTGTTGTTCCTTTTCTGAGCGACAAAGTCCTTCCTTTTTCTGTAAGAAGATCGTCAAGGCACAAAGCTCGATTGTGCGCGCGCTCGAGATTCCGTTAGTGTCGAAGACACTGCCTATGACATGCGATCACGCTGACGCCATCACCGCGGTCCTGGCCGAGTCGACTCCCCTCATGCTGGAAGGGATCGATCGGCTCGTGGCGGCCGCTCCGGGCTTCAAGGTCCTTTCCCGCTGCACAACCGCCGGCGAAGCACTGCGGGCCGTCCAACGGCATCACCCCGACGTGCTCCTGCTCGATTTTCACATTCGTGGCGGCGCACTGCCGTTGCTCCGGCAAATGGCGGCAGAAGAACTGGGCACGCGAGTGGTCTTGCTCGCCGACAGCCTCGGCACCGATGAAGTGCTGGAAGTGACCCGTCTCGGCGTGCGGGGCATTTTCCTCAAGAGCATGGCGGGGCCGATGTTGCTCCAGTGCGTTCGCAAGGTCCACGGCGGCGCCACGTGGATTGAGAAGTTGTCCGTGGGGCGTGCGCTCGACACGCTGTTTCAGCAAACCAAAGGCGATCGCCGCGACGCCCTGCGGCTGACCCGCCGCGAACTCGAGATCCTGCAGATGGTGGCCGCCGGACAGCCAAACAGGGAAATCGCAGGCAAGCTCGGCGTACGCGAAGGCACCATCAAGGCTCATCTCCACCACGTGTACGAAAAGCTGGGCGTCAAGGGACGGCTCCAGCTCGTCCTGTACGTTCGTGACCAGGGAAAAGGTGTACGCCTTTCGTTATAGAAAACCATACCCGCCGTTTATTGCTGCCGCATCATCCATCAGATGAGTATTCCGTCCATCTGGGTGGCTTCCCCAGGATCGCTTGAACTGCAGCGGGAGACTCGTGATGGCATCGACCGACGACTCCGCTCGACGAGGGTTGAACAAATGCGCACGCATCAGCCTCGTGCTGGCGGACGGCCACCCGCTGGTTCTTCAGGGAATGCTCCACCTTTTCGGGAGCGAGCCGGATTTCGACGTGCTCGCCTGCTGCGGCAGTGAACAAGAGACACGCCGTGCAGTAGACCGTTATCAGCCGGACGTAGTGGTCGTCGACCTGCGCCTGCCGGAGAGGGGAGGCCTGGCGATGCTCGGCGATCTGCTGGTCGAGCACCCGTCCACGCGCACCGTGCTGCTCACGAACGGCGCCACGGTTGAGGAAATGGCCCAGGCGCTCGGTCTCGGCGTGCACGGCGTCGTGACGGTCGCGCTCGCTTCTCAGCTGCTCGTCAAGTGCATCCGGCACGTGCACGAAGGCGCACGCTGGCTGGAGCATGCATCGGTCTCGGTGGTCCTGACCCACATGGCTCGGCGCGATTCCAGCTTGAAACAACTGAGAAACGCGCTCACGCGTCGCGAGCTGCAGATCCTGGAGCTTGTAGCCCGCGGGCTCCGGAACAAGGAGATCACGGCGCAACTCAACATTACCGAAGGCACCGTCAAGATCCATCTCCACAACATCTGCACCAAGCTCGGTCTGAAGAGCCGCCTCGATCTCGTGCTCCACGCGCGCGACGCAGCGCTGGTGTAAGAGAGGACCAGTATCACTCGCGGTATAGAAACATTGACCGCCCGATCATTTTTCTCCCCGCACGCGACCCATATCCTCTTGCCTCTCGATACTCGCACTCGCTTCCGGGGCTCGCACTTTACGTGAAATCTGAGGCCCTGTAAGTGACGGGGCGAAGCTACAGACTTTCTGAGGAGTTCCATATGTCGCGCGCCGCGCTTCTCTCGATCGTGCTTGTGTCTGCGCTTCTGTCTTCCTCTCTTCCGGCCGGAGCGCAGCAACGATCCGGCGCGCTGAACGGCGCGCGCGACATCGACACCAGCCGCTACCGGCTCCGCCCGGGCGATTCGTTCGATCTGGCGTTTCCTTTTGCGTCCACTTTCAACCAGACGGTGACGGTTCAGCCGGACGGGTACGTAAGCCTGCGCATCATCGGCGAGGTCCACGTCGCGGGGGTGACGGTGTCGGACATCGTCGACACGGTTGGCGCCCGATACGCCGACACGCTGCGCGATCCGCGGCCGACCATCGTGCTGCGCGATTTCGAGAAGCCGTACTTCGTTGCGGCCGGAGAGGTCGAGCGGCCTGGCAAGTACGACCTGCGAGGCGAGACGACGCTCACGCAGGCCCTCGCCATCGCCGGAGGCTTCAAGGACCGGGCAAAGCGGAGCCACGTCATCGTCGTCGGCCGCGGTCTCGATGGATCGCAGGGGGCCGTGGTTCACGAGGTCGACGCGCGAAAGATGCTGGAAGGCCGGGATGAGGGCAGCGTTCTGCACCTCAAACCGGGCGACCTTGTCTTTGTGTCGAAGACTCGCATACCGAGCATGGCGACACTTGCAGGCGCCGTGCTTCCGAATCTCGGCTGGATCGCCTACGCCCTCGCCAGCCGCCCATAAGTGGGGACGACCATGAACGACTACGAACCGACCACGTCTTCATCGGCGCGGACTTTTCGCGTGACGCCGCGCGATCTGCTGATGATCGCCTTCCGTCACTGGGTGGCTGTCATCCTCACGTTCGGCATCGCCTCGCTCGCGGTGTTCGCGTACGTGCTGCTCAGAACGCCCACGTACGAGGCGCAGATGACGATCCTCGTCAAGCGCGAGCGCGTCGATCCGATCGTCACGGCCGAAGACGCGCCTCTTCAGCAGATCAGCCAGGCAGTCAACGAAGAAGAGCTGAATTCGGAGGTCGAGCTTCTGCGAAGCCGGGATCTCGTCGAGAAAGTGATTCTCGCCACGGGTCTGGACCGGCGGCCCGACACGTCCTTGTGGAGCCGGCTGCGGTGGAGGGCCGCACCGGACGCGGCCCGGGGCAGACAGCTTGCCGTCGCCGCCGCCGTCGTTGCGTTTCTGGACGCGCTGACGGTGCAGCCCTTGAAGAAGACGACGCTCATTCGGGTCAGCTACAAGGCAGACGATCCGGTGCTGGCCGCGCGCGTGCTCGGAACGCTGACCGAGCTCTATCTCGATAAGCACCTCGCCGTGCATCGGCCGCCAGGAGCGCTCGACTTCTTCGAGCAGGAGGTCGGGCGTTATCGGAAGGTTCTCGATACGCAGAGAGCTCGCGAAGCCCAGTACGCGACGAGCGAGGGCGTGGTCTCGGTGGCGCTCGAGAAGGAAATCGCGGTGCGGCGGGTCGGTGATCTCGAAACTGCGCTGGAGCGGACCCAGGTCCAGATGGCCGAGGCCGAGCGCCGCGTGCGCGGCCTCAATGAGCAGATAGCCGGCACCCCCGAGCGCATCACGACCGAGGTGCGCGAAGCGCAGGCCCGGCTGATGGAACAACAGGAGTCGACGCTTCTGTCGCTCGAACTCAAACGCATCGAGCTGCTGCAGAGTTTTCAGCCCACCTATCCACCGGTGGTGGAGGTGGAGAAGCAGATTGCCCAGACCAGATCGTCCATCGACGCGGCGAAGAAGTCGCCCATCGTCGAAGCCGTGACGAATCGGGATCCGACGTACGACTACCTGTCCATCGAACGGGCCAAGGCCAGAACGGAACTGGCCTCACTCGAGGCCAGCCGCATCGCCACACAAGAGGCGCTGGCGCGGCTTCGACAGGATGCCCGCCGTCTCGACCAGGCGGAAATCGTTCAGCAGGACATCGAGCGCGAGGTCAAGCTCGCCGAACAGAACTACACCTCGTACGTGAGGAAGCGCGAGGAAACGCGAATTTCGAACGCCCTCGACGTCCGGCGCATCGTCAACGTCGCTGTCGCCGAAGCGCCAACCGTGCCGACGCTGCCCGCAGGACCAAGGCGACTCGTGATACTGCTCGTCGGGCTGCTGCTGGCAGGACTGGCGACTGTCGCACTGGCGTTTGCCCTCGATTACTTCGACACGTCGTTCCGCACGCCCGAAGAAGTGCAGGACTTTCTCGGCAGCCAGGTGCTTGCCGCGCTCCCGAGAACCGTTCGATAGCGCACATGTTCCTCGAATTTTACGGTCTGCAGGAGCACCCGTTCGGCGTGACGCCCAACCCGCGCTACCTGTACTTCAGTCCGACGCATCGTGAAGCGCTGGCCTCGCTCTTCTACGGTCTCGAAACCGAGCGCGGCTTCCTCAGTCTCGTGGCGCCACCCGGCGCCGGCAAGACGACGCTGCTGTTCCAGCTGCTTGAGCGGCTGCCTCAATCGACGAACACGGCCTTTCTATTTCAGACGCAGTGCAACACGGTGCAGCTGCTTCGCTACCTCGCGGCCGATCTGAATCTCGAGCCGTGTGAGCCGGACGTCGTGGCACTGCATTCGCGCCTGAACACGTTCCTGCTCGCCCAGGCTCAGGCGGGGCGACGGGTTGTTGTTGTCATCGACGAAGCGCAGAACCTGTGCGACGAGACGCTCGAAACCGTGCGCTTGCTGTCTGACTTCGAGACTCCGGACCGAAAGCTGCTGCAAGTCGTGCTTGCGGGCCAACCAGAGCTGGCCGAACGGCTGAAGCGTCCCGGGCTCGAGCAGTTGCGCCAGCGGATTGCCGTGTCGAGCCGGCTCGATCCGTTGCCGGCCTCTGAAATCGTGCAGTACATCGACCATCGGCTCCGCGTCGCCGGCCGGCTCGGGCCATCGCCGTTCAGCTCCTCGGCGCTCGACGTCATCGTCGATCGCAGCGCGGGCATTCCCCGCAACATCAACAACCTGTGCTTCCAGGCTCTTTCTCTCGGCTTCGCCCGTGGATGCCGTCGGATCGATCGCGACGTCATGCAGGAAGTCGTGGGCGAGCCTCCATCCGTCGAGCACAGCCCGCGAGTGTCCGTTGCCGCAGAGCGTGGAGGACAACGGCCACACGCCGCGACCGCGGCGCTGACATTTCTGGCTGGCGGACTCTTTGCGGCCGGCGTTGTGGCGTTCAGCGCGGCGGCTTCATCTGCGCGCCTGCCGGCCAGCGCAGTGCCTCCCGCTCCGATTCCTGTGTCCCGTGCCGCGCTGGCGCTTCCGCCGATCCGCGTACCGGACGTCGAGCCCGCGATGGCCACTCACGTCGTCGAGCCGGACGAATCGCTTCGCAAGATCAGCGTCCGGTACGTGGGACACGTCGACGCCGCATTCATGGCGGACATCCTCGCCCTCAACCGGGACATCACGGATCCGGATCTCGTGACGGTCGGTCAGGTGATACGCCTGCCGCCGTCGACTTTGGGACAACGAGCCGTCTACGAAACAGCTTCCGACAAACATCAGCCATGAGCAGAAACTACGACCTCCTCTACCGTGTCAACCAGTTTCAGGATCTCTTTCGAACCGAGGGGCAGACGGCGGGAGCCAGCGTCGGTCCGACCCCGGCCGCAGACGAGCATCTTCAGGGCATGACCCGGGAAGAGGAGTTCAAGCTGGTTCAGCGTGCGTTTCTGACCGCCAGCGTCCCCGGCCGGCGAACGGTGCTGTTCGCGGCAGTCGAGCGGCACGACGGCAGTCCCGCAATCTGTGCGCGGGCCGCGGAGATCCTGGCTGCGCAGGTCAAGGGTTCGGTGTGCCTTGTCGATGCGAATCTGCGCGATCCGACGCTGCACCGCTGCTTTCAGCGGGAAGCCCGCGTCGGCCTGGCCGACTTGCTCAGGAACGGAGGCCGCGCGACGACGTCCGTGCTCCAGCAGGTCCGCGACAACCTTCGCCTGCTGCCGGCAGGATCCCCCGTCGCCGAGCCGCAGACGCTCTTCGCATCCGACCGCGTACGACAGCTGCTGCAGGACCTGCGCGAGCGCTTCGACTACGTCCTCATCAACGCACCGCCGATCGGCCAGTGCGCCGAGGCCCTGCATGTGAGCCAGTTGACCGAGGGAGTGGTCCTGATCGTGGAGGCCCATTCCACTCATCGCGAACGGGCGCGCAGCGCCAAGCATCGGCTCGACGACGCCCGCGTGCCCGTGCTTGGCGTCGTCCTCAGCAACCGGACGTTTCCCATTCCAGACATGGTGTACCGCAGGCTCTGACAATTGGTGGTGTCCGTGCAGCAACCAGGCATCGATCATTTCGGCGCGTCGTCTCCCGATGTTCTCTGGGCCGGCCGGAAGCTTGCTCCGAGCGTGGCCGGCACGGGAGCAGCGACCTTCATCTGCAAACGCGCGATGGATCTCGTGCTGGCCACCCTGGCGCTTCTGCTGCTGGCGCCACTGCTGCTGCTGATTGCCGTGTTGATCAAGCTGGACTCGCCGGGTCCGGTCATCTTCACGCAGAAGCGTGTCGGATCCCGGCGGCGCACTCACCGAGGCAGAACAGCGTGGGAGATCACCGACTTCCGCGTCTGTAAATTCAGGTCGATGGTTCGGGACGCCGACGAGTCGGTGCACCGCGAGCATATCCAGGCGTTCGTCGAGGCACGACTGGACACGAGTGGCACGGTCAAGTTGACCGAAGACCGTCGCGTCACTCGCATCGGCACGTTTCTTCGCAGGACCAGCCTTGACGAGCTGCCCCAGCTTTTCAACGTGTTCAAAGGCGAAATGAGCCTGGTCGGTCCCCGTCCTGTTCCGACATACGAGGCCGACGCATATCAGGAATGGCACCGCGAACGGCTGGCTGCGCTGCCCGGCATCACCGGACTGTGGCAGGTGAAGGGCCGTGGTCTGGTGTCATTTTCCGAAATGGTCCGGATGGACATCGAGTACGTGCGACATCAGTCGTTGTGGCTGGATGTCAGGATTCTGCTCGCCACGATACCAGCCGTGTTGTCTGGTCGCGGCGCTCAGTAACAAACGCGGGAGTGTAAACGATGAGCAACCGCATCGGCGTCGCGATTCTTGGGTGTGGTCACTGGGGCGTCAATTACGTTCGCGTGTTCAACGAGCTGGCCGAGTCGCGCGTGGTCGCGATTTGCGATCAGCGCGCCGATCGACTCGAGGAAATCGGCCGGCGCTTTCCGCGCGTGCACCTGACCACCGACATCGACGACGCGATTCAAAGGGACGGTGTCGGCGCGGTCGTCGTCTGCACGAATGCGACGACGCATCATTCAGTCACGTGGAAATGCCTGCAGGCGGGCAAACACGTCCTGGTGGAGAAGCCGTTGACCACGCAATCGGAGCACGCCGATGACTTGATCGAGCTGGCGTCCGCCAACTCGCTCGTGCTGATGGTCGGCCATACCTTCGTCTACAACGGCGGCATCAGGAAGGTCAAAGAGTACATGTCCAAGGGCGCGGGCCGCGTCTACTACATCTACTCGTGCCGCACGAATCTCGGTCCGATTCGACGCGACGTCAACGCACTGTGGGATCTGGCGCCGCACGACGTAGCCATCTTCAACTATCTCCTCGGCGATGTGCCCGAGTGGGTGAGCGCCGTCGGCGTCAAAGTCCTTCGCAATTGCCGCGAAGACGTCGGATTCATCTCGCTCGGCTATCCGAACGGTGTCGTGGGACACATTCACGTGAGCTGGGCCGATCCGCACAAAGCGCGGGAAGTCGTGGTGGTCGGGAGCCAGCGTCGCATCGTCTTCGACGATTTGAACGGCGTCGAACAGGTACGGGTCTTCGAAAAAGGCGTTCATTCCGTGGAGCAGGAACCGCTCAACTACGGCGATTACCACTTCCACATTCGCGACGGCGACATCCTGAGCCCCAGGATCGAGGTGGCCGAACCGTTGAAGAACCAGTGCCGGCATTTCCTGGAATGCGTCACACGCAAGCTGCAGCCGCTGACCGGAGGACGGGAAGGTCAGGAGATCGTCCGGGTGCTGCAGGCGGCTGATCGTTCACTGACCCTCAAAGGCGCACCTGTCGAGATTGAGAGACATGCAGACCATCGTCAACAAGCCACCGCATAACGTTCCGTTCGTGGACCTGGCCGCCCAGTACTCCGACATCGCCGCGGAGGTGCAGGACGCCATCAACGGCGTGCTCGCGAGAACGGACTTCATCCTGGGCCGCGAGGTGCGGCTGTTCGAGGAGGAGTTCGCCGCATATTGCGGCGTCGCCCGGGCAGTCGGCGTCGACTCCGGAACGTCCGCACTCGAACTGGCGCTGCGGGCGTGCGGCGTGGGGGCGGGCGACGAGGTGATCGTGCCAGCCAACACCTTCGTCGCCACGGCACTGGCCGCGTCGTACGTCGGCGCGACTCCCGTTCTGGTGGATGTCAATCCGGAAACGCATCTCGTGGACATCGGCCAGGTGCGTGACGCCATCGGGCCGCGAACCAAAGCCATCATGCCGGTGCACCTGTTCGGTCGACCGGCGGACATGGACGCCATCATGGCCGTAGCCCGCCAACACGGTCTGCGCGTCATCGAAGATGCCTGTCAGGCGCACGGTGCCCGGTACAAGGGCCGGCGCGTCGGGTCGTTCGGTGACGCCGCCGCGTTCAGTTTCTACCCCGGCAAGAACCTTGGAGCGTACGGCGACGGAGGCATCGTCGTCACGAACGACATGGAAATCGCCGACAGGCTCGGGCTGTTGCGGAACTACGGACAGCGCGAGAAATACCGCCATGAAACCAAGGGATTCAATCGGAGGCTGGACACCATACAAGCAGCGGTGCTGCGGGTGAAGCTGCGGCATCTGGACGCGTGGAACTCACGCCGGCGCGAGCACGCGAGCACCTATCAACGCCTCCTCGCCGGCTCAGGTGTGCGGATACCGTCGTCGAGCGCCGAGGTGGAATCGGTATGGCATCTCTTCGTCATCGAGACCCGCAGCCGCGAGAAGCTGCAGCGATACCTGGCTGATCGCGGCGTCGTCACCGGCATTCATTACCCCAGGCCGCTTCATCTGCAGCCGGCCTACAAAGACCTCGGCTACAGCCTTGGAGACTTCCCGGTCACGGAGCGCGCGGCCGTACAAATCCTGTCGCTTCCGATGTACGCCGAGCTGGGCGAGGCATCGATCGCGCACGTAGCCGATGCCGTCCACACTTTCTGCAATCTGGAGAAGACGGACGCCGGGCGTGCCTGATTCGGCTGGCCGGTTCACTGCTGTTCGAAGGACGTGCGGCGCAGCCGCGTCGGGGCTGGCACTTGCAGTCGCGACGCCGCTGGCGAGTCTGACCGGGCCGGTTGCGGAACGGCTGCTCCTGGCGGTCATCCTGCTGGACATCCCCGTGCAATTCGAGACAAGCCTCGCGTTCCGCGACGACGCAGAGGAGTTTGGAGGGCTGAGCGGCTTCAGCCTCTCGGTGACAACGCTGGCGCTGCTCCTGCTGTATTGCCGCTGGGCCATGCTGACCTTGACGTCGCGCGGCCAGGCAGGAGATCGATCCGGCGCACGCCTCAGCCGGCCTCTCGTCTTGTATCTCGCTTTCGCGATCGTGTCGGCCGCGGCGTCCGCCGACGTCGCACTCTCTCTTCGAGAACTCCTGGTGCTGCTGCAGGCGTTCCTCATCTACGTCTACCTCGTCACCTGGATGAGGACGCGCGAAGACATTGGCTTCGTCACGCTCGTGCTGCTTGCCAGTCTGGCGTTTGAAAGTGTCGTGATGTTCTACGCGGCCCACGTCGGAGAGACGTCGTCGTTGCCGGGACTGCGGCGAATCCAGGTCAGCGAGGAAGGGGCGGCCGGCGGCATCTTGCGGGTCGGCGGCACCGTCGGGGCGCCGAACTCGGCTGCCGCCTATCTAACCTTATTAATCGCGCCGGCAGTGGCCGTTCTGTTTGCGCGTGCACGGTTCGCCGGCAAAGTGCTTGCGGCTGTGTCCGCGGTTCTTGCCCTTGGCGCACTGGTGCTCACACAGTCGCGCGGCGGCTGGCTGGCCGCGTTGATCTCTCTGACCGTCGTCTGGTTCGCCAACGTTCGTCCGGATGGCCGCTGGATCGCGCGGTCGGCCTTCGCTGCCGCCCTGATCGCTCTGGTCCTGGTGCTGTCGCAAGGCGTCATCAGCAACCGCCTCTCGTCCGACGATGAGGGCGCGGCTCAGAGCCGGCTGCCGTTGATGCGGACGGCGCTGGAAATCATCCGGGATCACCCGTTGCTGGGCGTCGGTCCGAACAACTACGGCACGACCATCAGACAGTACGGCGCCGTCTACGGCAAATGGGGCGACTGGGTGTACACGGTCCACAACAAGTTCCTCCTGGTCTGGGCTGAAACTGGCGTGGCCGGCCTGATCGCTTTCGTCTGGTTTCTGGCGGAGACGATTCGGCTCGGCTGGAGGGGCTGGCAGGCCGGCGATCCGTGGCTGTCGCCTCTTGCCCTCGGGTTCACGGCCGCGCTGATTGGCCACGTGGCTCACATGCAGGTGGACCTTTTCAACGCGCGGCCGCAAGTGGAAATGCTGTGGGTGACGGCGGCGGTTGTCGCGGTCATTGCCGCGGTCGTGCGAGATCCGCATGTCCGGGCGGGAGTCGCTCAATGAACGTTCCAATCGTCACCGATCCAAGGACCGACCCGCGCTGGTGCGCGCTCGTGAACCGCCTTCCGAGCGACGTGTTCCATTCGCCGGCGTGGATGCGCGTGCTCACTGATACCTACGGGTTCGATTTCCAGGCTCGCCTGATCCTCGACGATGAAGGTGAGCCGCTCGGCGGCCTGCCGTTCTGCCACATCCGCGACATGCTTGGCGAGCGGATCGTCACGCTGCCATTCTCGGACTATTGCGATCCGCTGACGGACAGGCGCGACGTGTGGGCGGCGCTCACGGCGGACCATCTGGCGCACGATTGCCCGGTCATGATCCGCAGCCTTCACAACGACCTGCTGCACGGTGATGCCCGGTTCAAGATCGTCAAACAGGCGAAGTGGCACGGCCTGGATCTGCGTCCCGACGTGGATGCGCTCTGGCGAGGTCTGCATGACTCGAGCCACCGTGCGATTCACAAGTCGGAGCGCAGCGGCGTCGTGATCCGCGCGGCGCAGAACGCGGACGACCTGCGCGCGTTCTTCGGCATGCATCTGGCGATCCGAAAGTACAAGTATCAGATGCTCGCCCAGCCTCATCGGCTGTTCGAGAACATCTGGCGTCATTTCATCGAGCCTGGAGCGGGCTTTCTGCTGCTCGCCTGCCATCAGGACAAGCCCATTGCCGGCGTGCTGTATCTGCGGTGGAAGGACACGCTGTATTACAAGTTCAACGCGTCGTCTTCCGCGAGCCTCGAGCTCCGGCCCAACGACCAGATCATGTGGGAAGGCATCAAGCGCGCGAAGGAGAGCGGCTGTGTCGCGCTCGATTTCGGCCTCAGCGACTGGGATCAGGAGGGCCTGATTCGGTACAAGCGGAAGTTCGGAACGATCGAGAAGACGATCTCGTTCTGGCGCCATGTGCCTGAGACGCCGCGGCCGCGCGAGGAGAAGCAGACGCGGGAGCTTCTGTCCGCGCTGACGCAGTTGTTTGTGAACCCGGCGGT
>Ga0153915_10003493_pt1 | contig 14425 bp, 8 predicted proteins | sample Opewatmetagenome_2_FD_107003 | JGI IMG/M metagenome (GOLD analysis project Ga0153915, IMG submission 107003) | Freshwater wetland microbial communities from Ohio, USA - Open water 3 Core 3 Depth 3 metaG | ecosystem: Environmental > Aquatic > Freshwater > Wetlands | place: USA: Ohio, Lake Erie... | reverse complement strand
GGGCGGAATGCATCTCCTTATTTCCAAGGATTTCTAGAACGGCAAAAATCCAGGAAGCCACGCCGCCCGCTTACCCTGGCTTAATGCGCCGCTCTCAGGAGGGCGCGCATTTGACTTTGAAAGTAAGGGGTCCCCCGGCGCCTGAACAGCCCCAACGGAGTTATGCAGGATTCTAACCGGACATTGCTGAGTCATAGTCAATCTTATTATATCCAATGGTAGAATTCCCCTTTACTGCCATTATGCCCAGCTTCCTCATGCGGTGCCTTAAGGTACTGGGGTTAATCCCCAGCAGTTGCGCTGCACCATTCGGGCCGTGGACCATTCCCTTTGTTATCTTAAGGGCCTCCATTATATGTCTTTTATTTGCCTGGTCCAGTTCGAGGAAGGCGTCTTTCTCAAGCCATTCCTCATCTCTGTGTCTTTTCGGACTGGACCAGACCACATCCTCAAAGGTTATAGGGCCGCCCCTCCTGAGGATCAATGCCCGCTCTATGACGTTTTCAAGCTCCCTGACATTGCCCGGCCATGAATAGGCCTTAAGGATGTCGATTGACCCCCTTGCCAGTTTATGGGGCCCCGGCATCTGCAGTTCCCGGGATTTTTTTTCGATAAAATGATTAACGAGCGCCGGGATATCTTCTTTCCTCTCCCTTAAGGGGGGTATAAAGATGGGAAAGACATTAAGCCTGAACCTGAGGTCCGCGCGAAACTGCCCCATCCTGACCATTTCTTCCAGGTCCTGATGGGTGGCCGCGATAATGCGGATATCGACCTTGATCTGGCTGCTGCCTCCTACACGTATGATCTCCTTTTCCTGAAGGACCCTCAGCATCCTGACCTGGGCAGGCATATGGAGTTCCGCCACCTCATCGAGAAAAATGGTGCCCCCGTCGGCCCGCTCGAAGCAACCACGCTTCTGACTGATGGCGCCTGTGAAGGCCCCCTTCTCATGGCCGAACAATTCACTGTCAATAAGGGTTTCAGGGATTGCACCGCAATTTACCTGGATAAAGGGTCCCTTGCTTCGTCTGGACATCCTGTGTATTGCGCTGGCAATCACCTCCTTGCCCACCCCCGTCTCGCCCTGGAGCAATACGGGACTGTCCAGCGGGGCCACCTCCCTTGCCATCTCCATCACCCTCCGGAGCCCCATATCGCTGCCGATGATGATATCCCCTGACGGCTGCTGCAATCTTTTTTGAAGGTCCTTCAGGTCATCGGCCATGATGTCCTTAAGCCTTATGACCTCGTCATATCTGAGGGCATTGGAGAGTGCAATGGCAAAGGGCTCCCTTAACATGGACAGTGTCCTCAGGTGGACCTCTGAAAAACGGCTGGTCCCCTTTGCAAAAAGTGTAATATTGCCGAGGTGCTCGTTCCTTATAAAGAGCTGCATGAGCAGGGCCGAATGATCCTCCCACAGGCCGGTCTTCCGGACCACAGTCTTTTTAATGGGGATAAATTCCACAGGATCTATGATCAGGGACGGCATGTATTTGTGGCTGTCAATGATCTTCCTCCCCTCATCATCCAGGGGTATGACTATATGGACGCGTTTTGCCTGATCGGACGTGACAATGGCGATAGTCTTTAAAAGCCCTAGTTCCTTGTCAAGGAGGTTAAGGTGAAAGCAGTCTGCCGGCATGAATGTACTTAGGTATTTCAGGCAGTCCTGCAGTGCGAATTCAAAGTTGAGGTTGCCGCAGATCCTCAATGTAGCCTCGCGGAATATCTCGTTTTCATTAGGGGACATGGGGCTCCACAATAGGATTGATTGATAAATCTAATGAATTACCATATGTGACAATTTAACACATGGTTGTCATATATGACAAGCTATTTGTCACATATGACACAATCATGATGACGCCTGAAAACATCTCTTTGATATTGTTGAATATATTTTAAGGCATATTTTTTGCTCTATAATATGACCAGAGATGGTAAAATCCAAATGTATTTCAGACAAGTTTTCCTCTTAAATGAAAGGAGGGCCTTGAGACATGCGTCATGAGCTATATGCTGAGGAGCACCAGATCTTCAGGGACACGTTCAAGAAATTTGTAGCCAGAGAGATAACGCCCAATGCAAAAAAGTGGGATGAAGAGAGGGCGGTCCCGCGAGAGGTATGGTTAAAGATGGGCGAGCAGGGCTTCCTGTGCCCGTGGCTGCCGGAGGAATACGGTGGCATGGGGGTCGATTTCGGATACTCGGCCATCATCAATGAAGAACTGATAAGGGGCGACGGCTTCGGCGTCGGGGTCCCCTTGCACAGTGACTGTGCGACGCCCTACATATATTCCTATGCCAGTGAAGAGGTCAAGCAGAGGTGCCTCCAGGGCTGCACAACAGGGGAGAGGATATCCGCCATAGCCCTTACCGAACCGAACGCCGGCTCTGATCTCGCCGCCATCAGGACAACGGCCAGGAAGGACGGGGAATCCTATGTCTTGAACGGACAGAAGACCTTTATCACCAACGGATATGTTGCAGACCAGGTGGTTGTAGCGGCAAAGACCGATACATCAAAGGGCAGCAGGGGCATAAGCCTGTTCTATGTTGAGGACGGGACGCCAGGCTTTGTAAAGGCCAGAAAACTGGAAAAGATGGGGTGGCACGCACAGGATACGGCTGAACTGTTTTTTGAGGACTGCCGCATACCTGCATCATACCTGATCGGGAAAGAGGGTGAAGGCTTTAAATATATGATGGAGAAGCTACAGCAGGAGAGGCTTGAGGTATCCATCAAGTGCCAGGCCAATGCGGAAGAGGCATTCAAGGAGGCCCTGAAATACTCCAAGGAGAGGGAGGCGTTCGACAGGCCCATAGGCCATTTCCAGAACACGGCCTTCAAACTGGCAGAAATGGCCACGGACATCCAGCTGGGGCGGACATTCCTGGACAACCTGATCCTTAAACATATAAACGGTGAAAACATCGTCCAGGAGATCTCCATGGCCAAGTACTGGCTTGGCGAGATGGTCAACCGGGTGGCCTATCAGGCAGTGCAGATCCACGGAGGGTACGGATACATGGAGGAATACAGGATCTGCCGTATTTACAAGGATGTGAGATCCCTTTCCATATTCGCAGGGACAAGCGAGATCATGAAACTGATCATAAGCAGGAACCTGGGGCTGAGGGATTAAAACCTGTCGGCCTTCAGTGATCACAAAATATATTATAAAGGAGATTCAATATGCCGGTAGGAACATACGACGCCTATGTGGAGCGTCTCAAAAAGATGAAACCCAATATATACCTTCATGGAAAGAAGGTCGACAGGACAGGTGATTTTATGAAGGGCGGGCTCTTTGTCATCAAAGAGACCTATAACTGTGCAAATGACCCCAAATACACGGATGTCTGCACCGCAACCTCTCACCTTACAGGCGAGAAGATCAACCGTTTCGGCAACATCCATATGTCAAAGGATGACCTGTTGAAGAAACAGCTTATGACCAAGCTCCTCTGCCACAGGGTCGGGGGCTGCATCCAGCGCTGCATGGGGGTTGACGCACTGAATGCCCTGGCCATAGTCACCTATGACTGCGACCAGGCGAACGGCACAAGGTATCATGAGAGGTTCAATAGATTTCTCAAATTTTTTCAGGAGAATGATCTCGTAGGAAACTGCGCCCAGACGGATGTCAAGGGTATCAGGGGCCTCCGCCCGAGCGAGCAGCCTGATCCTGACCAGTACCTGCGCATCGTGGAGGTGAAGGAGGACGGGATCATCGTTCGCGGGGCAAAGGTGTGCAACTCCATTGCGCCCTACGCTGATGAGATCATCACCCTTCCCTCCCGCCTGATGGGGCCTGATGAGGCGGCCTATGCGGTGGCATTCTCGCTTCCGGGCGACTGGGACGGCATCAAGATTATGGCCCTCCCCGGCGGCCATCCTAAGAGGAAGAAACTTACAGCACCCATTGCAAATGTGGGCGACGTAGAATCGATGACAATATTTGATGATGTCTTTGTGCCCAATGACAGGATATTCATGAACGGTCTTGAACACCCTGATGTGGTACAGTATGCCGGTTATCTGGCGCTGATGTTTGCCCATTTTCACAGGCACTCTTATACCGGTTGCAAGTCAGCGGTCTCCGAGGTCCTTGCATCACAGGCCGCGCTGGTGGCGGACGTCAACGGGATAACGAAATACCCCCATGTCAGGGAGAAGCTCTCACATATAATCGGCACGGCAGAACTCGTGTACGCGGCAGGAGAGGCAAGCGCACAGCATGCAGTCCAGTTTCCGAACGGCTCATGGGTGCCGGACGAGATACTTACAAACGCGGGGAGGAGGATTGCAGGACAGGAGATCTATAATGAGTATGCCATTCTGGCCGATCTTGCCGGAGGCATCAGCGCCTCCCTGCCCACGGAGGAGTCATACTATGATCCTGAGACAGCGGAGTTGGTTGCCAAGTATACGAAGAGGAACCCGAAGTATACTGCGGAAGAGGCGCATCGCGTATTCAGGATGATGGAAAACAAGTTGTGTGATCCCTTTTCCGGGGCGGAGATGGTTGCCGGGGTCCATGGCGGCGGATCGCCTATCATGGAGACTATCACCATGATGTCCCGTTATGACCTTGAGCCCCTGAAGGATATCGCCAAATACCTGGCAGGTATAAACAAGGATATCCCGCGATATGAGCGCCCGACTGCAACGCCAAGGGCCATGCTTGATAAATTTAAAAAGAGTGTAAAAAAGTAAGCCATCCTTCTTGTAACACAGGCCCCGCTGACGATCTCGGGTAATCGGGAGGATCGGCGGGGCCATGATCCGGTCGCTGACATCCACAATTTTCACACACAAAATATATTGATCTTTAGACTCCTCCGGGTATATTTTCAAAAGATTGATGCATCATATTTTTACTCACTAAAAAGGGTGATCCGGGCCACATCATATCCACGTCCCGTCTTGTAAACGATTGCCCTGCCGTAAGATCGGATTGCACTTAAGTGCCGTTCCGGCTAGAGGGACCTGCGTCTGAGTCAAGAAGTACAGGTGCAGGGGCCGGAATCATGAAGGCCTGCCACTTAAGTCTTCCTGTCACAATTTCAAGCATTGTTTTTTTAACTTTGAAGGCCAGGAGTTCCTAATGAGTATCAGGCTTAATAAAAAAATAAAAAAGATCCATTCTTATCCTTAACCGGATTTCTCCGTAAAAGCTATTGTCACTGCGGCGGTCGGGATGACCTGTGGGCGGGTTTCACAGAAATAACATCCGAATCCCCATCGTTGCATATTGGTCCATTCCGTCCAACAGGGATACATTATTAAATTAAAATATATCTAGGAGGAAATTATGAAGTTGGATAAATCCATTATGGGAAGACGAAAATTTCTCTTAACCGCCGGTGCCGCGTCTACATCAGCCCTGGCATTGAACAAGCTTGCCCGGTTTGAAGCGGGGACTGCGAATGCAGCCCAGACTGCCGCACCTAAGACTACAGGCAGTAAATGCGTCGTTATCTATTCTTCAATGACGGGCAATACAGAAAGGGTTGCCAGATCAATACAAAAGGCCCTGGAGGAGGCAGCAGGCAGCTGCGATATCTTTCCGATCAAGGAGGCCAATCCCCACAAGCTGGGCGGTTATGACCTGATTGCCTTTGGATACCCCCTTATGGGTCCGAGATTAAAACTTGATGTTGAAACCTTTATTGAAGACCTGCGCTATGTCGGGGGCAAGCATGTCATCCTTTTTTCTACAAGCGACTCGGGCAGCAATAGTTTCGGGGTGTGTGTCCCGGAACTGAAAAAGCATGGCCTTATCACAATAGGATATAAAAGTTGGCAGGGCGCCGTATATGGACCCCTTGGCGACCCGACCCCAGGTGGAGGAGACGGCCACCCCAATAAGGCCGACCTGGAAAACGCCGCGCTCTTTGCCGGGTCTATGTGGGAACGGAGCAAGAAGATCTATGCAGGCGATAAGACCCAGATCCCGGCCGAACCGGCAAAAGAGGCTGCAAGGGGTTCAGCCGGCTTTGGCGGTGTGACCGGCGCCCCGGCGGGGACTCCCAATCAGACCACCGTTGCCCCAGGGGGTGATGCCGACGCTGCCTCCGCTTCCGGCGGCGGTCCTGGTGGTGCAGGAGGTGCAACGGGTGGTCCCGGCGGCCCTGGCGGAACTGGCGGCAGTGCAGGCGCTCCTGGCGGAGCTGCGGGCGGTCCCGCAGGTGGAGGTGAATTAGACCCCGAACTGGTGGGTCTTGAGAATGACACCCCTGAACAGCTGAAGAAACGCATCCACTTTAAACTGATCTATGACCAGGGCAAATGCCTCTATCCCGTATGCAAGAGGTGCATGGAGTTCTGCCCTGTATGGGGTATTGATTTTACGGTCGAGCCCCGTGTCTACGGTGACCCCTGCATGATGTGCTCCATGTGTGACCAGATCTGTCCGACCGGCGCCATATCTGTTGATGAAGAACATATGAAGTGGCAGAGGAAGGTTGAAAAATACGGGGATAATATCGTACAGGTATATCAGGCATATCCTAAACGCCCGAGATTTATAGTCGGATACGGACGTCCCTATGGCTATGACCCCTATACAAAGGAAAACCGGGGAAACGGAAAATAATTTTTAAAAATGGAGGGTGCCATGAATCTTATTCAAAAACTTATGGGAAGAAGGCAATTTCTGATAGCCGCCGGCGTTACTTCAACCTGTGCATTGACCTGTAAAAAAATAGCAGGGCTCATCGACCCGGGGCTCCAGTCCGGCTCGGCTATGGCAGCCGAAAAGACAGCAACTGCCGGGATCAAGGCGGCAGCCAACAAATGTCCGCATCTTCTATCTCCGCTCAGGATTAGAAACGTTGTATTGAAGAACAGGATAATGCACACGGCCTCACCGCCTCATTGCATGCAGGGGCCGGAAAATTTTCCTGCCGATGTATTTAGAAACCATTATTCAAACATGGCTAAAAACGCTGCTGTCGTCACGGTAGACATGGCCTTCGGCACATACCCAAAAACCTATGCAGACTCAAGCCTCCTGGATGCCGGGACAGACCATCATTCGGATCATACATGGGAGGATATACCCCCTGTCCGCAATTATCTCTATCGAATGATTGATGATATCCATTGCGAGGGGGCACTGGTTCGTTACATAGGCCAGACAGGCGGCGGTGGAGGCACCGCCGGTTCCGGCGGTCCTGGCGGGACTGCCTCCGGGACAGCGATGCCACAAGGGCAGGCCTCCGGTCAGGGAACCCCCCAGGGCGGGACAGTGCCCCAGGGGCAGGCCCCCGGAGGACAGGGCGCTTCAATGGGGGGCGCCATGGCCCAAGGGCAGACCTCCGGACAGGGGATGCAGCAGGGCGGTTCGATGCCTCAGGGACAGGCATCCGGTGGGGGTGGCATGCAGGGAGGCGCTCCAGGCGGCGGGCCAGGCGGAGGCCCTCAAGCCCAGTCATCCCAGAGCGTTGAAGATATTGTAAAGGAGGCAAAAAAGGTTGAGGACATGGGTTTTGACGTCATGACCCTGAACACAACCAACCTTGAGGCGGTAAAGGCGGTCAGGAATGCGACAAATCTTATACTCATGGGGGCGCTCAGGGTAGGAGGCGGAGGCATGGGCCAAAATGTCGCCACCTTGCATCCCTGGGAATACGAGGGTTCGCACCTGGACTGGCAGTTCGGCTCGAATTCACCCGGGATCACCAACGTGAATCAACCGAGTGCCGCAGAACTGGAGCAGGCCGTTGAACAGGCCAAAAAGCTTGTGGGCCTGGTTGACTTTGTATGGATAAGGGATGGCCGTCATGAGCATCCTAACAGCTGGACCCAGGACAAGGCCAGGCCCTTTAACCTCGGTTATGCCGAGGCCATTAAGAATGCCGGCGTTAAAATACTCACGTGTCCAAGCGCAGGGTTCCACGATCCGGTGCAGAATGATGAGTTTATCGCGAGCGGGAAAACGGATATGGTCGGGATGACAACGCCATTTTTCGCTGATGCGGAATTTATAAAAAAGGTATATGAGGGCAGGATTGATGATATCGTGCCGTGTCTCCAGTGTCACGACTGTCATGGGATAAGCAGAAAGACAGGGCCATGGTATGACACATGCAGCGTTAACCCCAAATGGGCCACGCCGATGTACAAGCTCCAGAACATCCCCTCGCCCACCTCAAAAAAGAAGGTTGCCGTTATAGGCGGAGGTCCGAGCGGCATGAAGGCCGCCGTTACAGCCGCAGAGAGAGGACACAGCGTAACCTTATATGAAAAAGGCGACTCCCTGGGCGGACTTTTGCAGTTCACGGAATACACACAATGGAAATGGACTTATAAAGGCCTTAAGGATTACCTCATCCATCAGGTGAATAAAAATGGGATCGAAGTCAATTTAAAGACAACGGCCACACCGGAGATGATTAAGGCAAAGAAATATGACACTGTCCTTGTTGCCACAGGCGCAGAGCCTGTTATCTCCAAGATGGCCGGTTCGGAATCATCAAATGTCTTTAACATCCTCACGGCCCACAGCAACAAGCAGGCCCTGGGTAAAAATGTCGTGATGATCGGAGCAGGGAGGATCGGAACAGAGGCCGCGATTGGAATGGCCAAAGACGGGCATAAGGTGACAATACTATGCAGCGGGAAAAACCTGATTGAGTTGGAGGTTATCGGCTCGCATAACATGATGAACCAGATAGCCATATTGCAGAATCATCCAAACCTTGATTTTGTTCTTCAGGCCACAGTCAAAGGCATTGCCGGAGGGAAGGTAACCTACACGGATGCCAAAGGTGCTGAGAAGTCGATACAGGCCGACAGCATAGTAATCTATTCCGGTCTGAAGCCTAAGATGGATGAGGCAATGAAGTTCGAAGGTTCGGCAGGCCAGGTGCTTCTCCTGGGCGACTGCACAGGCAAGAACGGCTCCATTCAAAAGGCAATACGCAGTGCATTCTTTGTAGCATCGCAGGTTTGAAAGGAATTTTAAATCCACCGAACTAAACTCTTCGTCTGAAGGCGAGGATTTTACTCCATTCATTGAATGGAACCAAATAAATTTTAATCAGGAGGGTCTTATGAAATCAATTAAATCGCTTATGGGAAGACGGCAATTTCTGATTGCTGCGGGGATAACATCAACCTGTGCACTTACATGTAAGAAAATAGCGGGTTTTATTGATCCGAGTTTTCAAGTCAGGTCTGCAATGGCAGCGGATAAGGCTGCATCTGCCGGTATAAAGGCTGCAACCAACAAATGTCCTCATCTTTTATCGCCTTTAAGGATCAGGAATGCGGTGCTCAAGAACAGGATCATGCACACGGTGTCCCCCACCTACTTTATGCAGGGGCCGGAAAATTTTCCTGCTGAAATGTACAGGAACCATTATTCAAATATGGCCAAAAATGCAGCCATCGTATCAATGAGCACACATTACGGTACATATCCTAAGACCTATACAAAAGGCCAGCATGGCCCGAGTGCAAATTTTTGCGATGACATATGGCAGGATATCCCCCCTGTTGAAAACTATGTCGAACGTATGATGGAAGACATCCATTGCGAGGGCGCACTGATATTGTTTGTGGGCAATACCGGTATGAGCGGCACCAGCGGTGGTGGTGGCGGTGGCGGCGGGGCGCCGGGAGGGTCAGGAGGAGCCCCAGGCGGTTCAGGAGGCGGTCAGGGCGGTATGCCCAGTGGCAGTGCCGGTGCACAGGGCGGCGGTATGCCAAGTGGTGATGCCGGCGCACAGGGCGGTGGCATGCCAGGCGGGGCACAGCAGAGCGGAGCAGGCGGACAGGGTGGTATGCCAGGCGGTGCGCAACAGGGTGGACAGCAGGGTGCTGCAGGTGGTCAGGGCGGCATGCCGGGCGCATCCACAAAGACCGATGATGAGATCCTGGCAGAGGCAAAGGAGGCCGAGGACAAGGGTTATGATGTCTACCAGTTAAACACAACCAGCCTTGAGGCGGCAAAGAAGGTCCGTGCTGCCACCAACCTTATCCTGATGACCTCCCTTAGGGTCGGAACAGGGCCTATGGGAGCGGCCCAGACCACTGCCGAGGTAAGCAATCAGGCCACAGCCGCTGAGATCGAGCAGGGCGTTGAAGCGGCAAGAAAGCTTGAAGGGCTGGTAGACTATGTCCAGATCAGGGTCGACGAACATCCCAATGCCTGGGTACAAGACAAGGGCAGACCCAGAAGCCTAGCCTATGCCGAGGCCATCAAAAAGGCCGGGATCAAGGTCCTTACATGCCCGACAGCCGGTTTCCATTACCCGTTGGAAAACGACGAATTCATAGCCAGCGGCAAGACCGATATGGTGGGTATGACAACGCCGTTTTTCGCCGATCCGGAAGTGGTCAGGAAACTGCAATCAGGCAGGGCCGATGATATAATCCCCTGCGTGGCATGCCAGTACTGTCACGGTATCAGCATGAACAAAGGACCCTGGTACAGCACATGTACCGTAAACCCGAAGTGGGGTCTGCCTCCCTATAAACTTCAGGGCATCACTGCACCGACACAGGTAAAGAAGGTCGCCGTGATCGGCGGAGGCCCCGGCGGCATGAAGGCGGCCCTTGTAGCGGCTGAAAGAGGACACAAGGTAACGCTCTTCGAGAAGGAAGACTCCCTGGGCGGTCTTTTAAAGATAGCGGATAACACCAGATGGAGATGGACTTTCAAGGACTTCAAGGACTACCTTATCCTTCAGGTGAAGAAGGCAGGCATTGACGTCAGGCTGAAGACCGCTGCAACCCCTGAGATGATCAAGGCCGGGAAGTTCGATACGGTCCTCGTTGCAACAGGCGCCGAGCCTGTCGTATCCAAGATGAAGTCGGACGGCAGCAAGGTGTATAATATCGTGGAGGCCTATGCCAAGGAAAAGGAGCTGGGTAAAAATGTAGTGGTCATAGGCGCAGGGAAGTTCGGCTATGAGGCAGCACTGGGCATGGCCCTGGACGGCCACAAGGTAATGCTCATCGGAAGCGGGAAAGACCTGATAGAAACCGACTATATAGGCCCGCACAACATGTCGAACCAGCAGAGCCGTCAGAGTCATCCGAACTTCAGCTATGCGCTTCAGGCAACGGTTAAGAGCATCACAGGAGGAAAGGTTGTATATACCGATTCCACGGGCGCTGAGAAGACCGTCCAGGCCGACAGCATTGTGTTCTGGTCCGGGCTCAAGCCGAGGATGGATGAGGCCGAAAAATTCATCGGTGCCGCAAGCGAGGTCCTCCTTCTGGGAGACTGCACAGGTAAGAACGGTTCAATCCAGAAGGCGATACGCAGCGGGTTCTTTGTAGCATCCCAGGTGTGATGAAGCAAAGGCGCAAGGCATAAGGAACAGTGCGTAAGGAAAGGCAGGGCCGGTTAAAGGCCCTGCCTTTTTATTACAGGAAAAATCTGTTGATCTTTTTTCTTACATCTTTATCCTATAAAGGTGGAGGCGTATGAAGGCAATCTAATGTGAACATTCTGTATGGCATTAACAATCAATAACAATGGAGGGTATCATGAATCTAATCAAGTCGTTAATGGGAAGGCGGCAATTCCTTGCCGCAGCCGGGATGGGTTCTGCATCGGCCCTGGCAATGGGAAAACTGGGTGGGGCGGTTGAACCAGTCTTTCAAGCAAGGTCCGCAATGGCGGCTGAGAAATACAAGGCCGTTGACCTGAACGCGGCCAGTGAAAGGTATAAACATCTCCTATCGCCCCTTAAGATAGGGAACGTGGTCCTTAAGAACAGGTTCCTTCATCCTCAGTCTGTGCCACATTTTCTGCAGGGGCCTGAAATTTTTCCGTCTGATGAGATGAGAAATTTTTATATAAACCTGGCAAAAAACGGGGCCGCTATCATCTCAGTGCGCATAATGCAGAACAAGATAAGAAAAAATGAGAGGGGCGACAGCGCCCACATGCTTATATTTGACCTGGATGACTATGGTGCCCAGAATTATCTCGATCAACTGGTCGAGGGCATACATATATACGGGTCCAAGGCATGTGCCGGCATCCAGGTGGGGATGGGGATGTCAGGTGGCGCGGCGCCCGGGGCGGCGGCCGGTGGACAGGCTATGCCTGGCGCACAGGGGGCAGCAGGCGCTCAAGGCGCACCAGCCGGACAGGGGGCACCTGGCGGTGCCGCGCCGGGTCAGGCCACCTCCCAGTCACAGCTCTCAGCCGAGAGCATACAGAAGATGATTGATACCGCCGTGACCCAGGCAAAGTTCTATCAATCACACGGCTTTGACGCACTGCAGCTGGGCATGAGAGGAAACCAGGCTGTAAGCATACAACTCTGCAAGGCCGTAAAAAAGATTATGCCTGACATGCTGATCATCACGGAGATCTTTGTGCGGGAGCCTTCAATTACCCAGCATACCCAGGACCAGTATTATCAGAGCGGCGGGAGCATTGACGACGCCATCAAGTATGCAAAGCAGCTGGAAGGGGCTGCGGACATAGCGATGGTGAGGATTGCCGACAGTTCGGCTGCACATGCCACCACATGGAATTCCATCAAGGGCAAGCCCTATGCCGTAGCCTATTCCGAGGCCATAAAGAAAAGTGGGGCAAAGATCATCACATCACCGGGAGGCGGGTTCCAGGACCTGGACCTGAACGAGGAGTACATCGCAAGCGGTAAGGCCGATATGATCACCGAGGCAAGGGCGTTTATCTGCGATTCGGAATACGGCAAAAAGATGTCCTCGGGAATGGGCGAGGATGTGGTGCCATGCATCCGGTGCAACAAATGCCACGGCGAATCCATGGATGGCCCCTGGTACACCGTATGCTCAGTAAACCCGAAGGTCGGCATTCCGCTGGTTGCACGATCGATCCAGGCCCCCGGCGTGGCAAAGACGGTTGCAGTCATAGGCGGAGGTCCCGCAGGAATGAAGGCCGCCATCACCGCTGCGGAGCGTGGTCACAAGGTGACGCTCTTTGAGAAAGAGGCCATACTTGGAGGGCTGCTCACCAACTCGAATTATTCCCCGTACAAATGGGCCATAAAGGACTTCAAGGACTTCCTTATCACCCGGATGAATAAGGTAGGCGTCAAGGTCCTTTTAAATACGGCTGCCACCCCCGAGATGATCAAGGCAAAGGGGTTCGACACAATCATAGTTGCAGTTGGTTCGGAGCCCAACATCCCGAAGATACCCGGTGTCGACTCCAGCAATGTTTACAATATCGTCGATGCCTACAGCAAAGAGAAATCCATGGGCAAGAATGTGGTGGTCATCGGCGGTGGTGAATTCGGCACGGATGCGGGGATGCATATCGCCAAGGCCGGCCACAATGTTACGATGCTGACAAGCGGAAAGGAACTGTTCCCTGAGGAGAGGCCCCATTATCCTGGGATCATAGTTGAGGCATACCAGGACCTTAAGAACTTCAGCATCATCACCGAGGGCACGGCAAAAGCGATTTCGGAAGGCAAGGTAACCTATAAAGATGCCACAGGCAGTGAGAAGTCCCTCCCTGCCGACAGCGTTGTGGTATATTCCGGGCTTAAGCCGAAAAAGGATGAGGCCCTGCAGTTTTACGGCGCGGCAAAACAGTTCTTTACAGTCGGTGATTGCAGCGAAAAAGGCGGCAATATCCAGAAGTGCATCCGCAGCGCCTTCTTTACAGCGTCAGAGGTCTGATGGTGAACAATAGTAAGTTGCCGGGCCTCTGCCTGTAACGGCATATCATCAGAAGAGACAACCCTGACAGTAATAAGATCAAACCTCCCCGGCCTGAAGGACGGGGAGGTTTTTTATAATCAGCAGTCTTGTAATAATATTCGCATTTCACTCCTCCGGGGCCTCCCATTTTTTAAGAGTGAATTATTCCTAGGCAAGATTTTCGAATAAGGTGCCGTAAAACGGGCGGGTAGATTTTAGGTGATTCTCGGGATACCTCGGCTTCGGGATTAACGGAGAATGGACGCCGCCCGCTTCCCCAGGCTTATTACGTCGCTCTCAGCAGGCCGCGCATTCACTCTTTAAAAAAGGGAGGCCCCGGAGGAGTGAAATATACTATCAGACCGTCATACTTAAAGGGGCAAGCGATGCCCTTCCTGAGTCAGAAGAGTTTATCTGTAGATCTCAGGGTAATGACGGCTCCATTTGCGGTGGATCCATAACCACTGATGGGGATATTTCCTGATCATTGATTCTATGATGTCGTTTTGTCTCCGGGTCCCGTCTTCAATGATCTTGTCCTGTTCCTTCAGGTCATGGTTGAGCTTGAGTTCCGGCAGGATAATTATCCTGTGGCGGATAGGGTCCTCGGATCGCACAATAAAGATCGGGACTATCGGGGCGTCGTACTTTAATGAAAGGGCCGGCACGAGCGGGATCATAGCGGTCAGCTTGACAAAAAAACGCACCATGATCCCTTCGGACATGTTTGTCTTCTGGTCAAGCAACAAG
>Ga0153915_10003492_pt1 | contig 14433 bp, 10 predicted proteins | sample Opewatmetagenome_2_FD_107003 | JGI IMG/M metagenome (GOLD analysis project Ga0153915, IMG submission 107003) | Freshwater wetland microbial communities from Ohio, USA - Open water 3 Core 3 Depth 3 metaG | ecosystem: Environmental > Aquatic > Freshwater > Wetlands | place: USA: Ohio, Lake Erie... | reverse complement strand
GCTTTTGCTGAATCATAACCTAAAAAAAGAATTAAAAATGTAAAAAGGGAAGCGGGCAACATCTGCCACGGAAAGAAATTGACTGCAGAGAAATAGAAGAGGTCTGATAATAGCCGATCAAAGCGAGATGCGGAGAGCAGATAAGAGAAATCAGAGATGAAACTGTTTGGACCAAATCTTAAATAGCAAAATAAGTTGAGAATAGAAGGGGTGATAATAAGAAGAAGCTTCAAGAGATTTGTGATTTGTTTTCTATTACTGGTCGACTCGACCACAGTAATGGCTATGAGGGATAATAAGAACAAAACAAATGGTATCAAATGGATGTAAAAAAGGAGAAGCCCTGCAATATTGAAACAAATAAATTTGCAGGATGCAGAACTTTTACGAATCCTCCAGGCCATGGAAAAAGCAAGTAAGAAAAGAGGAACAGCGACTACATAACTATAGAATCCCAGCAGTAAAGTGTAATTGAAAATAATAGGAAAGATAAAGTATGAAGCCGGCAAGATCGGTTTTTCAAAGGTTCTCAGGAAAACAGGTACACTGACGCCCAAGAGAGCAATATATATGGAAATAAAGATTCGTTCTACGACGAGAGGAGTGAAAAAAGACAACAGCGGGTATGCCAGTATGATAAAACCCAGATTAGGCAGAGGACTCAGGTGGTAACTGAAAAAATTGCCCCATTCTTTTCCGCCATTCAGTAAGTCACGAAGAATAACAAGGTTGTAAATATGACTTGGGCCGTCCTGAGTGGGGAGGTATGGCAACCACCAGACTAAGGCAATATGAGCAATGAGTAACAGTATATAACAGATGGGATTGCTATGGCTTGATTTAATTATGTTTTCCTCTAAAGATAATTTAGATCATATATCTTATTTTTCAATTTCGAATTTCACTTTACTATAAGCCTTTTGAGCCAGACTTATGTCTCCGTAAAAAGCTATTTTTTTCATGTCCCTATATAATATATTGACGCTTTCTCCTGCCGTTATCATGTCATTTAAAACACTTGTGTCATCGAATCGACTCACAAAAAAATGTGTTCCTTTAGGGACGTATAAAGCTTCAGATATTAAAGTATTGTGATTATACCCCCAGAAGACTTTGGCCTTCCTCCCTCGCAGGTCGACTCTTTCATCAATTATATATACTCTGTATCCGGGTAAATAGTACATGTAATGTCTGGGTCCGTTAAAAGCATAATCATAGCTCAATATGATCGTGTCTGATGGCGAAAAATTCTCGCTCACCACCTTTACGAAGTCAGCAATGTCGGCATCGTTTCTCTTAAGCATATTTACGGACATATATGAATTTGTACAAAAGAAAACGTACAAATTCAAAATGACTGTAAGTAACATTACAGGCACAAACATTTTTGCCGAAGGATAACCCCTCTCCCTGATGGAAACGAGAGATCTAACTGATACTATCAATAATGCCGGCATAAATAAAAGGAAGTAACCTGGGTTTGCGGTCTTTATTAAAAGAAGAAACAAGGCAAGCATATAGGGAATTATCCAGAAGGTTATGAAGATACTTCTTTTTGAAAGAAACGCTTTTTTTATTTCTTCCAACCCAACCTTAAATATATAGAACGCCACAAAGACAACGCAAAGTGAAAGGCCGTAAATAGTGAAATGAATAAATTTTTGTGCATATGGAATAATACTTTTTAAACCCATCTTTATTACAGTAAAAGGTTCAAAAGTCAGAGACCAGTGTGCATCCACTGCAGCACGATATTGCCCATAACCCCCTGTCATCGAAAGCATAGGCAAAAACCATGATAATATTGCCACAGCAAGAAATACAAAAGAAAGGAGCATATATGTATATGGGGTCTTTCTAATTGAATAGAACCAGAGCGGTAAAAGAAATACCATAGTGCTTTGCCTTATGCCCCCTGCAAAAGCGAAAAAAAGTGCCGAAAGAAATATCAGCTTGTGTTCACCATTTAGAATTCTCCAGCAAAGATATGCCAGAAATACACTTAGGAATGCTTCAAGTATGTAAGTGAGCGCAACCTCACCATAAAACCAGAACAGAGGACTTGTAATTGCCAGAATAGATGACCAAAATGCAGTCCTTCTATCGTACATCCTGTTTGCTAATACAAAAATAAAAGAGACTGTAAGACCGCTAGCAACCACACTTATAATAACAAAACTCGTATTTGCATTATGTGTGAAGAAGTTTAAGAATTTTCCAAGCATAACATAAAGAAAATATCCGGGGGGATGTGGTTGATGGACAGTAATATCGTACCGTTCCGTTGCAAGCGCGAACTGCACAGAATCCCATTGAGAAAGGAGTTTAGTTGTAAACGGAATCCTCGTGATAATGGTAAGAAGGAAAAGAGATAAGGGTAATAATATGTCTTTATTTTTTTGGTGCATAATAATCCAATAGTTTAAATATCAAATAACAAAATCCAATGATAAATGAAATGTTTGAACTTTGAGCTTTGTCATTTGAGCTTCTATATTTATGCAATCTCAATTTCGTCTCCGACTTTCGTGTCTGTTGCATCGAGTGAACCGGCGGGTAGTTCAAGAGCACTTGTCGCTTTAATATATAATCCCGTTAAACGGTTTGGCTGCAGGTTTCTTTTAGCAGCAATAACTTGGTTCCTCTTGTCCAAAAAAATAACATCTATTGCAAACTTCATCAAGAAGGTATGGACGGACATGCAGGGCTTAATCAAGAGAGCTTCCCCTTGAAGCATTTCACTTCTCCCAAGAAGCCCTTTCATGCGTTTCAACAGGCTATCTGCTACTGATACATTATGTGATAGCTTTCTACCGTTTCTTAAATTGCAAGCATTCATTTGTTTTCAAGATATCCCTTATCTACTTGGAATGCCTATATGCAACAGCTTAGCTGCCATTTTTTCAGGGAGAACTTAAATGCGTACCTGAGTCTCTTATTCTGGGAATCATATCTTTTTCTATTAATAAATCAGATATCATAAGTTGTTGTTGTGCTGAGGTCTCGTTTATGGATCCATTGTCGCAAATATAGGAGCCATCGCGAAAAATCGCAAAACTATTTTCCTTCTGTCCGAGGTCCCTTCCCATAAAGAATTTATCGGACACATCTATTCCTAAAATATTGCAAATCGTTGGGGAAACATCGATAAGCCCCCCAATTGAAGTTCTCTTATATGCTTGATTTCTGTTCGGAAGATAAATAATAACGGGAATTTTTCTGTTTTCATTCATATCAGTGACGCCGATAAGCCTCAATTCGCTATTTGACAGTCTTGCCCTGTGGTCTCCATAAACCACTATTATGGAATTTGAAGCTAAGTTATTTTCTGATAGTTTGTTAAGAAACTCCCCAATTGCGGAATCAACATAGTGCATGGTTCTTATATAATTACCTATAGTCTTTCCTTCCAAATCGCCGACAGGAAAATTATTAATGTCGTTCGTTACATAATTGTAAGGGTAATGGGCTGTCAGCGTTCTCAGAAATGCATAGAATGGCTTCGGCAACTCCCTAATTTTATCAATACTCTGGCTAAGAAAAGCCCGGTCACTTAGCCCTAGTCCGATGACATCATTTATAACAAAATTGTCCTGATAATACTGCGTCTCAAACCCCAAAGTCTTATCAAAAGTTTCACTGTTCCAAAAACTTTTTGCATAAGGCTCCATCACAGTACTTATATAACCATGTTCTCTGAGAACCTTCGGTAATGAATCGAAATTGTTATGCGGATAAAGAAAGGAAACCGCTCCTCTTATTGCAGGGAAGAGAGAACAATTTGCGAGAAATGTTGCATCAGAAGAACCGCCGGCTGCAGTTTGATCATAAATATTGTTAAAATAGATTGCTTTTCTCGCCAATCTATTTAATTGCGGCGTAATCTCGCGACCCTTGTAATTTCTGCCTATGACAAAATTTTGCAAAGATTCTGCCTGAATGATGATTACATTACATCCCTTCTCTTTGCCGGTGAAAGCATTTACGATAGTCCTTTTATTATTGTTCTCTGTAAACCAATTTGTTACCATATAAAAGTCAGATTGAGTTATATGCTTCTTTTTTATTTCTGCCGACATATAAGACAGGGCATCAATAACATGATAGTTAATAATACCCGTATTCGCAACAAGAATAGACCTCTCTCCCTGAAAATTAAAGAAATTGTGTATCATCCCTGTTTTGATATATGCAAATATAGCAAAATTGCAATATAACCCTAATAAGAAAAGGATACAAAATGTTTTTATCCTATCTACAATATTGAAGTTATATTTAATTTTCTGTTTCAACGGTAACAATAAGAAAGGTAGAAATATAAAATCAACGATGAATAAATACTCTTTCTTCATCAGATAAATTACGGAATCAGCAACTTTTGTAAGCATCGGTATTTGATTGATACAATATACAGAGGCAAAATCACTAAAATAACTTCGATACAACGAATTCAAAAGAAAGATAAACGAAAAAATAATGTTTATAGATAACAAATAGGTAAGCTTGATAAACCTATTTGCTATCAGCAGAGCAAAAGTCAGCATTATTAAAATTATGCCAAAATCCGGTGAGAAGCTTAGTGTTCCAAGACCTATGAAATAATCAAAAAGTAGTAATTTTGATATCAGTATGATGAAAATAACTCTAAATGGAATATCATAATATGCAATTGATAAATAGTATCCTGGTCTGCTTAAATAATATCCAAGTTTTTGAATCATAAATGGTCTTCTTGTTCAAAAGTACTATTTTTCTTCATGATATTCCTTTTCAATATTAATATCCCAGATGTTATTTTTTGACGTTACATTATTAATAATATTTTCGACTGCTGTCGTAGCCGTCAACATAGAATGGTCCTGGTTATTATACCGGTGCATGCCATTTCTGCCAATCAAAAATAGGTTTTCGAATGTATCGGTGAATTTTCTTATCACAACAAATTGGTCATAGGAACCAAAGTAAGCGGGGTAAGTTTTGGGCATTCTTATTACAATGCTATCGAGAACATCTTCTTTATCAATAATATCAATCTTAGCCAATTCATCAATAGCAAATTCTGAAAATTCTTCATCAGATTTATTCCATAACTCATCACCTTCATTGCAGAGGTATTCAAGCCCAATCCATACAGTGTCATCGTCTTTAACCATATAGGGGCTCCAGTTATTGAATATCTGAAGTCGCGCAAGCTTAACATCTCTTTCCTGGATATAAATCCAGTTGTCAGGAATAATATTGTTAATGGTTTTGATATTCGTATCATTCTTAATTTTCAATTTTTTCAGCAGCAAACCAACGGTTATAAAATCACGATACAGGAGTCCTTGCGCTATTTGCTTGACTTGCAGAGGAACATCTCCTTCGAAAGTTTCTATCAGTTCTTTGACAGGCATGGTTGAAAAAAAGAAATCTCCCTTTTGGGTCTTGACCTCTCCGGTTATTTGATCTTCTGTTCTTATTTCAATTACCTCGTTGTTGTTTGCCTTAAGGCCAACCGCCCTGTGCATTAAATGTATTTCTCCACCCCTGTCTTGAACAATCTTTGCGACTGCTTCCCACATCTGACCCGGGCCAAATTTTGGATAGAGAAATTGTTCAATAAGACTTGTTTCTGTTTTTTTCTGATGAATCGAAGAATCTTTCAAAGTAATATTCTTTATTGCATGGAGGACGGCTTTCGTTACAGACAGACCTTTTATCCTTTGAGCCCCCCATTCAGGTTTAATCCTGTTGCAGGGTACTCCCCAGACCTTTTCTGTATAGTCCTTAAAGAAAGTAAGGTACAATTCTTTACCAAATCTATTGATAAAGAAATCTTCAAGAGAACTTTCTTTAATTGGAAATAATTGAATCTTCATATAACTCAAAATAATCTTGATGATCCGTATTACGCCGAGCTGAGAAAAAGTTTTGTAATTCAAAGAAACGGGATAATTAAAGAACTTTCTCAAAAAAAATATTCTTGAGAGGCGACGGCGAATTAACATGACGCGGTTAGTTTTTTCAGGATCGGGAGCATCCTTATTTTTAGAAATGGGAATATTTCTTCTAAGAATAAGATCGTCTTTTGAGGGAGCCCCCTGCAGAGGAAGAATATTGTCCCACCACTTCATGACTCTCTCGGACTTAGAAAAAAACCTGTGTCCACCAATGTCGATTCTATTTCCTTTGTAGTTTACCGTTTTAGAAATACCACCGATATCTCCCGTCATCTCATAGACAATTGGCAGGATATCTGTTTTGCTGAGCAGTTCGTAAGCCGCAGTCAAGCCCGCTGGCCCTGCTCCTATTATGATTGCTATTTTTTTATGCATATACTTTAATGGAATAATGTAAATTTCCTGGCAGAAAAATTCCAAAGGTAAACAAACCCTGTTGAAAACATCTTAGATAGCAAATAATGGAAATTAACCTGTTCGGTGAAAAACCAGATAAGCAACTCGTTGAAACCGAGTCCGACAATTCCTATGACTGCAAATATCCCGAATTCTAATCGCTTGTTTCTAACTCTTCTTTTGTTAAAGACCCAACCTATACTCAAGATATAATTTGTCGTCAACCCCGATAGAAATGCCAGCATGGCAGAAATGAGATAATGGATTTTGAAAATGTCCGTAAAGATAAAGAGTAAGCTTACATCAACAAAAAACGCCAGCCCCCCAACAAGGGTGTAGCGAAAAAGTTGAATAGATGGATTGTCCGCCCTATGCGTTAATAGTTTTTCTATCATAAATATTGTTATCCCACAACGAGCGATGACCATAACAAATGGCCGATCTGACATCATTGTGAACGCTCAAAAAACAGGTGATCTCCTGAAAAGTACAGAACACTTCTCTGCGCCTTGGCAGATCCACCTGCGGAGGTTGATTACCTCGGGAAGATACTTCTCAGCGATAGATTTAGCTAATAGCTTCGTATAAATAAAACTTTTCAGGGCCATATCCGAATATATCTTTGTCTACTTTATATAATAATTTAAATCCATGTGATTCAGAAAAATCTAACGGCTTGGTTAGTAAAAGCAGCAAGTGTGATTTATCAGGAAATGCTTTTTCTATTTTTGAAAATACCTGTTCATTTGATATTTCTTTGCCAGCAAGATACTTCTTGTTATATGTGACAAATGTTCCGTAAGCTCCTATGCCGGCATACCAGAATTTCTTTTCTGTGAAATATGGCAATAAAGCAGCTGCCTGCGAGCGAGTAGCTATAATCGTATATTGATCGAGATGATTCTTCATGATAAAATCCGCCATCTCCTTTGCACCGGAAAAAGGATACTTATATTCCAGATATTGAATCCCTGAAGCATAAAGCAGAGAAAGCGCAAGGCAGACATTAATTAAACCTATTGAAAGTCTTGCAAGCTTTATATGTTTCATTTTATTGGAAAGTTTATTTTGTGAGTCACGGTAATATCTGCTAATCCATAAGGCGAAAAGAAGCAGGATCAATATAAGACCATGATGTCTACGGGCTCCGTGATACTGAAACGCAAAAATATAAAACAGTCCAGAAAAAGATAACAGCAACATAAATAATACAACGGGTTTCTTAGAAAGTGATGAAATAACTATGAAAAATATTAAAACTGCGATAGTTATTAAAATTAAGCGTTGTTCAACTTGCGTAATGAGTGGACAGAAAAGAGCTTCCCAAGGGAAAAATGCATTTGCTGTTGCGATGAATGGAGCAGGAAGAGGGCAAGCGATGAAAGTTCGATAGTCAACAGTATCTGGCTGTGGTAAAAGCTGAAAAAAAGACAATAAGCCTCCCAGGCACATAACTAAGACTGCGATTTTTGGCTTGCCTCCTTGTACACTGTTTCGATAGATCTCCCACGCAAAAAGGATAGTTAGAGAGAATGAAATAAAGAAGCTATGGACATTTGTATTAAAAAGGAGAAAAATCAGAAAGGCATGCCATAGAGGATATTCAAATCGTTTATTGTAAAGTGCAGCAATTAGAAATACAAGCAGAATACTGAGACTATAGGTCCTTGCTATGATTGAATACTCATAAGCCATGTAATAAGAAAAAATGAATAACACCTTTGTTAAGTTTGAGAAGGGGGCATACAAAACAAATACTGTAACTGCAGCTACTGCAATGATGAGATGGAGAATGAATTCAGATATATATGGTAGACCCGTTTTTGCAAAAGGTAGCAGGAGCATATGCCATAGGGCGGGTGATCCCTCATAAGACATTTGCCTGAAGATAGAAACTATATCTAAATCCCTTGCAATGAGCCATGCTTGTGCCTCATCCTCCCACGGTTCATGATGCAAAAGGAGCACAATTTGGATGGCCGAATACAATAGAATCAGGAAAGTGGCCATAACGAAAGAAGTATTTTTCTTTGTTGTATTGTTATTGTCCAAAATGTTTTTGGGACTCATTGCTAACCTTATTGTAACTATTAGATTACTTATTCATATATTTCTCTAATTAATTGATTTATACAAATAAAACTTTTCTCTGCCATATCCGAAAATATCTGATGAATGTCCTGTAGTGTCGGATTCATTCCGGCCTTTTCTTTAACATCATTGGACAACGCCATGCCAACGCAAACCAAAGAGCAAAAAGGCCGAGTAAAATCAAGGCTCTCTGATAGGCATTCGGATACAATATCTTATAGTTGATAACTAAAACCAAGAAAGAACTAATCATCACGAATGACAAAACAATGCCTGCCAATAATAATCTATTGGTTTTATAAGAAGAAGTGAGGAGGTAGACAAGAGAAAAAGCGAGAAGTGTGAGGTGCTGATATTCAAGCATGGTCATCGTCAAAAAAACAGCGGGAATCGCAAATCCAACAAGCAGGAAATAATTCGCCTCGCTTCGTAGCCGATAACAAAGGCAGGCTGTCGCTCCAGCAATCACTATCACATAAAAAATAAAATAGACAATATTAATACGGCTTAGAAAAAGATACGGCAGAGTCAAGAATGGTTCCCACCTGGCCCAAATACCTATAGCCGAGAGCCATTTTAGTGAGCCTGGAATAAAAAATGAAGCTCCAACCGTTAGTACGCAAACTGCAAAAATGCGCCAGTTTTTTAACCCCATCACCATTGCGATAGCAATAGGAAATGCTTTAAAGAGTGTTGCTATTCCAAGAATAAAGCCGGAGAGGGCAGGTCGGTCTTTTTCCGCTGATAAAGTAGAAAGAGTCACCAGAAAAAGTAGTATGCAATCTGAATTTGCCAATCGTATATCCTGTAAAAAAGGCAGCCAAAGACATGAAAACGCAAGAGGATAAGCGAACCAACGTCCAGTTGTCTTATTAAAACGCAAAATGATCGCTATGGCAGCAAGGTACATTGCAAAATTTATCAATATAAAGATTGCCTTTGCCGTATGATAAGGAAGCAAGGCAAGAGAACCAAAAAGATATGCCACTGGAATCGAATATGCCATAATTCGATCATCATAAATCAGTTCATTAGATGCCTTCGCATTATTGATAACGCCACCAACGCGATAATACACTGAAAAATCATCACCAACTGTATAATGCGATAAGAACACAGAAATGGAAATTAAAGCGATCATTGCGAGTGCAATTAATATGACCTTCCCTGTGATAGATTTAAGACCCATAGTCTCCAACACAGTCAGAATACAGTCACAATCATTTTGAAACTGTTTTGCTTATTTATCTGTAAGCAATATGATATTGAGGGTTGAATACAATAAAATTATAAAAGAGGCTAAACCTAAAAGAAACATTTGTTTTCATGATAATTTGTTTATTTTTTGTGATTGTATTTTTGTTTCATTTCTTTTTCAATAACAATAAGCAAATAGTTCTCTAATCAATTGGTTTATACAAATAAAATTTTTCTGGTCCATAGCCAAATATATTTTTGTCTACTTTATATAATAATTTAAACCCATGTGATTCAGAAAAATCTAATGGCCCAGTTAGTAAAAGCAACAAGTGAGATTTATCTGGAAATGCTTTTTGTATTCTTGGAATTACCTCTTCGTTCGATATGTCTCTGCCAGCGAGATGCTTTTTGTTATATACGATAAATGTTCCATAGTTCTCTATTCCAGCATACCAGAATGTTTTTCCAGGTAAGAATGGCAACAAAGCACCGGTACCAGAACGATGGGCAACAATAATATGATGTTCAAGATGATTTCTAATGATGAAATCTGCCATTTCTTTTGCACCCGAAAAAGGATACTCATACTCGAGATATTGAATCTTTAGAGCATATAGTAGAGATAGTGCCAAACAGACATTTATAATCACTATCGAAAGTTTCTGCAAATTTACATTTGAGGCTATATCAAAAAGCTTTTGTTGTGAATCATCATAGTACTTACTAATCCATATGGTAAAAAGGAATATAATCAGTATAAGACCGTGATGCCTGACTGCACCGGGATACTTAAAGGCGAAGACATAAGACAATCCTACAATGGATAATAAAAGAATAAACAATGCTGCAGGCTTTCTAATTAGTGAGAATATTATTACGAAAAACACGAAAAATGCTATAACTATGAAAACAATACGTAAATTACTTGGCATAAAAGTAGCAGTATGAAATGGGAAGAAAGCATGTGCTATTGCAGCAAACGGAACATACGGATTAAACTCTTGCACAATTCCGTAGTTAATGTTATCGGATGGTGATAAAAGCTGCAAAAAACATAACAGTCCTCCCGCAAACATAACTAACACTGCGATCTTTCCCCTGTCTCCTTGTACATTGTTTCGATAAAGTTCCCAAACAAAAAGAATGGTTAAGGAACATGCGACAAAAAAGCTGTGAACATTTGTATTAAAAAGGAGAAAGATTAAGAAGCCATACCATAGAGGGTTTTCAAATCGTTTTGTGTAAAGTGCGGCAATTGAAAATAAGAACAAGATACTGAGTCCATAACTCCTTGCTATAATTGAATACTCGTATACCATGTAGTAAGAGAAAATAAATAATACTTTAGTTACTTTTGAGAAGGGCGCATACAAAACAAATACGGTTACCGCAGCCACTGCAATAGTGAGGTGAAGAATAAATTCAGATGTATATGGTAATCCTGTCTTTGCAAATGGGACAAGTAGCATATGCCAGAGAGCAGGGGTCCCTTCATAAGCCATTTGCTTAAATATAGAAACTATATCTAAATCTCTCGAAATAAGCCATGCTTGCGCCTCATCAAACCATGGTTCATGATGCAAAAGAAGTATGATATTGATGATCGAATATAGGAAAATTAAAAAAATAGCCAAAACGATATTTTTTTTCATGATGATCTTCTTAACTATCAACGCGATAACTTCCTTAGCCTTGAGGCATAATAAATAGCTATTAAAAGAAGTAACAGCGCTACAATAAATCCTGAATAGCTCCCATTCACAAAATAATGATATATCCACCAGAAATCAAAGACATTCAAAACAGGGTCTGCCCTAAATTTGTTCTCAAGTGTTGTATTATCTGGAAGCTTTGAATATCTATAGTTTTTCATCTCTCTGGCTATATCATGGATAAACCTGAACTGTGCCAGTATTGGAGACTCATGCCAATTGAAATAGGTTTCGATTGGAGGTTCGAATAGAGGCTGCACACCATCCGCTTGTACTTCTGTAAATTTTATTTTTTCCATAAACCTTAACGTTATAAAGTATTTATTAAAATCGACGCATATTGCTCCAAGTTGGATTATGAGACTTACAGCAACAATTAAATATACAATCATCCTTGGAAAGCGGTTTTTCAACCAGATTTCTGATTCGAGAAGCTCAGCAAAGGGGATTATTAGAAAGGGGGTTATCACCAAGAGGTAACGCGGGCCCCATGCCCAGTCACCATGCCAATATATATTTTTTGATAAGAAGAGCAGATATGACAGTATTATCAGAATAAAACAGAGAGCGAGCTTAAGGTGTCTTTTGAAGAATGACTTAATACCGAAGAAGAAAAGTATAGCCACTGGTGAATAATAGAAGAATCCCTTCCCAGGGCTTATTAAAAATCCACTGAGGCCAGTCAGAAGTGATGTACCTGTAAAGAAGTCAATTCCAGTATGTGCTGCCCTTAACGAATAACCTGTCTCAAAAATGGAGCTAAAACGATAATGATTATACCAGAGGGTCAAACCTATAAAAGGCAAAAAAGCCAGAGAAAATAAAAGAAAATCTCTTGAAATCATTCTCATGGATGTCTTAGAATCGGGATGTCTTAAGTAATACATAATCATCATGATAATTAAAGAAAGGATAACAAGTATTGAAGTCATCCGAGTTATAAAAGCAACTCCAAGAGAAATAGCTGATAGCAGAAGATAACGCTTCTTTTTATGCATAGTATAAAGGTACACTTGATAGACAGATAGAAGCACGAAAAAGGTCTCCACAACATTGTCAAAAGGTTGTTTTGCGTAAGGCCAGGCCATGGTGGCCAAACCATAGAAAACAGCGATCAAAACAGAGGTTCGCTTGGAATAACTAAGAGAGACAGAAAAAAGAAAAATTAAAGCAACAGTGGCAGCACCAACTATCTGATTCATTATAGAGACTCCAATTTCCGGTGAACCTATTAATTTCCCAATAATGTAAAATGGTACAGCCAACAAGGCAGAGCCAATACCCAACCAGGAGTAGTATCTTCCGTCAGCACCTCTCATGCCGACTGTTTCGGGTACCGAGAGATCGAACCTTTCAATAAGTGATCTGGTTACTTCAATATGTAGTTCACTTGCATCTATATGATAGAAATTGAGACCAGAGGCGGTTAAAAGATAAATGACAATGAAAAAAACAAAAAGTTTAAAGGCAATAGGCCTTTCCTCTTTATTTTCTTTAAAAGACATTTATACCTGGTTATTCAAATTCCATAGCTTTATAACGTGAGACAAGGCTTTGAAACTGTTTCTGCCTGATTATCCCCGAGGTGTCTAATATGTATTTGAATAGAAGAAAAAGGATGCTAAAACCATAGAACAAGCTGTCGAAAAACCCTGCAGAGGATGCATCTGGAAAATATTTGGCAGGAACGGGAATCTCTGCTATTCGGAATCCATTATGAACAGCCTGAGCCAGGATCTCCTGATCGAAAACAAACTTGTCAGAATTTAATATAAATGGAACTGATTCAAGAAACCTCCGTGAATATGCCCTGTAACCTGTATGATATTCAGAAAGGGTTTGGTGTAACACTATGTTTTCAATCTTTGTCAGAAAACGGTTGGCAATGTACTTCCACCATGGCATACCGCGTTTCAGGGCGTCATCAACGAGAAACCTTGAACCTAAAACGATATCAGCTACACCCCTTTCGATAGGTTCAATCAATTGTGGTAGCAAAGCAGGGTCATACTGGTAGTCTGGATGAAGCATAACGACAATCCCCGACTGCTCCTTCAAAGCTTCTGTATAACATGTCTTCTGGTTAGCACCATAGCCATAGTTTTTTGAGTGCAGAAAGATTTTCAATCCAAGCTCTTTCGCAATTTGTACTGTTTCATCTGTGCTGCTATCATCGACGAGGATAACAAGGTCAACACAGTCTTTTGGTAGACGCTCATAAGTGAGTTTTAAAGTCTTCTCTGCATTGTAAGCAGGCATGACGACTATGACCTTATTACTTTGCCTCATCCTTATCCTCAACCACAACTGGCTTCACATTGGTATATTTTTTAATTAGAGGTTGATTCTCTATGCTATTTTTCACAAATATATCAGCTACCTTGTCGGCGTATATGAGCTTCCAATCACTTCTTTCGAGAAGAAATTGTGAAAGGGGAGAATTCGCGTTATAAATAATCCAGTTTATATTATATTTTTTCAAAACTTCGTCCCATCCCTGCTCAATTCTTACTACCTTTATATATTCTTTCATTCTTTTCACACCGTACATGTCAGACCGTCCGTCAAAAAATACCTTGTACTCCGGCCATGCTGCATAGATGATGTAATCACCAAACTCATCGTTATTGAACATGTTACCGCTTATCTTTTCTTTCTTCATGAACTGAACTGCATCAACGGGGAGCTTTTTCTCGTCAAATTTATACTCCATTTTTCCCATAATGATCATAATAATCAGTGCACCCACAGCAAAAAAAGACCATAAATACCCTTTTGTTTGAGAATCGGTCGCGGCAGTGCGCAAAGAAATGGAAAGAAACCTCTGGATAAGTCTTCTGTCACGCAGATCCATGATAACTCGGTCAATGCGTTTTGCTATGATGGGACTCAGTATGACGGCATAAAGAGGAATATACCGAGCCGAAAAAAGAGACATATGGGTAAAAAGCAGAACCAATAAAGCTTCTATTGAATTCAGTCTGAGTACCGAGACCCCAAATACAAATATCATTAAGAGGAGCATATATTCATATCTCAAATCGGTATGGAAGTTTGGTGAAAGCCATTCATTTACATTGTCCATGATGAAT
>Ga0153915_10003491_pt1 | contig 14434 bp, 25 predicted proteins | sample Opewatmetagenome_2_FD_107003 | JGI IMG/M metagenome (GOLD analysis project Ga0153915, IMG submission 107003) | Freshwater wetland microbial communities from Ohio, USA - Open water 3 Core 3 Depth 3 metaG | ecosystem: Environmental > Aquatic > Freshwater > Wetlands | place: USA: Ohio, Lake Erie... | reverse complement strand
GGCGGCGGCGGCGGCGGCGTAGGCGCGCGTCTTCTCCGTCGGATTCTTGATCCATGCTTTCGCCGCCTCTATCGCCTTGCGGGGGCGCTTGTCATCGGGATATTTCTTCTCGAATATCCCGATAACTTGCTCCGCTGCATAAATGGCGTAGCGGACCCGCTGTGATTTGTCCATGAGACGGACAATCAACCAATTGGCCCATTGGAGTTTTTCATTCTCTCCGTTGCGGATAAGGGCGTTGATTACCGCCTTCCCATCACGGGATTTCTGGCCCCAAAACCATTTTTGTCCTTTGGGGCAAGCGCCCTTGTCGTTCAAAAACTTCTGAGTAATTTTCATAGTTTAATCTCCCTTGCTTTTTATCCGCGCCGTTGGGCGTGGGTGTTACTGTTTCTCTTTCAGGTGGTTCACCGTCATCGGCATTCCGGCGGCGTCAAACTCCGCCTTGAGCTTGTCCAGGGCGGTATTGATATCGGCGATGGATGGGCCTGACTTCACAACCTCGATCCGTTTGACCCATCCCGCATCAATGCCGTTATCCCGGGCGATGGATAAAGCCTCACGGCGGGAACGGGCCTTGACGTTGATAATTGTCTTCTCGAAGTGGACGCGGTATTCTTTCATCTCAGCACCCCTCCGTCGGATCAAACGGCGGGCGGGTGTCTCCCTGTGGCTTGGGGGTGGGGTCGGTCATTTTTTCCCCCGTCGCCGCACAAGGCGCTTGACTTTTTTAGAGACCATAATTGTTTCTTCTTTTACGGTGAAGTTCCGGCACTGGTTTAGGAATATCTCCTGACACCTTACGGCCAGCGCGTCGAAATCCTCAACGATCTTGACGCGCTCCCGTAGGTCGCTGATGTCCCATTCGGAATAGTTCTTTTCCATGTCAAGCCCACGGCCCGGCCACGTAAACGGCACGGGGGGGAAGTCGGCGTCTATCCGCTTTTCCCCGCACACGCCACATTTCCCGCCGGAGTCAGCTACACGCTTAAAATTGCGCTGTCCACACGACGGGCAATAGCTCTTATGTTCCGATGGTTTTTCTCCGCCCTGGTAGAGCACCAAATAACCGCCGCTCCTCCCGTTAAATCCAGCTTGCCACCTGTTTTGATGTTTCCGGTCCCATTCGCGTATTTCATCGTTGACGGGGAAGTGCGTCTCCTCCACGTCTAGAAGCGCGAAGGCGCTATCCTGTAATTCGCGGGGGACAAAATCCCATATTTTCATCCTAACCGCGTAGGATGTCGCCGCGTTCCAGCTGTTCGCGGTATCGTAACGGAAATGCTCCATTAAGAATTTCTCCATCTCTTGACGGTTCATGTTATCGGCCCTCCGATTTGGCGATGAATGATCCCGAAGAAAACTCCCCAGCGTCCTCAAGGATTTCCGTCATTTCGTTGTAAAGGACATCCGCGCCCGCGCTGTCATTGGTCATTTTCTCCAGCATCTCCCGAGCATCTTTTATGGCGTTCATGGCCCGCTCGTGGAGGTTGACGGCGCCGACGATGAAAGCGGAATATTCGGGATAGATATATCCAATGGTTAACCCTTCCCGGAAATCCGTCGTCACAATCTCCGTTACTGTTTCTTCATGCTCCTGATTGATGATTTGCGTCGTGCCGCTCTCTTTTAACGGCGTCGGCGTATGCTTCTCGTCGGTGGTCTTCATTTGCGCCCCTCCCTTCGCCGCTCGTCCAGCTCAAGAGAAACTTCCCGTAGCCGTTGAGTCTCCGCAGGCCCGTTCATCCAAGGCATGAGGGATAGCGCCTTTTTCATGTTCCGAAGTTCCCAGGGCGGCCGCGTGACGTAGGGGCGGCCGGGGAACTTGGCTTTCATCTCCTCGTGATAAGTGCTCATGGACGGACCTCCCGCACAATAACCGCTCCGTTCATATAAACGGCCCGCTTGCTTTTGTTCTTAACAGCGGACAGCCCGAGCCGTTGCCCGAGCTTGTCCAGATCGACAACAACCTCGACAACGTGTGTCGTATCCGGGAGAGGATGATATTTTGTCGTCTTCGACGGCATGGAGTATTTATTAGTGGGGTCCGCCGGAACGTCCACAATCTCCTTACGCCAATTCTTTGCAATGACTTCATAGCGCTGGGTTGAGAGGGTCATAATTAATTCCCCATCCCGCGCAGTACCTTCTCGACGTTCACCCGCGTCGGCTGAATCGCCAACCGCTCCACTGCACAACCCCCGAAGTACGACGACGCCAGCAACCCGACAATCAGAACGATCTCTTTCATTGGTGTATCCCCCTTGCTTTTTAATTTCTTCCCCGACGGTAAACCAGCATCCCTGTAACTTCCAGCGCCTACAACACCGGGGAGTAATGCTCTTACGGGTATACTCTAGCATACACTCGCTATCTTTTGTGGTAAAGCTTCTGTAAATCTACGGTAACAGGTTGTAACGCAGGGTTTCCGTCGGTGGACCGTCGAGGAAAGGCAGGCGACATAGGAACCATGCGCCCAAAGGCTCCACGCGCCAGAATACACACGAGCGCGCCCGGATACGTCGCGCTTGAGCAACACCTAAATAGTACCGGCGGCGTTTGGAGACGCCAGCGAGAGAAACTCCTAGAGAAGGGCGGAACTTGCAAGACGCCAATCTCTAAATAGAGTCCGGGAAGTTTGGGACACGCGCAAAGAGGAAAATGCCGCAAGGCTCGCGCCTCTGATTGATCCCTAGGGCCTTCTTCCCCGGCGGCTGGTAACGCTTCACACCCGCGCACGAAGACGCGAAACCTCTTCGACACGCAGACGTGAGCCTTCAACGAAACGATGACGCTGGAACTAACCAGCCATCAAAAGGCCCGACTTTATGGAAACGCAGGCGCAAGGACTTCCGCAGGACGAAGGGTCTTTGACAGCTAAAGCGCCGTTGAAGTCATGGCGCGCGCCCACTCTTTCCCGGACTGAGCCCTCCCGAATTGCTGCCGTCATCGCTATGGATCAACTCGGGGTTCCGAGGAATGAAATAGCCCGTAAAGAGAAGATGAGCACGGCATCGGTCTATGCGATCCTTAAGCAGGGCGTACACATAGACCCGGCCATAGTTGAAGGTGTTAAAAAGCGGTTTGCGGCACATTGGTGGATTACGGGTGAGCGGGCTTTGCAGGGGATTACAGACGATAAAATCAAGGCTGCCAGCGCCTCCCAGCTGGGAATCCTTGCGGCTGTTGCCACGGATAAAGCTTCCCTCTTGGAGGGCAAGCCCACTTCGCGGGTAGAGTTTCAGAGCGTGGAGGACAGGGAAGCGGCCGACCGGATAGCAGGGCTGGAAGCAGAGCTTGAGGGCTGGAAAGAGGGGACAACGGTCAACGTGGTGGGTGATTTGGGGGGCGCTACCCCTCAGCCTCCGACGGAGTGACGTAGTAGCGGGCTAGTGTGCCAGGGTTTTGAGGCCCTACGATGCGCGGATGGATTCGGTGTTCAGGTTGAGGTAGAGGCCCGGGGTAGACCCCCCTCCCCCCGCCCCCTGAAATGTCAATCGGTGTAGGCTTTGGGGTCCCGCCCCCAAAAGGAGTTTCGCCATGGAGCTTTTCGTGCTGAGCCTCTCAGAATCGCTGGGAGTGGCCCTGCCTGGGCCTGGAGCGAGCGCGGCGGAGTGGAATGGGTTCTTTGACCGTGTGGTGAAGAAGCTGCTGCGCAGCGGGCGCCGGTCTAAAAAGGGGTTCTCTCATGGCTGACACGCTGAGTCCTGATGGTTGGTAGCGCTAGAGGGCCCGCCATCGTGCGGAGGATCGATTCTGCTGGCGCCGCCGGCGCAAAAAGGGGTTCTTCATGATCGTCCACGTCTACCCTGAGAAGGACGTTGAGGCGCACGTGACGGAGGCTGGGGGATGTTGGTGCGAGCCGCGGGTGGTGGACGAGGGGATGGACGGGGAGGGAAACCCTGCGCGGGTGATGGTGCACCAGAGGATTTTGGAGAAGCGGGGCAAGGATGTGTGGATGCGGAGTTGGCGGTCTCGATGGTTTGATCTCGGGAAAGCGGAGCTGATGAAGAAGTTCTTGGGCTGGGGGCTGTAGGGGGGCGGGCATGGCGCACTTCAAGCGGGGCCGGGCCAAGAATCGGAGGGCTGGGTGCTTGATGTGCAAGCCGTGGAAGATGAACGGGGCGAAGGGGCGGGCGCGGCCGCTTTCAGAGTTGCGGCGGTTGGACGGGGTTTCTGACGAGCTTTCGTTGGCGGTAGCGCTTGAGGATGAAGCCTTCGCGGCGGAGCTGGCTGGCGCGGGAGATGCAGGAAGCGGGGACCATGCCGAGGGATTTGGCGGCGCGGTGGGGGGATCTGGCGGAGTTCCAGACGTCGCAGAAGGTGATTTTGTCGTTGCGGGGGCGCAAGCCTAGAGGCCGAACTTCTTTTTGATGAAGTCGGCGCCGGCTTGGGTGGAGTTGATGAACTGGAAGACGTCGTCGCGGACGGTCTGAGTGACGTTGACGTCACCGGGACCCTGGGCGAACAGGACCAGGAAACAGGCAGTGCAGATTTTTGGTGGCTTTTTGGGGGCGTGGGGGCGGTGGACGATGCCCATGCCGCACTTGGAGCAGAAGGTGCCGATGTCGTCGGGGAAGCTGGGCGGCGGGTAGCCGCAGACGACGAAGGCGGACTCTTCGGCGACGTCGTTGGGGACGACTTTGATGCCTTCGACCAGTTTTTTGAGGCGGTCGTCGGGGTTCATGGCTTCTTTTTCAGCGCCTTGCGGGAAATGTTGAGGATCTTGGACAGGGCCTGGCGGTGGGTGAGGGATTTCGCGGGCGGCAGGCGGAAATATTTGAGTTTGTGGCCGGCCTTGCGGAGTTGGGACGCACGGGCCTTGCAGGAGCTGGGGCTGATGCCGAGTTTTTCCGCGGCGGCGGTGATGGACGGGGCGGAATTGAAGATTTTCTGGAAGAGGGTGGCGGAGTTTCTGGGCAAGGGTCTTTTCATGGATGGGGGCGCGTGCGCGCGTAGAGAGCGGCGAGGGTTTTTTGGATCTCGATCTCTCTATTCAAGGCCTTGTTATCCATTTTGGCTTTCGCAACGTAATAACCCTGATTGTAGGCCAGGAAGATCCAGAGCATGAGTGTGAACCCGGCGATGGCGCCTCTATCAACTAAGGTCGCACAGATGATCAGGGAGACTAGCAGCCACCAGGTAGTCTGGAAGATCTTCTCGGCTGTTTTGTAATTCATGGGCCAGATTTAACCAGATTTTGCTCCCTGGCTCAATGGTAGAGCAAGCCCCTGTTAAGGGCGAGGTTCTTGGTTCGAGTCCAAGGGGAGCAGCTTTGGTCCCGCACACGGACGAGGCTTAGGCCCGTAAATCCGGGGTGGGTGGCGAGCGGTGATGTGGGACTGAAATATTCGTTGGAAAGTGGATAGTGCGGTGATGATCTTTTGGATTTTAGCCTCAGACGTGGCGCGTCTACCAGCCCGCGTCGCGGACTCTGGGGTTAATTTGGCGGGATAGATCAGGAGCAGATCGCCGGCCTCATAAGCCGGAGGTCGGAGGTGCGAGTCCTCCTCCCGCAACTGGGTGGTAGGTCAACGGCAGACTGGCGGTCTCCAAAACCGCCGATACTGGTTCAAGTCCAGTCCACCCTGCCATTTGCCGGCCTAGCTCAATCGTAGAGCTGCCGCTTTGTAAGCGGATGGTTGAGGGTTCAAGTCCTTCGGCCGGCTGATATCGGGGTGGATGGCCGCGGAATATTCCAATACGCGGCGTGCGCGTTCTCGGTCGTCCCGGACTCTGGCGCGGTCAGCAAAGTCCACGCCCTGATTTGTGGAGGAGAGATGCCCCATGATCGGTCGGATGGGAACGAGGAAAAACTGGACGCACGGTTTGTCCCGCGCGTGGCAGCGGATGAGGACGAAGGATCGGGGGAAAAGATCACGGCGCTTGTTTTCGACTGGTGCGGCCGGGATGGCGGCGCTGGAGGCGGCGATCGAGAGGGAGTTGAGGTGTTCGAGAATTTGAAGGGCGTGTTTTTCGTCTTGCTCGCTGTGGCATTGATCGAGATCTTCGTGGCCTGCGTGGCCATAGATTGGGTGCGTGGACAGCTGGGCGAGGTCTGGGGACGGATGGACGCGGTGGAGCAGCGGATTGAGGCGATGGACAAGATCTTGATCAGCGCCGAAGGAAGGGACTGAGGATGCCCAAGGCCTTAGAGATGAGCTTGCGGCGCCGGGCCCGGGGGAAGGGCCTTAAAGGAAAACGGGCGGATGCCTACGTGTACGGCACTTTGCGGAAAACCGGCTGGCGGCCGGCGCGGGAAAAGCGGTGAAGGAGGCCGGCATGGACAAGATGGGGACTTCGGCACGCAAGAAAATGATGAAGAGCGGGATGAGCCTGCGGGCGCCTAAAAGGGGCGCTGGAAAAGAATTTGGAAAGGCTAAGGCGTACACAAATTTCGGCCTGCGGCGGGGGAAAAAATGAAACGGCTCCTGTGGGGAATTGGTCTCGGTCTTCTGGGGGCCCTTTTTATTGGGATTAGGGTTTGCCGCGCCGACAGTTATATCACGGTCAGCAGCCCTCCGGGTGGGAACTTGGCGACAGATTTTTCCGGGGTGTTGCCGATCGCCAATGGCGGGACGAACGCTTCGAGCATTGCCACGACGTCCGGCCCCGTGGTCTTCGATGGCACCCGCTTCGTCACCCAGGGCAACATGACGGACAATGGCACCACCTTCACCATGACCCGGCTCGGATCCTGGACGGGGGGCGCCGGCAGCAGCACGGGTTTCATCTTCTTTGGTGGAAACTCCGCCTCGGCGACGGTAGATGTCAAGGGCGCCGGCAGCCAGTCAGTGAACATCTTTAACGTCAAGTCGTCCATCAGCGCGACCCTTGTTCATGTGAGTTCTGGCGGGCAGATGGGAGCCACGGCGGGGAACGGGGTGCAATACGTCGCCTACGGCGCCGAAGGGGATACCGACACCGGTATGGATTTTCCGGCGGCGAACACGCTCTCGTTCAATACCAATCTGACCAAACGTATGCAGATCGATTCCACTGGTGCCACCGTGTTTTATGGGGCCGACAATGCGACGGTGCTCACCTCTTCCATTTCGGCGCTTCAGGCGAGCATCGACGGCTCGGACATTTTCATGAGCTTCAACAGCAACACGGGCCAGGAAGGCTCGATCGCCGGCACGGGGGCCGCCGGAGTGCTCGCCTACAACACCTTCACCGGCGCGCACTGGACGCTGGTGGATGGGGGAACCGACGGACTTCCGATGCTGACCTTGCTCGAGGCGACGGGGGATCCCATCACCCAGGCGGATTGGGACGCCGTGACGGACAGCGGTGAGCATCGGATTTCCGAGAAGCGGCAGCTGGTGCGGTCCCGAGTCTGCCGGATCCGCGGCAGCAAAAAAGTGATGGGGTTTTTCGGCGGGCACAGCGACCGGCAGGGCTATGACGAGGCTTTGGCTTTGGGAACGGGAATGGCCTGGGTAGCCAACAAAGGCGTCGACGTCGAAGTGGGGGATCTTCTGATGTCTTCCGACGTGGTGGGCGCCACAGAGCTTCAGGGGGACGACGCTGTCCGGGCTGTGACCGTGGCGAAGGCGCGGCAGTCCATTCGCTGGAAGAAGGGCGAGAAGAAGCGATTGATTCCCGTCGTCTACACCTGTGGATAGGAGCCTGAACATGAAAATCGCTGCCCTCATCCTTTTGATCCTGACGGTTCCCGCTGCCGCGGCAATGACGGATTACAAGTGCGATGTGCGGGAACTGAACGGGGCGCAGACGAACGTCACGCTCATGATCTGCGAGGTGGACTCCGACGATGCGGATCCTTTTGTTACGGAAGTTCTGGGCACGGACGTGACGATGCAGCTAAACGGCTTGAACAATATTCGTGTGGCGGACATGGTGAATGTCCATGCGCTGGTCAAGGCGCGCTATCAGGCCGCGATCGCAGCGATGCGGGCGGCGCGGACGGCGCGGCTGGTGCTCGAGCTGAAGAAGCGGCAGGCGTCGCCGACGATCAACATCACCGATCTGAATTAAGGGAGATCCATGAAGAAGCTTGCCTTTTTGTTTTTGCTGTTGGGATTGACCGGCTGTGCTGGGGCGCTGCGCAAGGAAAACGCGGTGCTCAAATTGCAACTGGAAGAGTCCCGGAAGTGGGCGTCGGATCTGAAGCACGATTTTGATTTGTGCATGCACGAGCGTGGGACGCTGCTCCAGATCTACAAGGAACAGGGGAAAAAGTTGGCGGACCCCAAGCTGAAGGGTAAGTAGATGGCGGAGGCTGGCGCGCCGGCGCCGCGGTCCAAGGAAGAGATCGCAGCCGAGCTGGCCCGGCTCAAGCGCCAGGCCGAGATCAAGAAAGAAATCGCCGAGCTGAAGGCGCTGCTCGAGTGGCGCAAGCGCAACCAGGCGATCAAGTACTACGCGGTCAAGAAAAACGTCGAGACCGGCGAGTGGGAAAGCCGGGGGGCGCACAAGCCCCAGGATCTTTGTCACAGGGATAAGTCGCTCATCCGCGTGGCTTCCGGAGGCAACCGGAGCGGGAAGTCCACTTTCGGCGTGAACGAGGACGTGGCGCACGCTCTGGGCTACCGGCCGTGGCTTCAGAAGGACGACCCGGACTACAAGATCAAGGTGAACGTCCCCAACAAGGGGCTGATCTGCGGAGAATCCTTCGGCGAGCAGGTGGCCAAAGTGTTGGTGCCAAAACTCCTGGGAGACCCGGAGAAGGGCGTGCCCGGGGCGATCCCGACGGAAGAGCTGCTGGGGGTCAAAAGGAACCCGGCGGGGATCGTGACCCAGATCCACCTGAAGAACGGGTCCTCGATCTTTTTGCAGAGCTACGACCAGGACGTGGACCTTTTCGAATCCTCGGACCATGACTGGGCCCACTTCGATGAGCCGCCGCCGCGGCCGATCTGGGTGGCCGTGCAGCGCGGGTTGGCCGACCGGCGCGGGCGGTCCTGGTTGACGATGACGCCTTTGAAGGAGCCGTGGATCTACGACGAGATCTACAGCCGCAAGGATGTGGGGCTCTTTTACTTCGACATCGAGGACAACTTGGGGTACGGGCTGTCCCGGGAAGGGATCGACCAGTTTTCGTCTTCCCTGACGGAAGACGAGAAAGAGGCGCGGCTGCGCGGACGGTACTTCCACCTGACGGGCCTGGTCTACAAGGACTACGGGGCGAAGCTGCGGCTCAAACGGTTCCCCATCCCCAAGCACTGGGGGCTCTGGTTCCACGTGGACACGCACCCGCGCACGCCGCACCACGCGGTCTGGATCGCAGTGGCGCCGACGGGGAAGAAATACGTGTGCGGCGAGTACAAGAATGGCGACCGGGCCAACGCGGTGCTGCCGTTCATCGAGGCGGTCAAGGTCTACGAGAAAGAGAAGTTCGGGCGCCGGCTGGACGAAGTGGTGCGGCTGATCGAGCCGGGGGCGCAGGCGCCGGATCCTTTGCGGGACGGGCACAGCATCTGGGACGAGTTCGCGGACCAAGGGCTCAGGTGCCGGCCGGGGTCGAAGAACCGGGACGCGGGAATCCTGCTCTTCCAGCAGGCGCTGCGAGCGGACCCGACGTATGGGATCGAGCCCATGATCTTCTTCTTCGACGACTTGGACGGCATCCATTTCGAGATGCTGCACTATGTCTGGGACGACTGGAACAAACGGGCGGCGGAAGGGAAAACGGAAAAGCAGGCGCCCAAAGACAAGAACGACCACTTCATCGAAGGCATCCACCGGATTCTGTTGGACGAGCCGGAGTGCCAGCCTGAAGGGGAAGAGGACGCGCCCGTACATACGGGCTATTCGACGGTTAATCGTTACACAGGATACTGATGCCTGACGAAAAGCCACAGTCGCCCCAGAACCCTCGCGTCGCCAACCTGGCGACAGGATGGTCCTTGGAAAAGCGCAAAAAGATCGCAGCGCAAGTCTGCTCGGATTATCGGGCGGACAAACTGGGGCGCCGGGATTGGGAAGAGCGCCGCGACCGCTACTACAAGCTCTGGCTGGGTGACCGGGCGACGAAGACGGATCCCTGGCCGAACGCCTCGAACGTGAGCATGCCGCTCATGGCGATCGCGTGCAACCAGTTCCATTCGCGCAGCTACCAGGCCTTCTTCGCGCCCACCGGGGTGGTCAAGTGCCAGCCGGTGGAGCAGAACGACGTGGCCCGGGCCAAGAAATGCGAGGACTTCATGAATTGGCAGGTCGCCAACGACATGCCGGGATTTGAAGACGAGCACGACAAGCTCCTTCTCAACGTCCCCATCGGTGGGACGCAGTTCACCAAGACCTTCTACGACAAGGACAACGAGCGACCGGTCGTGGAATATGTCTCCGGGATGAACGTGGTGCTGCCCTATCGGACGCGGTGCTTGGACGACGCGCGCCGCGTGACCCATGAAGTATGGCTGCATTACGACGAAATTGGTCGGCGCAACCAGCAGCAGCCGGGGTTCTACGTGGACTTCGACCGGGTGCAGGAAGGGTCTGGCCATTTCCCTCAGGAATCCATGGACCAGACGAAGGACCGGGTGGAGACAGATTTCACGGATCAGATGGAGCGACCGAAACTCTTCTTGGAGAGCCATTGTTGGCTGAAGGAAGATGACGGCGCCTACACGCCGCTGGTGCTCTTCGTGGACTTTGACACGGAGACTCTGTTGCGGGCGACCACGCGGAAGGTGAGGGGCGAGGCGGTGCAGTACTTCACGGATTACCACTTCATCCCCAACCCGGAGGGCTTCTACTCCTTCGGGTTCGGGCACTTCATCGAGCCCCTGAACGAGATGGCCAACACCGCCTTCAATCAGATCTTTGACGCGGGGCGGATCTCCAATCAACCCTTCGGATTCTATGGCCGGCGCGCGGGGTTCAAGAAGAAGGAGATCAAGCTGTGGCCGGGCAGCATGACGGAGGTGGAAGACGCCACTCAGGTCTTTTTTCCGACGATGCAGCGGGTGGACCAGGTCCTCTTCCAGGTCCTGGGGCATGTGCAGCAGCAGATCGAAGGGTTCACGTCGACGTCGGACTACCTTCTGGGGCGCGAGGCCAAGGGCGTCAAGAACCCCACCGCGACGGGGACCACGGCCATCATCGAACAGGGGTTGGTCCTTTACAACGTGATGATCAAGCGGCTCTTCCGTTCTTTCAAAAAGCAGCTGCGGCTGCTCTTCATGTCCAACCAGCTCTACATGCCCGAGTCGAAACAGTATCGGGTCCAGGGCCTGGAGGGCGCGCCGGCGTTTCCGACGATCAAGCGCGCCGATTTTGACGGGAAGCTGGACGTAATTCCCTTTGGTGACCCGTCCTATGCGAGCAAAGGCACGCGCCGACAGGAGGCCATGGAGCTGTACCAGATGGCGCTCTCCAACCCCATCCTGGGGGTGATCCCGCCGGGAACGCAGGTGGGGGATCCAAAATTCGTGCTGGCGGCGACGCGCGAGGTCTTTGAGACCTACGACCGGAAGAACCTCTTCGGCTATTTCCCGACGCTGCCGGAGCCGCCGATGGCGCCGACAGCGGAAAACGCTCTTTTCATGCAGGGGGATACTCATGATCCCCAGCCCGGAGAGGATCACATCACGCACCTAAAGGTCCATCTGGAATTCGCGCGGACGCCTTTCTATGCCTCCATGAGCGAGGACTACAAAAAGCTTCACATGGAACATATTGAGAAAACCAAGGCCATTATGTACCAGGAGCAGATCGCGCAGATTTCCCTGGGCGGCCTTGGAGCGGGACAGTCCGCGGGGATCCCGCAGCCCCCGGTTGCTCCGGCGCCGGCTGCGGCCGGATCGGGTGCATCCCCGACTCCAACGCCGGGCAGCCCTGCCCCCGCTCCTCTTTCGACTCCAGCGCCGGCGATGGCGCCTGAGGCAGCAGGAGCGCCCGGTGGAGCTTGAGTTCGCCAAGGAAGAGTTGGAGGACCTGCGGGCCTGGTGGGAGGATCCCCGCGGGAAACCTTTCAAGCAGGTCTTGCGGGAGATGTTCGCGGCTGGCGTGAGCAAGATGCGCCAGCACGCGCGGGCGGGAGACGCCGTCCAAAACGCTTTTTTCGCGTCCCATGTGGACACGCTGGAGGAGGTGCTGGATCTGCCCGGCATCATTATCCAGGACTACGCCGAAGAGGCGCGCAAGGAGGCAGCCAGTGGCAAAAAGGTTTAAGCCCTATGGAGGGCGCATCGTCGTAAAGAAGTTGACGGAGAAGGAGCGGGGCGGATTGATCGTCCCCGCCATGGCACAGAAGCGCGCCTTGATCGGCCGGGTCCTGCATGTGGGACCCGACGTGGCTGATATCGAGGCGGGAAACGTGGTCCTGTTTGCCCAGTATTCCGGCTGCGCGCCTTATATGGACGCGGAGCTTCAGGCCGAATACGGAGAGGACCTGGTGATCATGAACGGCGAAGACATTCTTTGCTTCATCGAAGAAGAGCCGGCCGCGGTTGCGGTCAGCGCCTAGGGGGAACGAATGCCGGATGAGAAACCCGAGGACAAGGGCGCCAAGGCGGACGCCCCTGATCCCGCGAAGGAAAAGAAGGACGCCGCATCGCCTGATGGCAAAAAGGAAGAGTTCAATCCGTCGCCGGAGCATCCTCGCTACAAGGAAGTGTACTGGCGCATGAAGAAGACCGAGCGGGAGCTGGAAGACCGCGCAAAGGACGTGGAGGCGCTGCGGGCCCACTCGCAGCAGTTGGCGGCCAAGCTCGAGGAGCTGGCGGCCACCAAGAAGTCCGACGATCCGGAACCTGATCCGGCCGCTGATCCGGAGGCCTACAAGGCCTGGCACAGGCTTCAGTTGGCCAAGAAGGAGAAGGAGTTCTCCGAGCGGTCTGAAAAGCAGCGGGTGGCCACGCTGATCGAGATCGAGTCCGGCCTGCATGAGGACTACGACCAGGCCGTTAAGATCGCCGAGCGCGAGATGAACCGCGACGAGGCGCTGAAGAAGAAGGTTTGGGCGAGCGCCAATCCGGCCCGCGCTGCCTACCAACTGGGGAGGAAGGCTATGGACGAGGCCGCACAGAAGGACAAGGACGAGCTTGAGCGTCAGGAACGGCTGGACGCCGGCGAGGTCCATAAGGACAGTCCGGCCCCGCCGAAAACGCCGAATGCCGAAGAGGATCTGACGGAGGCTGAAAAGCGCGTGGTCCGGAACTTGTTCCCGAACATGGACTTCAAAGAAGCCGCGAAGAAATACGCCGCCCAGAAAAAGTCTCTGGCCGGCGCTGGGAGGTAACCCATGGATCCCTCGAAGATGGACAAACGCAGCAAAGAGTACAAGGCATGGTCGGCGGCGCGGGCGGCGAGCGCTGGAGAGGCGCCGGCGGAACAGGCGGAACCGATTGAGGCGGTGGACGGTCCTGTCGATCAGCCCTTGGCCCGGGTGGCCGAAGAGGTGAAGGCCCCCGAGAAAAAGGCCCCCACCAAGCCCTGGGAGCGCAAAAGCGGCGCGCGGCCCTGGCGGCGGGACTACTTCAATCTGAAGACGAAGCGGCCGGGGTTCCGGTGCCGGTTCGTGGACCCCTCCAACGTGGAAGCCCGCCTTCAGCGGGGATACCAGTTGGCGGATCCGGATCAGTACGGCGGGCTCGTCGACTACGACATCCGAGACACATCCGGCCTGGGCAAGGTCATCACACGCCATGGCATGGTCCTGATGGAGATCCCCGAAGAAGGCGCGCGGGCCTATGAGGAGCACAACGAAGCTCTGATCCAGGCGCGGCACCGTTCGAGCAAGGCGGAGTTGGAAACGACCGCAGCCGAGGCGGGGACGAAGGTCACGATCAAGGAGACGGTTTCGAGGTAGATTTTTCACAACTTAACTTTTCGGAAATAAGTTGTGCATCGTCGGGGAAACCCGCATTCGCCATTTGGCGCGCGTACCATGGGCACCACGATCACAAACAATTGACAACGTAATCCAGGAGGGCCCAAATGGCCAATGTTGATAATCCCAGGGGTTTGACCCCGTATCTCGGTGCTGGTGGGACAGCCCGCATCAAGAAGTACCTCAATTCTACCGCGACCGATACCGGCCGCGGCGACGTGGTGGCTGTGGACGCCAATGGCGTCGTGCATCGGATCGCCACGACCACCGGCTCTGCGAAAATCGTCGGCGTGGCGGCGAACTTCATTGACGCTTCCGCCAGCGCGAGCGCTCAGGATGTCTGGGTGTACGACGATCCGGACCAGCTCTTCCTGATCCAGGATGACGGGACCGGCGTCACCACGACGACAGTGAAAAACTCCATCGGGTCGACTTTCCCGTTCATCATCGGGGCGCCGAACACGACGACGGGCCAGAGCATCTTCGAGATGGACGGCAGCGCCACGGGGACCAGCTCGACCGATCCTATCATCGCGGTCGGACATCTGACGGGCCCGACGCTCGAGGTCGGAGCGAACGCGACGCGGATCGTCGCGCTCAACCGGCACCTGTACAAGAAAGGCAGCGTCGGGG
>Ga0153915_10003490_pt1 | contig 14436 bp, 10 predicted proteins | sample Opewatmetagenome_2_FD_107003 | JGI IMG/M metagenome (GOLD analysis project Ga0153915, IMG submission 107003) | Freshwater wetland microbial communities from Ohio, USA - Open water 3 Core 3 Depth 3 metaG | ecosystem: Environmental > Aquatic > Freshwater > Wetlands | place: USA: Ohio, Lake Erie... | reverse complement strand
TACCATATCGCCCAGCGACACGAAGAAATCAGGCTGCAAGCTGTTAATCGCGGGAATCGCAGATAAAAGTGCCTGGTCTGGCTGTCGATCATCCCCCTCTGTGGTGCCGTAAAGGTGTCCGACGGCGAGAAACGAAAATTCATCCGGTTTTGCGTCAGTAAATCGCGCTCCGTTAATGCCCTGTGCTTTTTGAGCCTTGATTTCTCCCACCAGCGGCTTGGGAAACAGGTGCCAGTAAGCCTTTACAAGCAAGCTATGCCATTTGACTGCTGCCCCAAGGAAACATAATGCGATGGCGATCACGCCGATCCACACCCAGCGCCGGTTCATCTAAAATCCCAATATTTTTTCCAAAGCATCGACGTATTTTGAGCGTCGCTCAACCCGGTTGGGAAAATGGGCTAAAATATCAGCCAGAACTCGAGCCAAGGTTACATCGCCTTTAAGCTCCAGGATCACTGTCTCTTCTAAGGGCTGCCGGAACCACAAATTGGGTTGTGAGGCAAACCTTTCATCATATGCTCGCAGATCAGAGTCGAGCGTCAGGCGTACCAATCCATCGCTGGATACATAATACTCGCGCCAATAAACATCGAGGAGAGTGGGTCTTACAACCGAAAGCAGCTCTTGGATCATGCCGCTGGATTGTTGGCGTAAACCATCCATGATTTGACTCCATTCCATGGTTTCTAAATCGAATTCATGGTCGATGGATTGAACCACTTTCCAGCTTGCCCGTTCCGACTTGTTCTTAATCTCCATCTGACCGCGCGCCAACCGGAGATTTTCCCCATACCATCGGAAACGCAGCTTGCGCCTCTCTGGAACACCCGCCAGGTGGTCATTAAAACTATCCAGATCAGGGGTGTCGAAATAGATGCTATTCACCCAGCGTGGCGGATATGCAGTTACAAAAGCCATTGGATGACCCAAGATCCAACTTTGCACTTCCTGCAGCCAGGTTTGTGCATAGGTCATTTTAAGCTCATAACGAATTAAAGGGTCAGTTTCAGACATTAATTCCCTAGAATACCCTCAGCATATAATTTATCCACATCCATCTCGACCGTGGGCACTTCTTTTCCCCGCAACAAGATCGTGCTGCCGGTTTGGGCTACGGCTTCCGTCTGTGTATCGGTTACCTTCAGATCGGGAGCTTCAAGGTAAGCAGGTCCGTAAACGGGTTTTTTGATATACGCGGCTAAAGCAGCAAACCGGGCTTTGGATATGGTGCTTGTATAAACATATGCCTTTGAAAGATCTTTACTGGCAACACCGATGCCCACCGTATCCATGGTTACATCCCGAATTGTTACCATGCTCTTCTCGCCCACGGAAACACCTTTGTCCGTGATATTCTTGATCTGTGTATTTTTGACCGTTAAGGTTGTGCCACTTACATCCACTGCATCACCTTTAATATCATGGAAGTAACAATTATCAATCTCGCCTTCAGAGAAGTCGCTGTCAAACGCATCAGAAGGTGTGTTGGCAAACTCGGAATTGATGAAGTTAAATTGGCCATGGATGACATTGATGGCATCCTCGGTCTGGTTGTTGCCGATAAGAACATGATCCAGGCGGATGTTGGATTGGTAGAAGGTAATGCCCCCTGTCAGTATCCAACCATTGCGATCAATCCCGGCTGTTTTCTCCACAACAGCGTATCTCCAGGAAGATTCATTGGGAGAATTAAGCACGATCATGCCTCCCCAGGTGTCGAGTTGGGAAGTTAGCACTACAGGTGCATCGGATGCTCCAGCCAGGTTCACCGGACCACGCGCCAATAAAATCGCCCCGGATTCAAACTTCAATACGGTCCCCGGGCTTATTTGTAGCGTGATTCCCTCAGGGACGATAAGATCGCCAGTCACATCCCAGATTCCATCGCTTACCAGGAGCATCTGTCCGTCAGGGGAGAGGGAAAGGAAGGGGTGCTGCGCCAGAATTTGATCCATCGTGGGTGTAGCAGGTAAGGGACCCAACTTGAGACCCTCGGGTGTCGTTGTGCCGGTAAGCGGCACGCTATACTCATCTGGTAGTCCTTTTAGACGAACAATAGCAGTTACCTGGGGGAGATCTTTTTTATTCCATGGACCCTTGTCTGAGATCGGGACAGTGAAACGGACAGGGTTAAAAGTATCCGTTTGAGGATTCGTCACAGGAGATAGTATCCTTTGCTCTTCTGACGTAATCGCCGGACTGCCGTTGATCTCGAATCGGACCACCTCCACCGGGAGGATCATCAAGTTCACCAAATCAACCTGGAGTTCTGGAGTAGATGTTTCGCTTTCACTTACACCCAAAGCCTGGTACGATCCGCGTATAGGCTGGGCAGGTTGGAGTTCCAGAGCTAAGGTTTTCTGGCGTTCGTTCAGCTTAGCCCAGTTGACGGATACCTCATCATCGGGAAATTCCACCTTTAAGGCCGACTCCAATTTTTGTGGTTCATCGCTGAGTGAATTTTGAAATTCTTCAATATATCCGGCCTGGGTGATGCGCTTCATCTCCTGTGCGTAGACGGTGCGAATTTCTGGATCATTGAACAAGCCGGTGTTCACGAAATGTTGTACGATGGATGTGGATTGTTCACACCAGCGGAAAGGCTCACTATCGAACGCCACCGGCTCCAATAACCCTGTGACCGGATTGTAATAAAAACGCCAATTGTGCCAGGCTACGCCATGACAGGCCCTCCACAGATCACTCAGCGCAAAAAAGCGCCCCATCAGGTTCACGTCAAACACTTCAGATGCCGGGCGCTGTCCAGTTTGGAAGGCGCGTAATAGATCGCGGGCTGTTTCAGCTTCTGCAGTCAGGACAGGATCTTTACTAATTTTATTGGGTTGGAAGGCGGTTATCTCAGCGCTATCCTGATCCGTCACCATCCAAGAGCCGCCATCTACGTGAATTCCCTCTCCCCAAAAATTAGCGATGTTATTCCAGAAGGGTTCCTCATTGAACCGGATAATGACTCCCTGGCGGCGACCTTGGCTTTCGATCATCTCTGGGGCAAAGTTTTCCTCAATTGCATAAACTCCTAACAATGTGCCATTAAGCAGTACGTTGACGAATTCGTAACGTGGGGCGAGGATCCCCTCCTGGATCAGGTTACGGTGGAACGCCCATTCGTTTAGATAATTGCGTGCCTCAGGAGTCTGGATCGAAAACTGCCGAAAACCCAGGATTTGTCCATCCTCCTTGAGATGAATGCGAAAGGACCATTTGTCTCCTTGAAGGTGATCCGTCCAATCGCCTTTGAGGCGTATATCTGCATCTAGCTTGGGTCCGTCTTGCAAGTGTACGGTAGAGGGCACAAAATCATCATCCGTTGTTTGCAAAACGCCGATCCTCAAAGCTTCGGCTCGTTTATCTGCTAGCTTTTGGTAATATTTAAATTTCAAGTCAATATAGAGCGTTGGTAGACCGTTAACTTGATAGAGACGCACCTCATCTTTAATATTCTTTTGTACGTCTGCAACGGATGCGGGGACTTCGGCGCCAAACGATTTTCCGGTGATCGCTTGGCGGATCAGTAGCGTCATTGGTCTGAGAACACCTGAGCGATAAACCAATGCCCCTGCCATGAAAGCTGCAAGTAGCATCACGATCTGAAAAATGCTTGAGCTGGTCAGGTGTTTTATTTTTTCACGAGAAGTCTTATCTTCCTCGCGTTTGATTTTCACGGCATTTATCCTCCGAGCAAATTGCTTTGCTCCACCAGGGCGATTGAGCTTGAGGGATATGCGCTGCGCAGATTGTCCATGACATGCATCAAAGTCTCCTGGTCGCGAACATTGATGTAATAGGTCATTTGCAGACGAGTCCCGGCGTGATCCATGCGGCGTAAATCCAGCTCGATAAATTCCTTGAGGAGAAGTTGGTTGATCTCTGCAAATGTGCTGGAGCCAGATTGTTCACTGGTGACCTGGATGTTTAAGAACAAGTTGTGCGAGGCTTTCTTTCTTTTAGAGACGAAAGCACGCCCTAACATATAAAGCATCATAAAGGCAAAAGCTGCCAGGGTAGGCACACGCTGGTCCGCTCCCATACCCAGCCCGATGGCAATCGCGAAAAACAAAAATATGAGCTCTTCCGGGTCCTTGATCGCTGTTCGAAATCGCACAATCGAAAGCGCTCCTACTAAGCCCAGTGATAAGGCTAAAGAGGATTTTACAATTGAAATTACCAGCAATGTGATCAAGGTCAAAAGAGGCAGTAAAGCTGCAAATTGATTGCGGTTCGAAAGTGAGTTTCCGTAGCGCAGATAATATCCAGCCAGGATCATTGAAATGCATAACCCCAGGAAGAGATTGAGGATCAAGATAGGCAAGGAAAGAGGTGAAGTGGAACTGATATTTGTCATTTGTATAAGCTCCCTTTATCGTGGCACTTATTTTACTCCAAAAGCACTTCACGAACTCGCCTGATGCTTCTAATGAAATTATTTCATCATATTCTCTCGCCGAGGGGTAGCCTATAACCTGTTTAAACTCCGTTTTAAGCCGCATTGAAAGTGAGCATAGTTCGGTAAAAAAACTTCGTTTTTACCCTATCTGCATTACAATTAAGTTACCCACCATTGAGAAAAAAGGACATATGGGTTCAATATTGTGGTGAGTAAAGGTTCCTTGATATATGAGTCTCGAACGAGAATTTTCGGATTCAAGACTTCACGCCTGAATAACGAAAAGTAGGAGGTAAAAGTGAATATTCACGATGACCCAGATGATCTCGAATACCAAGCGACCATGAAACTACAGATGCGCCAAATTTCGGATGAGCAGTTTCACAAGTTTGAAGGTTATGCTGCAGAAATTTTCGCTGCATTTGGATTGGATTTAAATACACCGGCGACGAAAGATACTCCGCGGCGCTTTATTAAGGCGCTTTTCGATGCTACAGAAGGATATGATGGTGATCCCAAGCTCCTGCGGATTTTTGATACGGAATGCCGCGGTGAGCCTGACTGTAGGATCAGCCAGGTAATTGAAGGGCCGATCCCTTTTTTTGCGCTGTGTGAACATCATGTCTTCCCGTTTTTCGGGATGGCTTACATTGGTTACATTGCGCATGAAAACATTATCGGAATTTCTAAGCTTACCCGGATGGTGCGGCTTTTCTCCAGACGCTTTGCTGTCCAGGAACGGATCGGTCAGCAAATTGCGGACACTTTGGAAACCATGCTCCATCCGCACGGTGTTGCCGTTTTTCTTGAAGCTCACCATCTGTGCGTGGAAATGCGCGGCGTACGAGAAACAGCGCCGATGACACGAACCACTGTTTGGCGTGGTTATTACGCTGACGATTCAGCCCTGAGGTCTGAGTTCTTTACCGCCTGCGGTTTGCAGCGGAATGAGAGATAAGGGATATGGAAAATGCACAGAGTCTGCCTACTCCTGGGATCGAATATTCAGCCTGAGAAAAACATCCCTTTGGTTGTTAACCTTCTGCAAAAGCGGGTGACAGTCTTACAGGCTTCCTCCGTTTGGGAATCCCAGGCTGTAGGATCGGATGGTCCGAACATTCTTAACGCTGCTTTGTTGGTTTTGACCACGCTGGATACGGATAATCTCAAAGAGCAGGTGCTCCGTCCTTTGGAGGCACAATTGGGTCGAGTGCGGACGAAGGATAAAAATGCTCCACGTACGATAGATCTCGACATTATTCTTGTAGATAAACTTTTGCTGGATCCGAATCTGTGGCGATATGCACATCGGGCAGTTCCCGTGGCAGAAATTCTCCCAGGTTACCAGTCTGGGACCGGGGAATACCTCAAAGATGTCGCTTCGCGTTTGGCTCATGAGACGCCTATTTGGGTAAGGAAGGATGTCTCAATTCATCTGGACTGATTATATATGCTCAAAAACAGGAGATTTGATTAACCCACCATAGAAAAAATCGTGCCGTTACTCAATGTTTCGCTGCATAAGAAGACAGGCTTGCATTTTGGGGCAAGAATAAATGTCAGAATGGTCTTTCTGCTTGAAGCTCTAACCAGCTATCAGCGCAGGTATTTCACCTGCCACTTTGATCTCAAACAATTCGTACCGAAAAATCCGTCTCTTCCCAGGTATTCGGTTCAGCCCAGTGAAAGGAAAATACCAGGGTTGTATTGGCTGGCAGTGTATCAAGTGGCAAGTCGACGATGTAGGTGCTCAAGCCAGTTTCAAGGGTTTCTGTGTCCGTAAAGGTGTGCCAGTTGTCCACACTCCAGTGAACGGTGGCCATCCTTAAAAGCTCCATGCGCAGCATTTTCCCAGCCGGGATCGTCAGACACTTATTATTAAAGCGCCAGGTAACGCGGTCGGATTCGGTCTTTGCTTTGATATAGCGTTCGACGGTTTGAGGCGGCATATCGAAAACATGTCTATCCATTAATGAGCGTAGAAGCTTAACATATTCTGCGTGCGCCCAAACGAGTGGCATGGCTGAGCCAGATGGTCTGCCAAAGAAAAGTTCTTTTTCAGGGATGTCGTTTGTGTCCCAAACTTGCTCAGGCAGCAGCTTCCCCATACCGGCGCTGGCCTCAAGAACGTGGAGCAAACGGTTGGCTTCATCCACATGTCCTGCCGCCAGCTCGTAATGGGCACGTTCGCCTGCCAGCAACGGCCAAAGGCGTCCCACACCTGTTCCATCGAAAGGCTCCCCGTCGCGATGCTCTCCATACCCATCATCGTTGTAGCGATGCCAGCCGGGTCCATAAAGCAATTCGGTTTTCAGTACTGCATCGATCACTTTGACCGTGTTGACCACGCGCACATCGTCTGGAGCGCGCAGTCCAAAACGCACGAGCGCCAGAGCATCCGGGCTGATAATGTGCGCCGCCTGTTCAACGTTTTCACCAGGCGGGCGGTTTTTGATCGGTACGAAACCCTTGAGTGGAGAATCAGCCTCGGCGGTATCTGGAGATGAGATGCGTACGTAATAACCATCCACACCAAATTGACGGGCCAGGTCCGTATCTGTTGCATAGATCCAGTGCTCGATGCTGGAATTCCAGGTATCAGCCGTTTCTCGCAGATAAGTGCCTATCTGCGTTTCCCCGTTTAAATCGGCCAAGTCGGCTGCTACCAGAAGGGCCGAAATTTCTGCTGCCAGGGTAAAAGGTGAATAGCCGGGGTCTTCCTCCCAACGATCTTGCGATGTGACTGGACCATTTCTTACCAGGAAACCGGCAGCTTTCTTGACCATGGGCCATAAGCGCTCGAGATCATCCGATCTTAATGCCTTTTCCCTGTTAGCCAGGTCAACCAGCAGGATCGGGAAAGCCGTTTCATCCATCTGAATGCCTCCCCAATAAGGACTGCCATCCAGCCACATATTCTGAGGCCAATGACCATCCGCTTCCTGGGTGACTTGCAGGTAATACAAAACCCGGCGGGCATCACCATGCGCTCCAGCAGCCAGCAGCCCACCCGCCGATTCCACCAGATCACGCGGCCAGGCGAGATGGTAGCCACCCAGGTCGTCATCACCTTTGGAAAAGCCCCAAGGGATGGATAGGCTGGCGATCAGGGCGCCTGGGAAGTGTTTTGCTTCGTGTATGCGCATGACCGCTGCGCTTACCTTATACAATTCTTGGGTTGCTTTAATCTTGTTTTGCGAATCTAAAGGCAGCAGGGTCTCCAGCCAGTTTTGCCATTCATGGATGTAAATTGAGCGGGCACTTTCAAAACCGTCCAACAAGCTGGCCAAAGCACGCTGACCCGCTTCAAAAGAATTCGCCCCAAAACCCAGAGCAATCAAGAAATTTCCACCTGATTGCTGTATGCCTAACTCGCCTGTCAGAGCTACGTTGCCATTTTCAGCACGGTCATAAAACCAGGTCATCTGCTTGTGCTGATTTATGTCCTGCCAGCCATCTGAAGTCCCGACAAACCCGGCAGAGCGGTTTAGCCAACGGGCGGAACTTGCCATTGCCAGGGCGACGCCTTGCCGTTCGGCAAAAAGCATCGGCACGCCTTTATAATCACCAATCCAGGCGGTGTTATTGGCGCCGGCATTCCCCAGGTGCGGAGCCAGGACCACAAAGACATGATAATCCTCCAGCTTTCCCTGTAGGGCAATAAAGCGGGTGTTCTGCAGTATCACGTCCCGTTTGGGGTCAGCCAGGATTTCCTTCTCGATCCGGTATCTCCCATCCAGGCAGGTATTTACCAATTTAAACGCAGGCACCCCGGGGGCAAGTGATTCGATTGACTGTTCGGTATTTCGCTTTTCCTCTGAGAAGAACTCATTTCCCGAACTCACGATCAAGCCCAAATCGCGAGTACAGGCCTGATCCACCCTTGGATAATAAATTTCATCAAAAATGCCGTGACTGAGTGTAAACCAGACCCGGCTGGTTTGGTTCAGGGCTGTTCCAACCCCGGTTTTGGCACTGGATGTCCAGCGCGGTGCGATACCAGGCCATCCCGGGGCAAGAGATTCGGTAAGCATTAACTACCTCCTGACACAATTAATGTGACTTCCACTCAATGACTGCTTTGATCTCATCGGGAGTATGCTGGTGCAGAGAGGCATCAAAATCAGCATAAGGGTGATGGTGAGTGATCAACTGCATCACGTGGTCGCCCCACAGCAGGTGGGCATGGGCTAGATCATCCACCGCCATTTGATAGTGATCTCGGGAGGCATTGACGCTGCCTACCATTACCTGATTTTTTAGGACCAGCCCGCGGATCAATTCGGCGCCTGGAAGTTCCACGGGCCGATCGCCGCTCGGAATGCCCGTAAGGGCATAAACTCCATTGGGTGCCAGGGCATCCAATAGATTAAATTCCAGCGACGCGATCCCTGTTGCTTCAAAAATTAAATCGATCCTCCCAAGATGATCATCTACATGGTCAGCCGATACCTGACGACCATCGATGTACTTCCCGCCAATGTGTTCCAACCATCTTGGGCGGGCCGTATCTGCATCCACCACGTCGAGACCATACACCTGTGCGCCGCGCAGGCGCAGAACCAGCGCTGCCAGCAACCCGATTGGCCCCAGACCTGCCACCAAACAGGGTCGCCCATGCAGCCAGTCCAGGGTCGCAGAGGCATCTGGCAAGCGCGCCACCTGTAAGCGTACAGCCTCATCGATCGCTTTTTCTGCCACGGAGAGCGGCTCGCAAAGCACACCTACGGGTTCCAATTCAGCCGGTATGCGAACAACATATTGTTCTTTATCCAGCACATACTCTGTCTGGTAACCATCCAGGCCCCAGATTCCCCGCTCTGCATATTCACCGGTCTGGCACATATCCGAGCGGTTCATGAGGCAAGGCAGGCATTTACCACAACCACGCCGGACGGTGAAGACGGCAAAATCGCCCAAAGCCACCCGGGTGACCGATTTACCAATCTCAACCACCTGGCCGATCATTTCATGCCCGATCACTAATTCGTTTTGACCCGCAGGCGGCTTGGAGCGTCCCCCGGCTGCTTCTTCTCGGTCGGTTCCGCAAATCCCCACCCGCAGGATCTGTAATTTGACATCGTCGTCTGCCGAAAGGATGGGCTCCGTACGATCCACCAGCTCCAAGGTGGAAGTGCCTGTTATATTAGCGATCGCTTTCATATGATAATAATCCTCCTAATTGTTCTGATTAACTGGACCGGTATGCTGGGCTCAGGTGATTTCAACACAGAAACCAATGGTTTATTTTTCTTATAACCCTTTCTTATTTACTAGAAGACTGAGCCCCAAGCCCAGGGCTACACCCACGAAAGCAAGCACTACAATTGAACTGTAACCCCAGACTCCCGCTGCCCAACCTCCTAGAAGCGCTCCGATTATGCCAGCCACAGCGGTTATTGCATTAAAAATCCCAAGCCCCTGGCCCTCTCCGACCGGCGATAGACGTGCTGCCAGGGCAGTGCCACTGACGCTCATTAGTGACCAGGCCCAGACCACGAAAGCAAAAGCGAGTAAGGCCAGCAAACCGATGGCGCCACTTGCTGGCACGAAAACTAACCACAGCATCCCTGCAAAAGCAAGTAATCGCAAGCCCAGGGCAACCCGTAAAATGTGCTCCGGACCACGGCGATTGGACCAATTGCCGGCAGGGGAATAGAGGACTAAGCCAAGTGCTGCGATGACCGAAAAAGCTACAGATGATGTAGCGGGAGTGACCCCATAGACTTTCTGCATCAAGAGAGGATATTGAGAGAAGACCGCCGCAGGTCCTGCGAAGGCCAGTAACCAGACGATGAGAAAAGCTCCGAAGGGCGAGCGCAAGGTTACCCCAAGGTTGTTTATCCCCACCCATTTCAGGCCGTGAAAAAGACGCTGCGGTGAACTCAACGCTGATTCGGTATGTTTCACCGGGTGACGAAGGACCGGTTCCAACCCGGTCTGCGCGGGCGGGGTTTTTGTGGTGAACCAACCCAGTATGGCAGCAGTAGCACTCAAACCTGCAGCCACCCACAGCCCAATGCGGAAATCGGTTTGGGCAAACACCCCGGCAAGCATTAACCCGGCTACCTGACCAATGCCATAAAAGGTTTGCAACCAGCCAATCCGCTCATCCCATTCCACCTGAGGATGAGCCTCCACCACAAACAGGTTGGCAACCGTAGCGGCGCTGGCGGTTCCAAGTCCTAGAATTCCTGCCAGAAGTATCCAGATGGCTGGTTGTGTGGTAGAAGCAAAAGCTGTCAAACCAACACTTGCGATGAGCATACCACCGACCAGCAATCCGCGGTGAACGCGGTATCGATCAGCCAGGCTTCCCCAGAGCGGAGAGGTTAATCCGCCCAGGCTAACCGCGGCCACGACCAATCCGACCAACCCTGCATTCTCAGACTTGCTCACAATCAGAGGGATCATGACAGGCACCAAGCCAGCCACAATCAACCCCATCAATGCATAAACCAGGTACCAGGGTTCGATCCACTCTTGCCAATGCCGCTGTTCTTGCATTATTTTATCTCCTGGTGATAAAACTCCACCATATCAATAAATAAGGCACAAGCAATGTTTATAACTCCTGGTCAGGATGACCTAACCAAACCAGCTTTTGACTATGAAGCACGGTTGCAAATTCCTCAATCCTGTATTTCAAATCCTGGGGGAATTTGCGCAGCAACCATCCCATCTTACATCAAATCAACCCTACCTGCAACATGCCACGCTGATTATTTGGACTTATAGATGTGGGGGATACATTCTGTGTTTTACCGGTTGTCCTGGCTTTTGCAGGATTTCAGAGCAATGGGTCGGATTCGATCGGCAGCAGGATCAACGGTTTTAACTCAGTGGAGCATAATTCTTGTATATAATATCGATGAGTTGGGAAAAGTAAGTAATTTTTCTCTACTCATATCATTTTCCTTCCCTGGATCATTGCGAAGACAAGTTACCTCGATGGTAAATCGTTTCTTGAAGAATATCGAAAATTCGCCGAATAGTCAATTTTCTGGTTCAATGAAGTCACGAGCAAATGGGTCGGCGAAAAGATCTCTGACCATCCTTCTGGCTATTCTGTTTTCGCTCCATCTGTTGCTACTGGTTTGGAACGTGTCTGGGATGGAATTCTATGGCGAGGACGAAACTGGAACCGCGATGATAAATGCCCGCACCGTCCTCGGCCTGATCACGCACAACCCTTACAACCTGGCAGCCGCTATAGGCAGCTCTCACCCCCCCGTTCGCAATCTGGTTCAGGTTCCGTTTCTGGCCTTGCTCGGCATGAAAGAACTGGCCATCTTTCTGCCTCACATTTTGGGGTCATTGGGAATCTTTGCCTTTTTGCTCCTGATCGGCAGAACCTTTCTTAAGCCATCCGGACTGATTTTTCTGGCGGTTTTGTATTCTTGCAGCGCAGTCTATGCGTACAACCGTTCGCCGAATGGATTCGGGCTGTTCTTATTTTTCGAATTAGCATCTTTCTATTTCTCTCTGCGTTGGGAGCAATCCGGCTCGACACCTTCTCTGACCGCTGCCTGGTTTCTAGCCTCTCTGGCGTGCCTGACTTACCTTGAAGGCATTCTGTTCGTCCCTTATCTGCTCGTGATATCGCTCTTGCCCGCTCGTTTGCACCCTTTACGGGTGATGGTTCGAAAGGTGGGTATTGGACTGATCGTATTTAGCCTACCTTTACTGCTCTATGGAGTAGTTTTCTTTCTTCTCCCATTACTCACCTTAGGAAGGCCGGTGGGAAATCTAGAACATCTACTCCAACGGCAAGGCAACCTGGTCCTTACCAATAACTTGGGAGCCTTCTGGGGGCATCTTTCTACAATATATGGCACGCCTGTTGCCGTAGTGCTTCTGGGAAGCTTCCTGTTCAGCGTTATTCGGATAGGCACCATACCGCCAGTTCTGCGCCGATTGGGAGTTTTCTTCGGCCTGCACCTGGTCACCTGGTTATTCTTTTTCACTCAGGAGTGTGGGCACACCCTGTTTGCTTATCCTTTCTTTTTTCTTAACGCAGCCTACGTCCTCCAACAGCTCCGGGCCAAGTTCCATCCCATCCTTGCGATCAACTGGCTCTTCCGAGTGGGGTTAGTCTTGATCGCAGGTTATTCTTTGTATTATGCGTTTTACATTTTTAGCGACCTTTCTCCGATCAAACGTTTGCCTGGCATTACCTTCCAACCAGCGAATTTACCTTGCGGCCTGAACTACGCTCACCAGATTGGCCTCAAGTCTGCTGCCTACTGGCTGCGAGCTAATTCGTCTCCCAATGACCTTTTCCTGAGCGATACCGGAGAAACGATGTCGCAGTTTTATCTTGACCGGCCTTCCCCAGCGCTTTCGTTCTCGCAGGCGTTATCCGCCTTACAGGCTGATTCCACCCTGGACCTCCCTGCCCGCTATGGCATACGTTTTATTGGCCTAAACACGGCTTCGCCACAATACGGAGCAGCAGCTAACGTTCTATCGCGCCACTTTTCTCCTGCCTTGATCCTCCTTGATAAGAAAGGCGCCGTTTCCTATCAGATCTGGGATTTGCTGGCAACTCCCATTGCCGTACCTGAGGTGATCGGATTGAGCCAATATACTGTCAGTTATGACCGCGAGTTTGGCCAGATCCCCTTGCGTTTCTTACGCTGGCGAGATTATCGCATTTCACTTGATATTGAAAAGTAGAACCACTTAGGAGAAGTCACTCTTCTCCGCGTGGAGATCACCTTCGCACAGCAGCCGGCCAACATGCTCCACATGGAAGTTGAGGATGTGAGCTGTATCTTCTGTGGTTATGAAGTCTATCAGGTCTGGCATCCGTACCCTCTTATATCGCACAACAGTTTCAGCCTTGATAAAAGGGTACTGGCTCACAGTTTCCGTAAGCCAGTACCCTTTTATTAATAAGATACGCAAAAGTTTGGTGCCCCTACGAAGATGTGAGTCGAACAGCGCGACTGAGGAAAAGGTACTTTAGTAATATCTAGCTGAATGATAATTCTGCACCCTGGAATCGTCAAGTAACGCTAGCGTTACCTTTTTTATACCGAATGGATTTCCCAACCAATTCATAATCGCTTGGTCGCAAGTCTGACTCCTGCCGGGCCCACCTTTTGGTAAAAATCCTCGTTAGCCGGGGATTTTTGATTCCGGTCACAACATCTCATCCTAGCCAACGAAGGTGTACGGTTTGAGCGATGCTGGCAGCGGGGAAGCGGTATGTGATGGTTTGCCACTTTTTGAATTATGAGGTGTATCTTATAATTGATCTATGTCTGCGGCAATTTTAGCCACCAAACTTTATGTCCCACCGCTTCGTCGACCTAAAATTGTCCTCCGCCCGCGCCTGATCGAGCGGCTGAACGAGGGTCTCTTTGCGGGTCGCAAACTGACCCTCATCTCAGCCCCCGCTGGCTTTGGAAAAACCACGCTGGTCAGTGAATGGGTCGCCGGTTGCGAGCGGCCGATCGCCTGGCTGTCGCTGGACGAAGGGGATAACGACCTCACGCGCTTCCTGGCTTACCTCGTTTCGGCTTTGCAGACGATCTTTGCGAACATTGGAACAGGGATGTTGGGTGTGCTCCAATCTCCCCAGCCTCCGTCAACCGAATCAATTCTGACAAACCTGCTCAATGAAATCACCATCATCCCAGACAATTTCGTCCTTGTCCTGGATGACTACCACCTGATTGATTCCAAAACGGTTGACGAAGCCCTCACCTTTCTACTCAAGCATCTGCCGCCCCACATGCACCTGGTCATCACTACCCGTGAAGACCCATCCCTACCCCTGGCCCGGTTGCGCGCCCGGGGCCAATTGACCGAACTGCGCGCCACCGACTTGCGTTTTACCCCCACTGAAGCCGCCGATTTTCTCAACCAGGTGATGGGATTGAATCTCTCAGCAGAAGACATTGCCGCACTGGAAGCCCGCACCGAAGGTTGGATCGCCGGTCTGCAGTTAGCCGCGCTTTCAATCCAGGGGCGGTCAGACACCGCTGTTTTTATCCAGGCTTTTACCGGCAGCCATCATT
>Ga0153915_10003489_pt1 | contig 14437 bp, 12 predicted proteins | sample Opewatmetagenome_2_FD_107003 | JGI IMG/M metagenome (GOLD analysis project Ga0153915, IMG submission 107003) | Freshwater wetland microbial communities from Ohio, USA - Open water 3 Core 3 Depth 3 metaG | ecosystem: Environmental > Aquatic > Freshwater > Wetlands | place: USA: Ohio, Lake Erie... | reverse complement strand
GCTTCAGGCGAATACATCGGTTTTGCAGACAGCGATGACTGGGTTGACGCAGATATGTACGAAACTCTTTACAGAGGAGCTTTGGAATATAGAGCTGATATAACGATTTGCGGATACTATTTTGTTAAAGGCAATAAGTACAGAGAAGTAAAGGAAGAACACACTGTCTTATATGGCCGCGAAGATGCCATGCATTATCTTCTTTTGGATGAAACATTCACAAATCATGCCTGGAATAAATTGTACAGAAGGGAATTATTTGAAGACATTTATTATCCTGACGGAAGAACTTATGAGGATGTTGCCACAACATACAAACTGTTTGAAAAAGCGGACCGGGTCGTTTTTTTGAATTCATGCAAATACTATTACCTGCAAAGAGATGACAGCATTATCGGCATTGGAACTATTGACAGCGCTGCGGACAGATGTCTTATGATGTACGAGCGCTGTATGAATCTAATGGAAAGATATCCGGCGGAAAAAGAATTTCTTTTGGCCGGATTTTATATAGCGTTTGCGGATTTCGGGTATGCCGTTTCCAGGCAAAGGAAAGAATATTCCCGTAAATATAAAAATGATTTTGAAGAAGTAATTAATTTTGCGATAAAAAATAAGCATGCAGCATGGAGAAGCCGCATTATCGGCAGCGTGTGCAAATTGAGTTACAGACTTTTTTTGTTGGAAAACAGGTTTGCTTTTATGGGAATAAAAAGTTTCTTTTTCCTTTCCAGGCTTAAAGGAACAGTATTTCCCCGATATAGACTGGATAAGAATATAAATATTTAATATTTTCATTTTATAGTGATTGCTTGATTTGATAAATCGACAGAGTGATTCCTCATTTATTCGGCCAAAACATTCTTGACATACAAGACTGAAATTCGTATCTTGTCACCTGTAGAAAGCCGGTTTCCGGCGAACTTGTTTACATGGAATAATGATCCGCATAATACCGGAGCAAAACATTAGAAAATCAGAAGGAATGAGAAATGCCTATTACAGAAATTCTTGTACGTAATGCCTCTCTCTACGGCGATGAAATAAGCCTGATTGAAATCAATCCTCAAATCAAAGAAGTTAAAGCAAGCTGGAAGGATTACGAACTTGTCGAAACCGATCCCGAAAAAAGATACAGGCGGGAGATGACATGGCGCGAGTTCGACGATAAATCCAATCGCTTTGCCAACTTTCTGCTGGGAAGAGGCCTGCAAAAAGGCCACAAAGTCGGTATCCTGCTTATGAACTGTCTTGAGTGGCTGCCTATCTATTTTGGCATCCTGAAAACCGGCGCCCTCGCGGTGCCGCTTAACTACCGTTATACGGAGGAAGAAATAAAATACTGTCTGGACCTGGCCGAGTGTGACGTTTTAATCTTCGGACCGGAATTTACCGAAAGAGTCGGTGCAATCCGTGAGCGGATTCCGAATGTAAAAATACGGCTGTTTTTAGGGCAGGATTGTCCGGCTTTTGCCGAGAGTTATTATGCTCTCACCGCGTGTTGTTCATCCCTGGCGCCGAAAATTACGCTTTCCGATGATGATAACGCTGCTATATATTTTTCATCCGGCACTACAGGTTTTCCCAAAGCAATTCTCCATGATCACAGCAGTCTGATGATGTCCTGCGAAGTTGAAATGAATCACCACAGGCAGACGCGCGAGGATAATTTCCTTTGTATTCCGCCGCTCTATCATACCGGCGCAAAAATGCACTGGTTCGGCAGTTTTCTGGCCGGCAGCAAAGCCGTTTTGCTGCGGGGTGTCAAACCGGAATGGATTATCAGAGCGGTATCCGAGGAGCAGATAACGATCGTTTGGCTGCTGGTTCCGTGGGCGCAGGACATTCTGGATGCCATCGAACGCGGAGATATAAAGCTTGATCAGTACAAACTGGATCAGTGGAGGCTGATGCACATAGGCGCGCAGCCGGTTCCTCCCAGCCTGATAAAACGCTGGAAAAAATATTTTCCAAACCACGAATACGACACTAATTACGGTCTTTCGGAATCCATTGGTCCCGGCTGTGTTCATCTCGGCATCGAAAATATCCATAAAGTCGGCGCTATCGGAGTGGCCGGTTACAAGTGGAAATTGCAGATTGCGGATGAAAACGGCCGCCCGGTGAAACAGGGCGAGGTGGGCGAACTTTGTGTGAAAGGTTCCGGTGTTATGAAATGCTATTACAACAATCCTCAGGCAACCGCAGAAATACTCAAGGACGGTTGGTTGTATACGGGCGATATGGCGCGAATGGATGAAGACGGATTTATCTATCTGGTAGATCGTAAAAAGGATGTAATTATCACAGGTGGTGAAAACATTTATCCCGTGCAGATCGAAGATTTTCTGCGCACTAACGACGCGATTAAGGATGTGGCCGTGATTGGTCTTCCTGATCAGCGTCTGGGTGAAATAGTTGCGGCTATAGTGGAGTTAAAGCCGGGTTGTTCCTGTTCAGAAAAGGAGATAGAGCAGTTTTGCACCACACTGCCGCGTTACAAGCGTCCGCGTAAAATAATATTTGAAAAAGTGCCGCGTAATCCAACCGGGAAGATTGAAAAGCCGAAACTCCGCGAAAAATATTGCGGCGGCAGCCTTGTCGAGGCGCAAACAGAAAGTCATTAAACAAATAAAGGAGAAATGTATGATTGCTTATCAGCTTTCGATTTTCGCGGAAAATAAATCAGGGAAACTTGCTAAAGTTACCGGTGTTCTGGCTAAAGAAAAAATCAACATACGCGCGACAACGATAGCGACGGCTGATACGTTCGGCATTATCAACCTGATTGTCGATGATCCCAAGAGGGCTGAAGCCGCTCTGTCGCAGGCGGGAATGACTGTACATTTAAGGGAAGTTCTGGCGGTTTTGATTCCCGATACACCGGGCGGGCTGGATAAATTGATGCAGTTGCTTTATCAGGAAAGCATCAACATCAATAATGCCTATGGCTTTTTGCTGGAGAGTTCGAAAAAAGCAGTGTTTGTGGTTGATGTCGATCAGATGCAGAAGACGGAAAAGATTGTTGAACAAAATGGTTATAAAACGCTGGATGCACAGTCTCTTTCCGCTATGTAGTGCCAATTATAAATCAAAGCGCTATATGGCAGAGCCTGCCCCGGAGCAGGCCGGGGTTGTCAGAGCATCCTCAACGTATGTAAAATACGTCTCGTCGTCTTAAGCCTGATCGCCTCGATATCATCTTTGATTTAGAAATGATATAATAATACTATAAAAAAGTTTAATTGGAGGGAGGATTATATGACGCACGAAGATAAAGGAAAGTATTTTAAAAAACATCCTCAAAATTCTGACATAGATGAGGACCTGAAAAACGAAATTATCGAGCAGGTAAAGAATAATAATATCACGTGCAAGAAGGCTGAGGAAATTGCCGGAGAGTTAGGGTTTTCTCTTGAAGAAACCGGCAGGACAATTGATATTCTGAATATCAATATCACTAAATGCCAATTGGGTCTTTTCGGTTATGGAGAGACCAAGAAAATTGTCCAACCTGTGAAAGAGGTTGCACCGGAATTAAAAGAAAGTATTGCAGCAGCTGTTAAAGATGAAAGGCTTCCTTGTATTGCCGCCTGGAAAATTGCCGGTAAGTTAAATATCTCACGTATGAAAGTCGCCTCTGCCTGCGAAACTTTGCAGATAAAGATTAAACCGTGTCAACTGGGCGCCTTCTAAAAAAATAAATTCAGGTAGCTTTTAAGCAACTGAATCATTAAATCGGCGTTTTTGCGGGTGCTTTCATAGATTTCCTGCATACCAAGAGGCTCATCCACAAGACCATTGCCGAAATTATCAATAGAACAGGCGCAGGCATAAGGCATATCCAGTTCAAGGGCAATTACCGACTCATTTGCCATGGTCATGCCGACAATATCGGCAAAACTGGTCATCATTCTGATTTCAGCTTTTGTCTCCAGCCTGGGACCCTGAGTCTGCCAGTATGTCCCCTTTTTAACTATCTGAAAATCGTTGTCATCTGCCGCCTGAATTATTTTCTGCCGCACATTTTCGTTTAAAGAGGGTGTGATATGTACGGCTTTGTTTTTGTAAATTGTGGGAGTGGCGGTAAGTGTAATAAAATCATCGGGTACAACAATCATTCCCGGACATAAATCCTTCTTTAATGAACCTGTGGAATTAATGCTTACTATCTCGGAGACTCCTGTATCTTTCAGTGCTTTGAGATTGGCGCGGTAGTTTATTAAATGCGGCAGGACATGATTATTCGGGTCATTACCGTGCCTCAAAATCAGGGCGACTTTGTCTGTAACGAAAACGGAAGCATGCCCGAATTCATTCTCCATTGTTTTTAACTTGCTGTTTTTAAATAAATCGCTTCTTTCCATTACAAGCTTAGTGGAAATAACGCCCAAAATACCCATAAAAATCTCCTTTGATATTGTTTGTATAACAAATTAATGTTACAAAGTAAACATTCCTGAAATATTGAGTTTTTTGACAATCCCATAAGCTGATTTTTTATGCCTTCAGATAGCATTTGACTTTCTTCATTCTGTTATGACATATAAAAGCGCCATAAAGAATTTAAAGGGGGATTTGATTAATGAGCAGCCAATATTTGGGTGTTGCCACCGATGGTAACTTTGAGGATGAAGTTTTAAAGAGTGACAAACCGGTACTCATTGATTTCTGGGCGCCCTGGTGCGGTCCCTGTAAAGCTATAGGTCCTATTGTTGAAGAAATCGCCCAGCAGTTTAAAGACACTGTTAGAGTTATGAAATTGAATGTCGATGAAAATCAGAAGACAGCGCTTAATTATGCCGTGCGCAGTATTCCGACAATTATTCTATTTAAGGATGGCAGGGTCATGGATACTTTGATCGGCCTTGTACCACAGAAAAGACTTGAAGATTTCGTAAAGCAAGCCTTATAAAATTTAAATTGAAAGGGTTGAAACTCGATGTATTTAAGACTATTCAAAAAAATAATAAAATTAAGTATAGCTTTACTGCTTTTGTTAATGATCAGCGGTTTTTCGTTTTCAAATTTGTTTGGTAAAAGCGAACCGCCTAAAAATACTCCCGAAGGACTTTATTCAAAGGCATCTGTTGAATTTAATAAAGGCCACTATAAAAAGGCACAGGAATATTTCCTGCGCGTTAAGGAAGAGTATCCGTTGCATGATATGGCGGTTTTAGCAGAGATAGGGGTGGCCGATTCCATGTTCAGCGACAAAGAATATGCGGCAGCAGAAAACGCCTACAGTGAATTTATTTCTCTCCATCCCATCAACGAAAATGTTCCTTACGCTATCTATCAGCTGGGACTGTGTCATTATAATCAGATAGAGGATATCGACCGCGATCAGGCGGAAACGATTGCCGCCAAAAAAGAATGGGAAAAGTTGATAGCGCGGTATCCTGAAAGCAAATTCTCCACGATGGCTGAAAAAATGGTACGGGAGTGCAAACAAAGACTTGCGGAACGGGAATTTTACGTGGGGAGATTTTATCTCAAACAAAATAAATATAAGGCGGCGCTTGCGCGTTTTGAGAAAATAGCGCACGATTACGCCAATGTCGGTCTTGATTACAAAGTGGAATATTACATTAAGGAAGCTAAAGCGAAAATTGCCGAGGAAGAAAAGCTGAATTTAAAGAAAGAAGCTGAAAAGGCAAAGGCAGAGGCGGAGAAGGCAAAGAAAGAGGAAGAAAAGAAAAAGAAAGAAGCTGAAAAGAAACAGAAAGCTGCAAAAAAATAATATTTATAAAAGCATGATTAATTACCGGTTTATTCATCAAATTTAATTTTTCTTATAATTTCCCGCCGAGTGATTTCGGGGTTGACGGAAGTATCAATCTTGAAGAGACAATCCTCAGGCATTTCATCAATCACGTCAAAAACTTCTTTTTGTTTTTGAAAAAGTTCCCATCGCCCATCCGAAGCATTGTCGTTTTTCCTGACTCTTTTTTGCAGACGTTTTTTTGTAATTTCATCGGGACAGAAGCATTCCAGAATGTAAAAGCGGACGCCGAGATTTAGCGACAAATCACGCGCTTTACGGCGCTCTGTCAGCCTTTTAAAAGAAGCGTCAATGATTACAGGTTTCCCCTGTTTAATTTTTTGCGTTGCCAGATCGAAAGCCTTGTCATAGATAAGAAGCGAAATATCGTCGGAATAAATGCCCCGGCCGAAATCTTCATAACGACGGTCTGTCGGTTTTATATCGAATGATTCTTTACGCAATATATCCGTACGAATAATTTCCGCGCCAAAACGTGCCGCGAGCGACCGGGCCTGGTAACTTTTCCCTGAACCCATAAGTCCCGCGGTTAAAATTAATACAGGTTTATCCAGGCGGGCGGCGTAAGTGTAGGCAAGATCAAAGTATCGCGCCGCGGTTTCTTTGATTTCCACACGTTCTTTTTTCGTAATTTCTTTTTGAATTAAACGAAAACCGGTTACTTTCCCGCGCACATAAGCATAATAGCACCGGTAAAAATTAAGCAATGTGAGCATGTCTGTATCGCCGGAATATTTAACGTATGATTGTATGAAAGCATCGGTGTGATGTGAATATCCATTGAAATCAATATCCATTGTCAGAAAAGCCACATCTTCCGCGACATCGCCTAAGCGGAAACGTTCGTTAAATTCAATACAGTCGAAAATGGTTATTTCATCAGTAATGCAAATATGATCCAAATGTAAGTCGCCGTGGCAATCTCTGATTTTGTGATCAGAAATTCTTTTGTCAAAGAGAGATTTCTTTTCCAACAGAAATTTTTCCGCGAAGTCTTTAATGAATTTATATTGATATTCGGGAATGATAATATTTACATATTTAAGAGTTTCAGCAAAATTTTCCTCAATATTGTGACGAATATTTTCGATATCTCCCATTTCGTCAATGTGCCCGCCGGTTTGTGCCCGCTGATGGAAAACTGCGATTTTTTCGGCAAGTTTATCCATTGTTCTTTCATCAGCTATTCCCTGCAAAAGCAGTGTTTTCAGCATTCTATCGGCAGGCAGTTTTTTCATGCGTACGGCATAATCAATAATCTCAACTCCATTGCCGAGAATAATGTTCCCCCGGACGTCCCGTGATATGGCGGTAACATCAAGATATGTATCGGGGGCAAGGCGTTTGTTTAATCTAAGTTCTTCGTCACAGTATAATTTTCTTTTTTCCAGGCTGGTAAAATCGAGAAAATCAAATTTAAGAGGTTTTTTTACTTTGTAAACAATATCTCCGGCTATGAAAACATAGGAAATATGCGTCTGAATGAGTTCAACCTCTGCCGGATGGTGAGGATAAAAATCAGCTTTTTTCATTGCATCAATTAATTGAGAATGAATCATAAAAGATTCCCCGCAAATTTCGATCAGACGAAACTGTTCTCTTAAGTTATTTTAACAATCGTGTGCCTATAATCAAGTCAAAATAAAATTCGCGCTTGCACTCGCAAATTATTCATGATTATTACACAAGACGGAGAGGAAAAAATGTTTAAAAAACTGCGTGAAATAGCTAAAACCAGGCCTGCCGGAGCTGTTCTTTACTGGATAGTACGCCTTTATTGCGCGACAGTGCGGCTGAAAATAGAAAATGAAGAAGAATGGTTCAATCATCTGGAGCAGGGCGGGAGAGTCCTTGTCTGCGGATGGCATCAGCAGTTTTTTATCGGTGTTCGTTTTTTTAGAAAATACAGTAAATATGAGCCGGCCCTGATGTCTTCTAAAAGTCTGGACGGACAGATTGCCGCCGGAATTGCCGGGCGGGCAGGATTTCATACTGTCTGGGGTTCTTCTTCAAACAGTGCAAGGGCCGCTCTTAAAGGAATGATTCGCAGATTAAGGAATTATCGTCTGGCTGCGCATATTCTTGACGGGCCTCGCGGACCTGCGGGGGAGGTCAAGCTCGGCGCCATTGCTATCGCCTGCGCGGCAGACGCAGTAATTGTTCCCGGAGTCGTCATTGCTGATCGTGCCTGGTACTTGCACAGCTGGGATAGATTTATGATTCCCAAACCGTTCTCCTGCGTTACTGTAAAATATCTTCCTAAAATTGAATTGCCTGCTGCAATGGATAAAAACGAATTTGAAAATCAAAGAAAAAAACTGGAAGATATTATGCTGCCATATCTGAAACTTTAGATATGGAATTAACTGCATTACCGGTTTTCCGAAATAACACAAAACTATGAAATATGATTTGAAGGTGTTTGTAAAATAAATATTGCTCAGTACTCAATATATTATTGGTACTGTTCCATGAATTTGTGCAAAGCGGTCTTTAACCAGGCAAAAGATTCCTGTTTGGTCACAATAAATAAATATCCGCTTATATTTTTTTCATTAAACTCAAAAACAGTCCTTAAAACAATGGCTACATTGCCGGGTGCCGTAAGGCTGCTGGATACTATATCGCGGCTTTTTTCAACGACAACGCGTGGCGGTGAATAGGTGGAAAAATCGCCCAGGAGTTCAGAAATTTTACCAATGCATGCTCCTATCAGGATATTGCCGATTTCCAGAAAAGTTTCTTTCTCCATTTCATTTGCAGGATCCGACAGAAACAATTCATCTCCATTGCCCAGTATGGAAGATATTCTTTTTCCTGTTCCGGAAGGGAAGAACAAATAAGCATTTCCCTTAAATTTACCCCAGAAACTTTGTTCCACAACGGATACTTTATCGCAGTCCTTAATCTCGCTGTTGATGTATGCCGGAAGATCAGAGGCTTGCAGCAGTATTACATCGGGAGGACTCAGGAGAACGAAAATATCTATATATTCGGCCAGATCTGCGGCGGCGCGGCCAAAAGCGATATTCATGATCTCCTGCATGAGATCAGTTTCTTCTGTTGTAATCATTACGTTATCATTTTTAGACATAATTTATCCACGTTGAGCCAGGGCATCGTCTGCTTCTTTAATGGCTGCTGCTATTGATTCCTTTGCGGGAGGTTTTTTTACTACTGAAAATGCACCCAGATCATGTGCTTTGGCAATTGCTTTGATTTGCACATCAGCGGTGCAAATTATAACGATTGCTTTTGGATCAAATTTCAAAATTTCTTCCAGAGCCTGAAATCCATCCATGACTGGCATAGTTAAATCCATAAAAGTCAGATCCGGTTTAACTTCCTTGTATTGATCCACACCTTTTTGACCATCGGCAGCGTCAAACAATTCGTAGTCTCTATCTTTGGGAATGCAACTCTTCATTATTTTTATAGATATGACAGAATCGTCAACAATTAATATTTTTTTGATCATAAAAGCCTCTTTTACAGATATCCTCTTCGCTTCGCAATCACATACTAACTGTATATTGGAAAAGCGTAAATTTTCTTCATCTTACGGAACCAATCCGCCGATAATTTGTTTCTTCTATAGGAATTTCTGCGAATAATCAACATAATTCTTCTGCTCATTTAACGAAGCAAATTCCCTGATGCTCTTTTCAATTATTTCTACAATTTGCTGTAAAATAAAATCACCGTTTTGATGACTGTAAATATCATTTTGTTTTTTTAATAGTCAATATAAAATAAAGTTATGCTCAAGGGGTAGAGATAATTTTTTTGACTTATTCAGAATCCGGCGGTTGTGTATTCCTGTCAGAGCACCTTCCTTGTTTATCAGCCGGTGGAAAAATTATTAAACATACTTGAATATATTAATGTTTTGTATTCAATGTCATCGGTAATGAGCTGTTACATTTATTTATAAGCATATTTTTATTATCAATTTTAATAAGTTGGCAGTGTGTAATAAATTGATGATATTCAAAATGTTATTTATATGATATCTTGACTTTAGTTGTTAATTGGATATATTTAAAATTAAAGCTTGATAAGGGCAAACCGTCTGAAAAGACGGGACGCAAAGTCACTGACCTAAGTCTTCATGCAGGAGGATATGGTGGCAGGACTGCCGGGTAAGCTCTCAGCAGTTTATATATTGCCATAAATCAAGCATAACAATTTGGGTAAGATAGACTGGATGCATCGTGAAATTTCTAACCTGTGTCATTCGATTGAATAAATATTTGAAGAGATAAAAAATGAACATAAATCATCTTGCTATATCATTGATAGAACTCAATCCGGAAAACCTCTCTGATTTGAACGCTTTCAAACAAAATCTTGTTCTGTCCAAAAAAAAGGCACGGGGACGTCTTAAAGATATTTTAGGGAAGGCTTGCGCAGAGATAGAGGTTTGGTTTGATCATGATCTGGAGGAACGTAAGGAGGGGATAAACCGTTTGGGAGAATTACTGGAGCAGGCTATGGAATTGAGCGGGGGAAGTTCCCCTGCCGCAAAACCGAAGAAATCCCAGGCCGTGGAACCGAAAAAAATGGAATTGCTTAAGTTTACTTTGTCCAATGAGTTTGATGCGGATCTGTTAAATGAATTTATTGTTGAGGGAATGGAATGCGCCAACATGGCCGAGTCGGCCATGCTGGAATGGGAGAATGATCCGAACAACAGGGATTTGCTGAATACTATATTCAGGGGGTTCCACACCATCAAAGGAACATCTTCCTTCATTAATCTTGATTGCATCAAAGATGTGGCTCATCAAGCGGAATCAATGCTGGTAAAGGTCAGGGACGGCCAGGAAGATTTTACCCCGGGACATGCCGATATGTCCCTTAAATCGCTGGACATGATCAAGAGCATTTTGGAGAGGATGAAATCATCCGGGCCCGGCCGGCAGATAGAACTGCCTTTAGGTTATCAAGAGATGCTGGATACCTTGAAAAATTTTATTTCCGGCAACCGGAATACAAAAATCCATGATGTACCGGCTGTACCGGCTGTGCCGGCTGCCATGCCGGCTGTCATGCCGGCGGCTGAGCCAACTGCCGTACCGGTTGCCAAACCGGAATTTAAGGAACGGATTTCCAGGAAAGAAGAGGAACCTTCGTCAGAGAAGTCATCGACCGTCAGCCAGACAACGGATCAGGTTACTGAATCCACCGTCAGGGTTAAAATCGACCGGCTGGACAAGCTGCTGGATACAGTTGGCGAACTTGTTATAGCCCAGACCATGGTGGGACAGGATGATCTGGTCATGGATGGCAAGCATCGTGAATTCAGCAAGAAAGTTTCTCATACCGTAAAGATAGTGCGAGAGCTTCATGACCTGAGCATGATTCTGCGTATGGTCCCTCTGAAAGGCACCTTCCAGAAAATGGCCAGGCTGGCCCGCGATCTCTCCCTGAAGAATGGGAAAATGGTTAAATTCGTTATTGAAGGTGAAGATATAGAAATTGACCGCAACATGGTTGATATGGTGTCTGATCCTCTTATCCATCTGATTCGGAACGCCGTTGACCACGGCATTGAAACACCTGATCAGCGCCGTCTGATCGGGAAATCCGAGACCGGTCAAATTCATCTGACAGCAGGTCGTGTCGAAGGCAGCATCATGCTGACGATTTGGGATGACGGCCGTGGGCTGAGCCGCCAGAAGATAGTAGACAAGGCTATTGCACGGGGCTTGATAGATTCGGCTGAACGGATGACTGAAAAGGAAGTTTGGCAGATGATATTCATGCCAGGCTTTTCCACAGCCGAGCAAGTGACGGAAGTCTCTGGTCGCGGGGTTGGTCTGGATGTAGTACATCAGGCGGTAGAGGCTCTGCGGGGCCGTATAGAGGTTCAAAGTACGGAAGGTCAGGGATGCTCCTTCATTATGAGAATGCCTCTAACCATGGCAATCACCGATGGAATGGTGGTTAAAGTGGGATCTCAGAGATACATTCTGCCCATTGCCAATATCCAAAAAGCTATCAAACCGGTGGAATCCGATATACACACAGTGAATCAAAGAGCAGAAATGCTCGACTTCAGAGGGGAAATGCTGCCGATTTTCAGACTGCACCGGCTTTTTGAAATTCAGGATGCTCAAACCGAACTTACTTCGGGTCTGCTGGTAGTGATAGGCGAGGGACAGCAGCGCAGTGCTCTTTTTGTAGACGATCTTTTGACTCAAACCCAGGTTGTTACCAAATTACTGGGCAAAGGAATCAATAATGTGCCGGGAGTTGCCGGAGGGGCCATCATGAGTGACGGCACCGTAGGTTTGATCCTGGATGCCGCCGGAATTATCGGCATGGCGCAACAACGATTGAATACAACATAAAAGTAGGCTATCCACAATTAGGAGGCAAACGCATGAGCAACGCAGCTTCAGTTAAAGAAAATCAATCCATCAAAGTTGATTCTCGTGCCGGTAAATACCTGACCTTTTTTCTAGCCAGCGAAGAATACGGAGTGGAAATTCTAAAGGTTCAGGAAATAATCGGCCGTATGCCAATCACACCCGTTCCGCTTACCTCCAGGTATATCCTTGGTGTGATTAACCTGCGGGGCAAGATACATCCGATTATGGATCTGAAGATCAAGTTTGGCATGGACCATACAGAGATCACCGATGAAACCTGCATCATAGTCATCAGGACAACCAGCCTTATGATGGGGATACTTGTAGACAAAGTTTCCGAGGTGGTAAATGTTGCTTCAGATGATATTGAGGACACTCCATCCTTTGGAGCAGACGTTAATCCCGAATATCTTTTGGGAGTGGGCAAGACAGGAGGACGGGTGCGTCTGCTTTTGGATATTGAAAAAGTGATAAACGCCACAGACATTATAAACATGAAACAGGTTGCCGGAGGCGAAAGCAAAGATACTCTGGACGAATCCTTATAGCGACAATTTAAACATATAAGAGCAACCATAAATAAGGAGAAGAAATATGTTTAATAATATTAAAGTCGGCGTGAAACTCGTAGGAAGCATTTTAGTGGTGGTTATCCTGGCAACGGCTGTTATCCTGTATGGTATTAAAGTTAGACAAAACCTGTTGCATCAAATGGATTCAGTGCACCGGAAATATGAAGTGGACATCCGGGCAATTGGAGTTATAAAGGCCAACCTCGAAAAAATACGGGGAGATATCTACCGTTACGCCAACGTACCTGCCGACCGGAATAAGACGTCCCAGGACATAAACGAGAGCATGAATCTGATCACCGATTCCATAAAGGCTTATGAAGCCAGAAGTACCGGTGACGAGAAGAAGATAGTAAATGAGTTTGCAGCCGCATGGCCGGTAATGCAGCGTGGTTACAGGGAAGTAATGAATTTGGCGGCTGAAGGTAAAAATGATGAAGTTAAAAGCCTGATGTCTGAAGGAAGTTATGTGGTTGAAGCCCGGAAGAAAACCATGACCGCAATAGATAACATAAATAATTACAATGTCAGCAGGAATGACGCCGACATAAACGAAACGCTGAAAGAAACAGGAGGTGTTTCTGCTGTAATGATGATCTTATCAGCTATTGCAATAGGGGTGGTTATTGTTCTGGTAATAGTAATGACGTCATCCATTACCAAACCTTTAGAAAAAGGGGTGATGATGATGAATGAATTGAAACGGGGACATCTTACCAACCGGCTGAACCTTAAAAGAAATGATGAGATCGGCGCATTGGCAAATGCCATGGATCAGTTTGCCGATCATCTTCAGCAAAATGTCATATTCAACATGCAGCAGATATCCGAAGGCGACATCAATATTGAGGCTGAAATAATCGATAGCAAAGATGAAATTGGACCGGCACTGAAAAAGATGGTGGAAACAATAAAGAATCTGGTTAAGGAAATGAATGTATTAACCAGGAGTTCCGTGGAAGGCGAACTCAACGTCAGAGGTAATTCCGAAACATTTAAGGGTGCCTATAAGGACATAGTTCAGGGCATGAACCAGACGCTGGACGCAATGACTATGCCTATCAACGCGGCGGCAACTGTTTTGGTAAAAGTGGCTAATAAGGATCTGTCAGACAGGGTAAAAGGAGATTATAGAGGATTTTACGCCGAATTTAAAGAAACTATAAATGTGGCGGTGGAGAATCTGGACAAGGCTTTGAGGCAGGTATCCATTGGAGCGGATCAGGTAGCTTCGGCCAGCGTTCAGGTGAGCACAGGCGGTCAGTCGTTATCACAGGGGGCCAGTGAACAGGCCAGTTCTCTGGAAGAAATCTCCAGCAGTCTGCAGGAGATGTCCTCCATGACGAAGCAGAACGCCATAAACGCCAGGGATGCCAGAGGGGTGGCTGACACCGCCAGAGGCAGCGCCGAAAAGGGCATGGAAAGCATGAACCGGATGTCTGAAGCCATAAACCGTATAAAATCATCGTCGGATTCCACTGCCAAGATAGTTAAAACAATAGACGAGATAGCGTTCCAGACCAATCTGCTTGCCTTGAACGCCGCGGTGGAAGCCGCCCGTGCCGGTGATGCCGGTAAAGGTTTTGCGGTGGTGGCCGAAGAAGTAAGGAACCTGGCCATGCGGAGCGCCGAGGCTGCGAAAAATACCGCCAATTTAATAGAAGAAGCAGTCAAAAACTCGGAGAACGGAGTGAACATCAACT